>Ga0265316_10000416_pt1 | contig 48765 bp, 44 predicted proteins | sample 4522metaG_FD_202092 | JGI IMG/M metagenome (GOLD analysis project Ga0265316, IMG submission 202092) | Rhizosphere microbial communities from Carex aquatilis grown in University of Washington, Seatle, WA, United States - 4-5-22 metaG | ecosystem: Host-associated > Plants > Roots > Rhizosphere >... | reverse complement strand
GTGGAGGCATTGTATGCTTAAGAAAATTGTTCTTGATTTAGAGACGCAAAAATCCTTCCAGGAAGTTGGGGGGCGGGGGAATAATCATTTGTTAAAAGTGAGCGTGTGCGTGATTTATGATTACAGCACGGATAAATATACCGCTTACGAAGAACACGAACTTAACAAACTGTCGCCGATTTTGCAGACTGCCGACCAGATTATCGGCTACAATATAAAAGATTTTGATTTTGAAGTTTTAAGGCCGTATTTGAATTTTGACATTCACGCGGTGCCGTGTTTGGATTTGCTTTCGGAAATAGAAAAAGTTTTGCATCACCGCATAAAACTGGAACTGGTGGCGCAGGGAACCTTGGGTAGCGGCAAATCCGGCAGTGGGCTGGAAGCTTTGCTTTATTATAAGAACGGGCGAATGGATTTGCTAAAAAAATATTGCACCGACGACGTAAAAATTACCAAGCAGATTTACGATTACGCGCTAAAAAACGGCAAATTGCTGTATAAAGATTTTTTTAAGACAAAAGAAATTCCGCTTAAAATTGTTGACGCTGTTCCAAGGATCGGAGTAAAGCATCAGGCGGCGCTATTTTAAATGACAAAAATAATAAAAACGACGGAAATGACAAAAATTAGAACCGCAATTTATTTTTGCTCATTTTTGCTCATTTTTTTAATTTTTGGCATTTTATTAAATTTGGTTTTTTCCGGCGCGCTGATTTTGCCCCAATTTTTCCATATAGGCCCGCTTACCATCCACTATTACGGCCTGATTATGGCCTTGGCCGCGGCCAGTGGTTTTTATTTGGCAATAAAACGGGCACCGCAGTTTGGCGTTGAAGCAAAACAAGCTGAAGATATTTTGTTCTGGGTAATTATCGGGGGATTCATCGGCGCGCGGATTTATCATGTTTTGTCATCGGCAGGATATTACTATCAGAACCCGATTGATATATTTAAAATTTGGAACGGCGGCCTGTCCATTTACGGCGCCATATTGGGTGGAATTTTGACTTTATGGGCAATTAAGCGACTATCCACTATCCACTACCCACCATTCACTCTCCTTGACTGGCTTGCCCCATCGGTTGTCCTTGGCCAAATCATCGGCCGGTTCGGCAACCTGTTTAACTACGAAGCCTTTGGCTATCCCACGAATTTGCCCTGGAAAATGTTTGTGCCGGAAATTTTCAGGCCAATCCAGTTCGCGTCGTCGGCTTTTTTCCACCCATGGTTTTTGTATGAAGCCCTGGGCAACGTAATTATTTTATTTTTTTTGTTAAAAATTCACAAATCAAAAGCCGCCGGCGAGGTTGTCTTTTTGTATCTTTTATTGTATAATTGTTTGAGATTCGCTCTGGAATTTTTAAGAATAGACAGCACATTTATTTACGGCTTTCGTTTAAACGCGATAGCAAGTTTTATTATCGCTGTAATGGGATTAATCGGTTTAATTTATGCAAGAAAGCGCGCTCAAACATCATAAACTTATTTCCGTCTGCGTTGGCCTGCTTTTTTTGCTGGTTTTGCAAAAATTTGCCGTGCCCGAACCGATTTTCCGGTTTTTGCTTCCCGCGTTCGCGCTTTACCTTATTGCGGCCGCGGCTTATAACAGATGGTATTTAATCCAAATCCAAAAATATAACCTTTGGGCTTTAATTTTGCCGGAGCTATTGATGGCCGCGGCTTTCGGCGTTTTTTTGGTTATTCCTTCCCAGGTTTTGCGCGGACTTTTTTTAATATCCTCGGTTTTTGTTATCGCGCTTTCGGAGATTATTTTGGGGAATATGTCGGAGAACTTAATGGTCAACCAGACTTTGCTTGTGGCCTTTGCCCTATTTTTTGCTTTTTTTGGCGCCTACTTTTGGATTCCGACTTTTGAACCCCTGTATTTGGCGGGAATTTTTTTGGCCAGCTCCCTTTTGGCAAGAGTGTTTTATGAAGCCGTGCCGCAGTCCGCTAAAACCAAACTCGTCGGCTCCATAACCATTGGCCTGTTTTGCGGGGAACTGTTCTGGGTTCTGAATTTTTTAAACTTTCATTTCAGCGTTTTAAGTTTAATTTTGTTCAACATTTTTTATTTTTGTTTGATCTTAAATTATTACCATCTTTTTCATAATTTAAATTTTAAAAAGGTCCAGTTCCACCTGCTGATGATTGCTTTTTGCAGTTTTATAGCCGTGGTCGCGACTCCCTGGAATATCCGTCCTTAAAATATGTCAAAAAAACAGGCTGTAGCAATTATAATTTTAGCGGTGTTAGCCGGTTGGGTGTTTAACCTTTTTGCCGGACGTTTTTTAACGGCCAGAATTTCCACCTGGCCGTTGTTAAACCGGTGGAAAATTTTAAGTCCGCAGGCGCCGATCGTTATAAATAATCACGATACCATCCGCGTCAGCGACAGCGGCGATGTTGCCGCGGCCGCCTCGGACGTAAAATCTAAAATCAGCAGTATCGCTTTGGTTAACGGGAGCGCGGTGATTTTTTCCGGAACGGCGGTAAACTTAACTTCTGACGGCAGTTTCGTCACGGCCGCCGGAAGCTTTAAAGCCAAACCCGTTGGCGCGTATTATGTAGTTTTAAACGACGGCACTTTTGCCAAAATTACCCAGCAAACAACCGATCCCGCGACTTCCCTGGTGTTTTTTAAAGCCCAGCTTTCGGGAGTGCCGGCGGCCGGCCTCGGGGATTCATCGCAAATTGCCGTGGGCGACAAAGTTTTGTTTGCCAAAGATTCTTTGCAAAAATTTAACGTACAGGCCGAGACGGCTGACGTTAGCCAGGCGCAAACAGATGTTGAAGGCCAGGTTTTCCAGAGCGATTTTCCCAGCCGTTCCTTTTTGGCCGCGACTGACAGCGTTTTGTCTCCCGGCACAGCGGTGGTGGCCACCAGCGGCGACGTTGCCGGAATTTGGAACGGCAGTATGATTGTTTCCTCCGACGCGCTTAAGCAGGCTATGGCTTTATATTTTAACAATCCCCAGGCAATCGCGCGGCCGGGTTTTGGCTTTTTTTACAGCATAGTTACCCAAAGCGACAGCAAGTTGATAAATTTGCCCGAAGGCGCGATGGTCAGAGAAGTGGATTTAAATTCTCCGGCGCGCGCGGCCGGACTGGAAGTCAACGATATAATAACCGCGATCAACGGTCAGGCAATAAATCAGGATACTCCGCTGGAGCCGCAGTTGGAACAGTTTAAACCCGGCAGTCAAATGGCTTTAACGGTCGCAAGAAAAAATCAGACCGTGAATTTAAATTTAACTGTCGGAGAATTAAAGTAACATTAATGTCCAATACCAAATTTCAAATTTCAAATGAATGCCAAAATTTTTAATGTCCAAAGTTGGAAATTTAAGAATTAGGATTTTATTTGAAATTTGGTATTTGTAATTTGAAATTCAACAAAATGGAAATATCAAAACTTGAATTACAGCCCGCGAAAAAAGTTGCTACCCGCGATAATCAGGGGACGGAAAATGGCTGGTTGATGGAATTATATAAAGACAAGGAAACCGGCCAAAAAACAGAAGCCTATTTAACCGCGGCTTTGCCCGGCGCGTTTAAAGGCTACCATTTGCACCGCGTCCGCGCGGCCAGATACGTTGCCGTTAAAGGTAAAATGAAAATTATCTGCTACGAAAATCGGGAAGGCAAATGGCAACCCACGGAATTTATTTTATCAGCCGATAATCCTCAAAGATTATTCATCCCAAAAAACGTAGCCACGGGTCTGGAAAACGTCGGCGCCGAAGAAGCGTGGCTTATAAATTACCCCGACCCGGCTTATGATCCATCGCTAAAAGATGAGCAGGTGGAATACACCAAGGAAGAATTGGAGCAGGGGATAGTTAAATAAATTCGAAGCACGAATTTCGAAATTCGAAACAAATTCAAATTTCAAAATTCAAAACTCTAAATTACAAGGTTTAAAACATTAGAATTTATTATTTAGGTCTTGTTTCGTATTTCGATATTAGAATTTCGAATTTATGAAGTTATTAATAACCGGTGGAGCCGGATTCATTGGCTCCAACTTCACGCATTATTGGGTTAAATATCATCCGGACGACAAAATTGTCGTGCTGGATAAGTTGACGTATGCCGGGAATTTGGAAAATTTGGAAAGCGTAAAGGAAAGAATTGAATTTATCAAAGGCGATATTTGCGATGAGAAAGCTGTGGATGAGGCGATGGATGGCGTGGATGTAGTTGTACATTTTGCCGCGGAATCTCACGTTGACCGGTCTATCGCCGGCCCCGATGTTTTTATTCAAACCAATATCGCCGGCACTCATCAGTTGCTCAAGTCGGCGTTAAAGCATAAGGTAAAACGTTTCCATCACGTTTCCACCGACGAAGTTTTCGGCAGTTTGCCGCTGGACTCAAAAGAAAAGTGGAACGAGCAGACGCCTTACAATCCCCGCAGTCCGTATTCGGCCAGCAAAGCCGCCAGCGATCATCTTGTTCGCGCCTATTATTACACTTACGGTCTGCCGATTACAATAAGCAACTGTGCCAACAATATTGGCCCGTTTATGTTCCCGGAAAAATTATTGCCGCTGGCAATTACAAATTTGTTGGAAGGGGAGAGTGTCCCGGTTTACAAACCCGGCAACCAGGTGCGCGAATGGCTTTTTGTGGAAGATCACTGCAGTGCCATAGACGCGATTTTACAAAAAGGGAAAATCGGCGAAACCTATTTTATCGGGCCGGACAACCCCGAGTTTACTAACCTTGAAATAATAAAGAAATTGTTGAAATTGATGAAATTGCCCGAAGACAGAATAGAATTCGTCGGCGACCGACCGGGCCACGATCAAAAATACTCCCTTGACCATTCCAAAATCACCCGCGAACTTGGCTGGCAACCAAAATATAAAATAGATGAATCTTTAAAAATAATGATTGATTGGTATAAAGAAAACCAGGATTGGTGGAAGAAAATAAAAAGCGGGGAGTATCAAAAATACTACGGGGAACAATACGGTGGCAAAACTAATAATTTATAATTGATAATTAATAACGTGCAGAAAATCGGCAGTTATCAATTATATATTAACTATTATAAATTATGAAAGTTCTTATTTTGGGGAGCAAGGGGATGCTGGGCGGGCAGTTGATGAAGGTTTTTGGAAATGAGGCAGTGGGATGGGACAGGAGCGACGCTGATGCTACTCAAGTTGAAGGTTTAAAGTTGAAAGTGAAAAGCTTAAAACCCTCGGCCATTATTAATTGCGTAGCGTATAATGATGTTGACGGAGCCGAAGAAAATCGGGATTTGGCTTTTAGGTTGAACGCTGAAGTTCCGGGAAATTTATCGCGTATTTGTAAAGAATTGGATATCCCATTTATTCATTTTTCCAGCAATTATGTTTTTGACGGACAAAAAGGTGAATATTTGGAAACAGATAAGCCCCGCCCGTTATCGGCTTACGGCCAAAGCAAATACGAAGGCGAAATGGAAGTTCAAAAAGCCGGCGGCAAATTTTATATAATCCGCACGGCCACGCTGTTTGGCCCAAAAGGACAGAGCAAGCTTTCCAAAAAAAGTTTTGTGGAACTCATGATTGATCTGGCCGCCAAACAAGCCCAGGTTAAGGCCGTTGACGATGAAATAAACAGCATTACTAACGCGGTTGATTTGGCAGGCTCAATTAAGCTATTATTAGAGGAGCAAAGGCCTTACGGCATTTATCATATTGTTAATTCCGGGCAGGGGAGTTGGTATAATTTTGCCAAAGAAATTTTTGCGGATTTAAAAAAGGACATAAACGTTATTAAAGCATCATCCGCGGATTTTCCCCGTAAAGCCATTCGCCCCAAAAAATCAGTTTTATTAAACACTAAACTACCCCAGCTTCGCAGCTGGCAGTCCGCGCTAGCGGAATTTCTGAAATCATAAATCTTGAATCTAAAATTATGAAAGGCATCATTCTCTCCGGCGGCACCGGCACAAGGCTTAGCCCGCTGACCAAAGTCACCTCAAAGCAGTTACTGCCGGTTTACAATAAACCGATGATTATGTATCCGCTGGAAACTTTATTGCGCGCCGGCATTAAGGATATTTTAATAATTATCGCTCCCGACCATCCCGGCGATTATATGAAGCTTCTTGGCTCGGGCCGCGAATTTGGCGCCAAGTTTTCCTACGAAATTCAGGACAAGCCGGAAGGCCTGGCCCAGGCGTTTATTATTGGCGAAGACTTTATTGGCGGCGATGACGTGTGTATGATTTTGGGCGATAATATTTTTGAAGACGATTTTTCCAAAACTATCAGGGAGTTTAAAAGCGGCGGGCACATATTCGCCAAGCAGGTTAATGATCCGGAGCGTTTTGGCGTGGTTAAATTTGACCAAAATATGAAGGCGGTAAAGATTGAGGAAAAGCCGAAGGAGTATTTGTCCGATTACGCCATTACTGGCCTGTATATTTTTGACCGCGAAGTCGTGGCGGCGGCAAAGTCGGTTAAGCCTTCGCCGCGCGGCGAGCTGGAAATTACCGAACTCCACAACTGGTATTTAAACAAGGGTAATCTAAAGGTTGATATTGTTAAGGGCGAATGGATAGACGCCGGCACGTTTGAATCGCTACACCTCGCGGGCGAATTAATGCGGCGGAAATTACAAAGCTAATTCCGGCAATCATCATTTCCCGTGTCATTGCGAGGGAGTGCAGCCGACCGAAACAATCTTTTTATAAACAAACAAAGATTGCCGCGTCGGTCAGCCAAAGCCCCGACCTCCTCGCAATGACAGAATGCCAAAATTTGTTTTTCGGAGATTATATAAGTAGGACATTTAACTAAAAATGACTCAACGAACCCAAAAAATTGTCGCCTTATCGCTAATAGCCTTTGTGGTTTTTGGCGGTTTTGAGGCTCTTATTTACATATTGAATTTAAACCAGCCGGTCATATATTTGCAGACGGCTTTTTGGATTTTTTTGTATTTGATTTTTAACATAATTTTCTTTTTTGATTTGCATTTTAAGACTCCGGGCAGTTGGAACAGGGCTAAACTCAAGCATCAAAACAAGGGGAATTTTTTTAAAATTGCCTTTGCCGCGTTTTGGGACCGTTTTTCACATTTGCGCAGATGGGAGTATCTAAAGCAGTGGCTCCATTTTTTGCTTCTGCCCGGATTTGTTTTTTGGGCGTCGGTGTCGCTTTTTTACGTGAACTTCGGTTTTTATAGAAATCAGCAGATTGTGGCTCTGTTTTCCGGCATTGCTTTGGTGGCTTACTATTCCTACTTAAAGGAAACTTTTAACCGCAAAAAGGAAATCGTGGACAGCGATATTTTTATTATTCTGTCCGTGGTAAAAATTTACACGGCCGGTCTGCTTTTTGCGGCAAGCATGGCTATGCTGAAGAGCTACTGCCTTGGGCCGTGGTATTTTAGCGCCGAAGTTTTTTGTTTTACTTTTTTGCTGATATATCAGGCACTTTACCAGCACCGCAAAACCGGCGGTATGGCTACCTTTTGGACGCTGATTATTTCCCTTGCCATGGCGGCCATTGGCCAGACGGTTTACGTTTACTGGGGCTTTAATTATTTTACCGCGGCCGTGTTTTTAACGGCCTGCTACAATTTTTTCTGGGGAATTTTCCATTATTATTTGGACAGATCTCTTACCTGGCGCGCATTTTGGGAGATTTTAATTTTAAGCCTCATAATGGCCGGTATGGTTTTTTCCGTGACCAATTTTCAGGCGCGGCTTTTGGACAGTTGCCAGTATAGGCTACTTTGACACACTGATTAACACGGATACTGCAAACTAATAAACACGGATCCATTGTATGATCCGTGTTTATCTGTTGTCTTTATCTGTGTTAATCCGTTGCCTATAACCAATACATAAACGCTATCACCACCAAAGAAATAAGCAGGACAATTAAGTTGTTGAACTTTTTGTCCAGATGCGTGAATTTGCTTTCCACGCTTTTTTTAATGTCCGAAAGCATAAGCAAAAGCAAAATAAATCCGGCAAATAAAATTAGATAGCGGTTTATTTGATTGCCGCTAAAAAACGAGCCGGTTAAATTGCCGACGACCGCAGTCTTGGGCTGGGAGGGAATTTTGCTTTGGGTGGAAGTGGATGTGGAAGCCGAGTCCGCGTTGGATGCCAGTAAAAAATTGCTTTGCTGATTTTGCTCAACGCTCAAAGTTTCTCTGGGTTTGACCGATTCGGGCAAAACCGCAAGAGTGGAAGTGGAGGTTGTCGCGGCCTGGGGCGAGGCCGGTGTTGATGTTGCCTGCGCCGGGGATTGTGCGGTCGGAGCTTTTGGTTTTGGCGTTGCAACAGGCGAAGTTTTTGGTTTTGGAGCCGGCGCGGACGCCGGGCTTTGGAGGGGGGTGGTTTGCGCTGGCTGGGAGGGGGTTTGCGCGGCTTTAACTTTGGCCGCCGGAGCCAGAGTGCCGAACGTGTTGGCAATGGCCGAGTAATATTGTCCGTTTGCCGGGCTGCCAAATGTCAGTCCCATCCCTTGATCCTGGAAACCGTCATTTAAAATATTGGCACGATGATCCGGGCTGTTCATCCAGGCGGAAACCAGACTTTGGGTATCGTAAAATTCTATGGCCAAATTTTCCCCAAGTTCCAAATAGGGCGTATAGCCGTCGGCCACTATTTTATCCCAAATATAATGCCCGTCCGGATCCACGTGGGCAAAATAATGCCTGGCCTGCATATCGTCCGTTTTGCTTTGCGCGGCCATTGCCAGTTTGCCGTTTAAATTCAGAGTGGTTAAATTCCGCAGGGAGCGTTGCTGGTTTACAGCCTGCAAAATATTATCCGTGGTCAAATCCGAGGCCAGCGGGCGGCTAATGGGCGTTGCAATCGTCAAAAAAAGTTTTACCGTTAAAAAGAAAACCAGCAATAGCCCAACGGTATGGGGCTTAATTAAGCCGGAATTAGTGTCAATTTTTTGCGTATTTAAAGGTTTTTCCCGCATAAATTCTGGTTTGTTCAACAGTATAATAACACGCCTGAGCCTGACTTGACAAATTTAAGTTTTTATGATAAGATGTGATGTTAAGCTAGATTAAGTATAGTATAGCTATGACTCAAGAACCATCCACAAAAAAATATCCCCAGACCAGCCCGGAAGTTGCCAAGATGCTTGGTATTCATCCGGATCAGGCGGCTCCTTCTACCGGCGTTCATTCGGCCGCGGATTTGCCTGTGCCAGGTTTGCCTGTTGTTGAGGAAATTAATCAGCCTGCCGTTGCTCCGCACGCCGACGAAAAGGCCGCCGCGTCAGTTGATAGCCCCAAGCTTAAATCAATTCAGGAACAGGCCGCGGGCCAGCCGGCTTACAAAAAAATCGCCAAAGCGGTTTTGCCTTTTGCCGCGGTATTTTTAGTCGGAATGTTTTTGTATTATTTCTTTTTTACCAAAATTGATTTTTCCGCAATTTTTAAATCCCAGCCTGTGGCTGTTACGACCCAGCAAAGCCTGGACCAGCAGTTGGAACAGCAGGATGCCACTGCCTATAACGCCTGGGTTTCCAGCTACTATTATTCCGTGTCCGACCCAAAAATTTTGGATCCCGAAGTCGACAACTCCGGAAATGGTTTAACCAACTTTCAAAAGTATCTTTTGGGTTTAAATCCAAAATCTTACGATACTTTGGGTTTGGGCGAGGCCGACAGTCAGACTATTACCAAAGGCATAAATCCGCTGACCGGCGGCGCTATAACAGACGCGCAAAAAGCTATTGTCAGCAAATACGTGGATATGGAAGTGGTGATGAACCGCTTAACTTTGTCCGCTATGCAAAATCCGCCCCAGGTGGCCGGAGCCAGCACCGGCGCCGTTAATGGCACTTATGGTTATAATCAGAACACGCCTGTTATAAATCAACCTGTTGTCAATCAAAACTTGCCGTTAGGCGGCAATACTACTATAACTCCTTCCGCCGCCAATCAGGTAAATATAAACACCGGCGTCCCCGGGCTTTTGGAAATTCCGGACTTAAAAATAAAAGTGCCGATTGTCTGGTCTCAAAATCCCAAAAATTTTGATGTTGACCTGCAGTCCGGCGTGGTGCATTATCCCGGCACCGCTCTGCCCGGCCAAATTGGCACAACTTACATTGCCGGCCACAGCAGTAATTATCCGTGGGCCAAAGGCAGTTACAACCAGATTTTTTCCACGCTGGGAAAACTGGCCAACAATACATCATTTAAAATTACCGTTACCCAGACCAACGGCAAAACCGTTACGTTTGATTATGTTGTTACAAGCAGTAAGCAGTTTTCTCCCACAGACCAAGCCCAGTTCGCCAATACCGGCAAATCTATCGTAGCTTTATCAACTTGCTGGCCGGTTGGCTCTACGGCTAAAAGATTGGTTGTGTTTGGGCAGTTGACGCAGACGGAAAATTAGAGAGTTCGCCGGCTCATACGCAATATAGAATAATATTTGGAAAAATTAAATTTGCGGGACTGCTCCGACGTAAAGTCGGAGTCCCGACCGAAGCGTCGGGACAGTAGTCTCCTCCTGGAACAGGAGGAGTACCCCGAGCGAAGTCGAGGGGGGAGGTGGTGTAATAAGCTTAAGATATACCCCTTCCGACTTCGCCAAGGCTTCGTCGGGCAAAGCCGTCTCGCTACGCTCGCCACCTCCCCTATATTAGGGGAGGACTACTGCACCGATGTTCTCACCATATATTGCGCGAAGCCGAAGGGACGATGCCATGCGAAAAAATAATCCTGCCAAGACGAGCATACAGCCCCCACTATAAATAGTGAGCGCAACTATGCTCGGCTCTCGGCCGGTGCAGATCGGCGAATGCCGAGAAAACTAAAACCCAAAACACAATTTCAAGGAGAATATCATGTGTAAACGAATCGTCGTTGTACTGATGCCGTGGGCAATTTTGTTCGCGATGACCGGCGGGGTTGTATCCGCCCAAGACGTTCTCAGCCAGCCTTTGTCAAAGTACGCTGGGCCTCCACTGAAACCCTTGACGGCCGCTGCGCCGACCAACCCTGGGGATAAGGAATACATCCCCACCGGCAACCTGTGTGCGTTGATGCACGCTTGGGAGAAGGCGACCGGCCACGAGCTGAAGCTCGGCGAACCGATTGAGGTTCCCGAGTGGCGGCAGATGGTTATCGCCGGGGGTTCAACCGGATGGGTATGGGTACCCGCCCGGACGCAGTATTGGGAGTTCAACGGCAAGGCCTTGTTTTTCGGGCCGATGCCCGACAACAAGGATGTGCCGAAGAATCGGGGCACCGGCTGTTGCAATCCGGTCGGTGAGGGATTTATTCCCAACCCCGAACCGGTTGTCGCACAGCCTGAGTCGCAACCGGCTCCATCTGTGGTAGTTCCGCCAATCGTCACCGCACCCGAGGCCAAGTCGGAACCCATCCGGCCATTGCCGGCGGTTCCTCAGCCGACATGGCGGATTGATCACAACAAGGTCATTATCAATACTACTGTTGTGGTCAAGAAGTCGTCGTGGTGGACAAGGCACTGGTATGTGCCGGTACTCATCGTGGCAGTCGCCGGGGGGGGCGGCTATGCCGCGGCGCACGGCAAAGGTAATACGACGAATACGACAATCGTCAACTCGTCGTGTCCTTCCTGCACCGGTGGCCCTCCATCGGTAACCCCGGGTGGACCGGGGCACTAGTAGCACGATTTACTCTTAGGAAGGGGGACTGCTGTCTGATTAAGTTCAGCCAGTAGCCCCTCTCCAGTTCTCGCAAAAGGGGAAATCACTCAATAATTTTTTTATTCAAATCCCCAATTTTATCAATTTTTCTTATAGTTAAGCCTTAAATATTTACAAACATATCTTGACAAATTATTAAAATAGTTTTATAATAATTGGTTAGTATATTTTTTAATAAGTCAGTTAAATTTATGATAAGCATTAAAAATACGTCTATGTTTAAATTCAATATTGGTTTAAAGGTCGCCGCTCTTTTGGGAGTTACGGCTTTAACTGTGTTTGTGATGGTGCCGCGCAGAGTTTCCACTGTGTTGGCTGACAGCAATTTAAATTGTACGTCTTCCACCCAGCCCACGTTTAACCCATACAACACTGTTTTGGATAATGCCGGCGGTTGCGTGGACTACAGCTTTATGCGCGCCAACGTTAACGGCGGCGGCTGGACAACCGGAAGCATTCAGGCTCAGGCTGGCGACAAAGTAGACGTAGTTTTATATATAGATAACGGCGCGGCTTTAAACTCCGCGGCTTTAACCGGTATGGTGCTTAACACCAGCGCCAGTTTGGGCGCGAACACCTCGCACGCGGTTTCGGCTTCAGTTACCGCCAGCAACGCCAACAATTCTTTAAGCGGCAATTTAAATATTGCCACTGCAGACGGCTCCAGTTTGCAGGTTGATTCTTACACCGGCGAATGGTTCCAGTATTCCAGCGATATGGGGTCTTTGGGCAATGTAGTCAATACCTCCACCAGTTTACCCGACCAGGCGGCCTGTTTTCCTTTTGTCCGTTTTATACATATAGTTTTTGATGTCGTGGGCCAGCAAGTCCAGCCTTCCCAGCCCCAAAGTTTTAATTTAAACGTCAGCAATCCCCCGATTTGCGCCAACTACGGCGCTCCGACTTTTAGCGTTACTAACGCCAGCTCGGGACTCATTGGCAAACAAATTTATTGGTCTTCCACTTTTAACGGCCAAAGCACGGGTGAAAATAAGGACGGCTATAGCCAGTATATAAACAATAGCGGCAGTTGGAGCGGCGTGGGCAGTGTGTTTAATTCCAATCAAGTCGGCAGTTGGACCAAGACTGCGTCTTTTGTGGACGGCAACGGCAATGTTATTGCCAGCCAGACTGTCAGTTTTACGGTTTTGCCCACTAACGACCCGAGCTGTGGCGGCACTACGCCTCCTCCGGCTTCTTACGGCTTTAACTTATCCATAACTCCAAACCAGGTTTGTGTTAACACTCAATCCAGTGTTGCCATTACCAACGCGATTTCCAACTTAAACGGCAAGCAGGTGTTTTGGAGTTCCACTTTAAACGGACAAAACACCGGTGAAAATCTTTCCGGTTATAATCAATTTATTAATAACGGCTCTTACAGCGGGCAAACCAGCACTTGGACAGCCAGCGAAGTCGGCAGTTGGACCAAGACCGCGTCTTTTGTGGATGCCAATGGTAATGTCATTGCCAGCCAGACCACGGGCTTTACAGTCTTGCCTTTAAGCAACTCGGCCTGCGGCGGCACTCCGCCCGTTCAGACTTACACTGCCACGGCCAGCGCGACTGTTTCCGCTACTGCCTCGGCCAGCTGTGCCAACGGCACTTCGGCCACGGCCAGTGCCAGCGCTTCGGCTTCCGCCACCGCGACCAGCAGTGTTAGCCAGCAGGACGCCCAGAATCAGGCCCAATCCAAGGCTAACGCCCAGGCTCAGGCTCAGGCTAACGCCCAGGCTCAGGCCAGCGCCAGCGCTCAGTGTCCCAGCACCCCTGTAACTCCGGTCTGCACGAGCAACGGCAATTTTGCCTTAAACGCTTCCACTCCGGCTAAAAACGGCGGTTCTTACGCCGTAACTTTAACCTGGACTTCCACCGGCAGTCATCAAATTAAAATTACTCAAATCAACCCGGGAACCAGCGTGGAAAACACCACAATCATCGGCAATGCCAATGGCAACCAGACAATTACCGGACTTTTGGCCGGAAGCACTTACATTTTTAAAATGTATGATGTTGCCTGCGGCCAGTTTTTAAGCTCGGTTCAGGTTACCACTCCTGCCAACGCCGGCCAGCTGGTTTGTTCCGTGGCTAATTCCACCATCAACTCCGGTTCCCAGGCCAACTTTAGCGCCACGGGCGGCACGGCTCCTTACAATTGGAGCGGCGACGGCAGTCCTTCCACCGGCAGTGGCTCCACTTATAATCCGGTTTATACCAATACCGGCACATCTTCTTTAAACCATAATGTTACGGTTACAAGCTCGGACGGCCAGACCGCCAACTGCGGCGTGGTTGTTAGCGCGGCTCCCCAGCAAACTACCAGCGGCGGCAACTGCAATAACGATTCCAGTTCCTGCAATAACAACACCAATACCAACAACTCCAGCAACGGTAGCGGCAACAATAATAGCAATCAGAATAATAACAATAATATCAACGGCAATAACAACACCACGACCAATACCAATAATAATTGCGTAAACAATTCCTGCAACACAACCAATACGGTTTACATCAACGGCAGTGGAAGTGTTGTTCCGGCCAACCAGTTTAGCCAGTTGAGCATAACAAAAGGTGTCAGGAGCCTTTATTCCAACAATAACTATAATAATAACTATAACGGCAGTTTTGCCAACAGCACCAATGCCAACAACGGCGATACCGTGCAGTTCCAAATTGTTGTTACCAACACCGGTTCGGCCACGGCCAACAATGTGCGTCTTACCGATAACTTGCCCGGCGGATTAAATTTAGTTTCCGGCAGTGTGACCTCAAACGGAGGATACTCCAACGGTAATAATTTTTATGGCAGTATGAATTTGGGAAGCTTAAGCGCCGGCCAGTCCGTAACAGTTACCTTCTCGGCCACGGTTTCGGGCGGCGTGTCTGCCAGCATTCAAAATATTGCTACAGCCAGTTCCGATAATGCCGGTTCTGTCCAGGCCAGCGCCTGGGTGTTTGTAAACAGCGGTAGTGTTCAGGGCGGCAACGTAAACCTGACTTACAGCAAGAGCGCGTTTAACAATACCAAAAATCAGAACGCCACCGCGATCACCGCTTCCAACGAAGATTACATCACTTACACTTTAACCGTTTTAAACAGCGGCAACACGCCGGCCAATAACTTTGTTATTACCGACGATTTGTCCCAGGTTTTGCCTTACGCCGACATTGCGGATTACGGCGGCGGCAGTTTGAGCGGTAATGTAATTACTTTTCCGGGAATTACGGTTCCGGCCAACGGAAGCATAACCAGAAGCTTTGAGGTTAGGGTCAAGTTTGGCCTGGCCAGCAATTTAAGCTATGTAATGACTAATACTTACGGCAACGTTGTAACCATTAGAATTAACACGCCTCAAGTCTTGGGAGCCTTTACCGCCCCCAAAACCGGCGCAGACACCAACGCCTTTGCCTTTGCCGGATTACTCACCGCGGGCTTTGCGGTCTACAAAAAGAAAAATGTAGTAATGAAGCTTATCTTTAGCTAATTCCGCCGATCGGCCGCTGACATATACGCCGATTAGACGCTGAACCAAAACACCCTCGCCAAAAAGCGGGGATGTTTTTGATTATACTTTAGGGTAACTATTCACCTTTTTCCAATAATATGACTGTAGCGTGCCCATTTATGGGCGATCTTGGAACCCAAACGCCGATGAATCGGCACGCTACACTTATACTTTGGAAAAGGTAAATGGTTACACTGTAGGCTCTTTACAATTTTTTGCCTCTTTGCTATTATGACAAGTCAAACTGGAGGACATAATGGAACCTATCATCCAACTCGCAAACGTTTCGTTGGAATTCTTGTTAGTAGTTCTGCAAGGGATTAAGGGAGTCTGCTGGATCGTGATAGAGGTGACAACACCCTCACGGACAGAAGAAGCTCCCAAACTGCGGCTTACCGGTAGCCAAGAAACAACCGCGAACCTCGGGGCGGCAATTAAAGCCATAGCGGCAGAAACCCAAAGCCCCACATTTACCCTTTCCCTTTACCGCAGTCCTATTCCTACAGGCAACGTGGAAGACGCCGCCGCTTTCGGGTTGCCGACAGTGATTCAGGCACCGAAAATTGCGCCTAACGATTGGCGCAAAATGAACAGGACAAACAGACAAGGCCTTTTAATCGAGGCCATTATGCAGCAAACAGGCTGGAATCAAACCAGGCTTTGCAAGAAGATCGGTGCGGTTCGCAGTCACCTGTCGAACATCGCAAGCGGTAAAAGGGGGTTGGGCTGGAACTTCGCCAACAAACTCATAAGCAACCTTCCGTTGTCTGATGAGATGATCAGGATGATCAGGGAAGTCGCCACTAACTGAAAACGGCGTCGGCGCAATTTCTCGCAAGCGTATGTCCTTCCCGCAGGGTTGGGCGTACGCTTGTTCTATTTTTTTGTTCAAATTCAGATGTGGATATGTCTTTACCGGTTCATTATTTAGCCTTATTTAAAGCCACTTGCAATTGTTTTTTAAAGTGCTAATATGAATAAAAGAAAATAGAGCAAACAAAAACAAACAGCCAGAGCATCGGCTGTTTTTATTTTTAAAGAATTGAATCTACGAATATACGAATTTGGCATTCGTAGTCATTCGTTGATTCGTCCCATTCGTAGATTCGATAAATTTATGGACAATTTTTATCTCCAGGAACTTATACAAGAAACCAATTCCCGCGGCGGGGGATTACTGCTCAATTTTCAAGACAAGCCGGCTGTGGTAGTATTAAGTATAGACCGATATAATAAGATAATTTCAAATATCAAATTACAAATGTCAAATATGCAAAACACGGCGACTTTGGCTTATGGGCAGGACACGGCGGTTTTAACAATGCCGCGGCCGACAAAAAGTATTATCAAACAAAAAGTTTTGGTAACTGGCGGCGCCGGCTACATTGGCGGGCATTTGGTCCGGGAACTTATTAAAGCTGGCTACGATGTAGTCGTGCTGGATAATCTTTCCACCGGCAGAAGGGACAACATAGACCCCAAGGCCGTGTTTGTGGAAGGGGATTTGGCCGACGAAAATTTGCTCAAGGATATTTTTGCCAATAACAATTTTGAGGCAGTCTTCCATATGGCGGCCAGTTTGGAAGTTGAGGAGTCGGTAAAAGAACCGGCCAAATATTTGGAAAATAATCTGGCCAATACCGTAAAACTGCTTAACGCCATGAACGAAGCCGGCGTGAAAAAAATTATATTTTCCTCCACGGCCGCGGTTTACGGCGAACCGGAGCAGATTCCGGTTAAGGAAACGGCGCACCTGCGGCCGAATAATCCTTACGGCGCCAGCAAACTTTTGGCCGAGCGCGCCATAAAATATTTTTGCGAAAATTTGGGCTTTCGGGCCGTGGTCTTTCGCTATTTTAACGCCTGCGGATTTGACATCACGGCCAGAATTTTGCCCACGCACCAGTCGCACTTAATTTACAAAGTTATGCAGGTGGCCAAAGGCGCTGTGCCTTTTTTGCAGGTTTTTGGCAACGATTATCCGACCTCGGACGGTACCTGCGTCCGCGACTACGTCCACGTTTTGGATATTGTCCTGCCGCACATTTTGGCTTTGCGAAAAATGGAACAGTTTGAAAAATTTGAAATTTTTAACATTGGCACGGGCCGCGGCTCCAGCGTGGCCGAAGTCGTGAACTGCGCCTCGGAAAATATCGGCAAAATTATTCCAATGGAAGTCGGTCCGCGCCGCCCCGGCGACGCGCCTACAACTGTGGCCGACAACACAAAACTTCTAAACGAACTCGGTTACCAGTTAAAATACAGCAGTCTGGAAAATATGCTGGTTACCAGCTGGGAAGTAATCAAAGAAGTCTAATTTAAACTTGGTAGGACTTACGCGTTTGAGGCAAAAATGATTCAAAAATCTATATTTTGTTGCCTCAAACCACAAGGGCTTGGCCGATTACATCGTTATTTTGTCTTTGGCTTTTGTCGCCGTAGTCTAACTACGTCTCTAAAAGTCCTCGGAAAATGCCTCGTACTCGGCCAAGCGCGTAAGTCCTACTTGGATTCCATAAACTGTATGGTGAGCTTTTTTCACGGCCGTGAAAAAAGCTCACCTTTGTTTTTGCGTGTTTTTGGCGTGAACCGGAAACAAAAACCGCCCAGTTACGTCTAATTATATATGTGGTATAATTAAATGACTCGGCTTAATAAAAGAATAAAAACTTATCATGAAAAAATTATCCGTAGTAATTCCGGCGTTTAACGAAGAACACCGCATAGAAAAAACTTTGCTGGCCGTAAGCGAGTTTTTAAAAAAACAAAGTTTTGAATACGAAATTTTGGTGGTTAATGACGGTTCAAAAGACGGCACATCAACGGTGGTAAAAAAATTAGAGGCGATTATCCCAAAATTAAAATTAATTGATAACCGCGAAAACCACGGCAAAGGCTGGGTCACAAAACAGGGGATGCTTGCCGCCACAGGAGACGTAAGGCTGTTTATGGACGCGGACGACTCCACCAAAGTGGACGAAGTTGCAAACTTTTTGCCTTATTTTGACCAGGGCTTTGATTTGGTAATCGGTTCTCGCAGAATAAAGGGTTCAAAAATCGCGGCCAAGCAATCGCCAATCAGGGATTTTTTGGGAGGAGTTTTTCGTTTTATTGTCCACACCCTGGTGCCGGTCGGCGTGACGGATTCCCAGTGCGGGTTTAAAGCTTTTTCGGCCAAAGCTTCCGAGGCAATTTTCTCGCGGCAGACAATTTACAGATGGGCGTTTGACGTAGAAATATTGGCGCTGGCCAAAAAGCTCGGCTTTAAAATTAAGGAGCAACCCATAACTTGGGTTGACGACGCGGAAAGCCACGTTAAATTCAGCGGAATGGTAAATATGCTTTTGGAAGTCATTGAAGTCCGTCTGAATTTGTGGGCAGGTAAATATAAATAAATGAATCTGCATTTTTTTAAAACCAAATTTAAACTAAAAGCGGCCGCGGGGTTGCTGATTTTTTCTTTGGCGATGAGTTATTTTCCGGCTGTGGGCCGAGCGGCTTCTTTGAATCAGCAAACCGGCGGCAGTTATATCGTTAAGTTGACGGACGCAAAATATTTCGGCAGGCTTTTATCGGTTGCTACCGGCATCAACAAAATATTTGCCGGCAACGAATCGCCGCAGTTCCAAAATGTTTACAGCTTTCAGTCCGCGGATGGCACCAGCTTTTTGCAAAATTATTTGGCCGGCGATTTTGTGTATTTGGAGGCAGACCAAAAAATTTCAGCCGCGGGAATAATGCTCAACGACCCTGGTTTTACCAATGATTCGCAGAATATAGACAAGGAGTGGGGACTGGCCAAGACCGGTTTTGTGGACGCCTGGCAAAAAACTACTGGCAGTAAGAGCAATATTGTGGCGCTAATTGATACCGGCATTGACGCTACTCACCAGGATTTGCAGTCAATCAACTACGTGCCGGGTTTTGATTTTATCAACAAGCAGGCCATACCCATAGGCAGTGATTCCGACGACAACGGCCACGGCACCCTGGTTGCCGGGGTTTTGGGGGCATCGGCCAACAACGGCATCGGCGTGGTGGGAACAAATTGGCAAATTTCCGTTATGCCCGTAAAGGCTTTGGATAAAACCGGCAAGGGCGATGCCGCGACTTTGGCCCAGGCCATAATTTGGGCCGCGGATCACGGCGCCCAGTTTATAAATTTAAGCGTCGGGGGCATCGGCTTTGGCCATGACACGGTTTTGGCCGATGCTATAAGCTACGCTTTTAACAAAAATGTTGTCATTGTCGCGGCCGCGGGAAACGACATCGCGACAACCGGCGGCAATATGGACGACAATCCGGTTTTTCCGATTTGCGACGACAATAATTACAATATGGTCATTGGCGTGGCGGCCACCGATCAAAACGACCTTAAGCCCGACTTTTCCAACTACGGAAAAAATTGCACAGATGTTGACGCGCCGGGCAAAAGAATTTTATCAACAATAAATTATGATCCGCTTACGCAAAAGCCCGCGCCTAACGCCTACGCTTACGGTTCGGGAACCTCTTTGGCTGTGCCGTTTGTGGTTGGGCAGGCGGCTTTAATTAAGGCTTTGTATCCGACTGCCACCAACATCCAAATTCGCGATCGTATAATCAACTCCGCCGATCCCATAGACAATTTAAACCTTACCCAGTGCGGCGGCGCTTCCTGCCGCGGTTTGCTGGGGGCGGGCAGGATTGATGTGGTAAAAAGTTTGCAGACCGCCATTTCCCAGAATTTTAACGAAGGGGATTTAATCAAAGTCAGCGATTTAAACGGGGCCGTGTATCAGATTTCGGGCGGACAAAAACGCCTGGTCTCGCCCTTTGTTTTTAACCAGCGCTTTTTTACCGGCACGGTGATAACCGCGCTGTCATCCCAGCTGGCGGGTTTTCCGGAAGGAGCTTACGTTACGCCCGTTGACGGAACCCTGGTGAAATTTGACAAGAACCCGACGGTATATGTTATTCAAAATGGCCAAAAATTGCCGATAACCTACCAGGTATTTTTACAGCGGGGTTTTGGTTTTAACAACGTTAACACTTTAAGCTACGAGGAATTAAATTCCTGGGTTACGGGGAGTTTTTTGCCGCCCGTTGATGGCACTTTGGTAAAAGGCAACGCGAACCCGACAGTGTATTGGGTAATCGGCCAGGTTCTGCACCCGATAAATTATAATTTTTTTATAAGCCGCGGCCTGAGCGTTTTTCCCATAATGACCGTGCCGGCAAACGATATTGCCGGATATCCCAAAGGGGACGCGTATATAAGGTAATTTCAAATACCAAATACCAAATTTCAAATAGGTGCCAAATTTGGCATTTAAGTATTTGGATTTTATTTAAAATTTGATATTTGTAATTTGAAATTTTGATTATGTTAAAACAAAAAACCATAAAAATAATCAGCGCGGTAATTTTAATTGGTATTCCGCTTTTTGTTGCCGCTCAAACGGCGGATCCCGCTTTTAATCCCAACAATCTGATTTCAGACGCGGCTTTTAGCGACACCCAGACTTTTGGCGGAGCCGCGGGCATCCAAAAATTTTTGGAAATTAAGGGTTCGGTCTTGGCAAATACCGACCCGAGTTTTTTAACGGGACTTAAAGAGCCGAACGCAATTTTGCTTAAGCAGGCGTTGGACGATCCGGAACCGAATTTGCCGTATTTGCGCACGGCCGCGGAATTAATTTGGGACGCTTCGCAGTCCACGGGCTTAAATCCACAAGTCATATTGGCGACAATGGAAAAAGAGGAGGGGCTGGTGGATAGCCAATACAAATCGCCGTCTGCACAACAGACCGCCATAGATCACGCTATGGGTTTTAATTGCGGCGACAGCGTGGCCTGCTGGAATTTGTTTCCGGGATTTTACTATCAGCTGTTTGGTAATTTGGATAGTAGCGGCAACCGCTATTTGGGCGCGGCAAAATCGCTTATGAAATCTTTTTCAACTTCCGGCGGACGCGGCCCGGCTTACAACGGTTCGGTCAGCAAGGTTGGCCAAACCATCAGTTTAGATAATACTTTGGGAGGCTACGACAATATTTCGGCGCAGGAAAATATTACGCTGGCCAACAACGCCACGGCCGCGCTTTATCGCTACACGCCGCACGTGTTTAACGGCAACTATAATTTTTGGAAATTTTTTCAGGAGTGGTTTAAATATCCCAACGGAACTCTTGTGGCTTTGGCCGGAGGAGCCGAAACCTATGTTATAGAAGACGGAAGCAAACAGCTTGTGCCGGATTTTGTGGCGCAGGCGCGGGGCTTAAACATTGCGGGCAAAGTAACTCTATCGCCCAACGAATATGCCGATTATCCAACCGGAACTGTTTATGGCCCTGCGGATAATACCGTAATAAAAACTCCCGACGGCCAAACTTATGTTTTTATCGGCGGGATAAAACATCCGGCTTCTAATTTTGTAATCAGCCAGCGCGGGCTATCATCCGCTTCCGCTTTGGCGGTTAACTCAAACGACGCCGGCCTGTTTACAAGCGGCACGGTTCTGCCGCCCAAAGACGGCACTATAATTCGCGGCCAGACCAAGCCTGCGGTTTATTTGGTTCAAAACGGCGAAATTAAAATGTTCAGCTCTTACACTTTTGCCCAAAATAACATTAAACCCAAACAAATTGTTTTGGTGCCGGACGCGGAAATTTCCACTTACGCGCAAAACGGCTTTGTGCCGCCAAAGGAAGGAACGGCATTTAAATCTTCCGATTCAAAAATTGTTTATTTGATGCAAGACGGTTTGGCCAGGCCGCTGACTTTGGAAATAATTAATAATAGGGGAGTAAAGCAAAAAGATATCGCTGTCTTGGCCAAAGACGAAGTCGGCAGTTTGCCGTTGGGATTTTACGCCACCCCCAAGGAAAAGAGCTGGTTTAGCGTGGCCGAAACCGGACAGTTGTATTTGTTTAAAGACGGCACCAAGCATCCTGTTTCGTCTTTCGTGGCAAAACAAAAAGGCATAAGCCCCGACTTCAAAGTTCCTCTACAGGTAGCTTCAGCCTGGATAGACGGCATTGCTTTGCCTCCTCGCGACGGCACGCTCGTGAAAGGCGACAGCGAAGGCACAATCTACCTGGTCAAAAACGGCCAGCTCGTTTCGTTATCGGCCGCCGATTTTGCCAAAGCCCGCTACAGCTTTAAAAAAGTCGTAACCCTGCCGCAATCTGAAATTGCCTCCTACGCCAAAGCCAACGCGGTAACGCAGTAAGATACCCAGTAAAGTGGCCATATACTACTTTGACAGGTAAATATCCACAAGCTAAAATATATATCCGGCATAAATTATGATATAATGTTAGTGCCTAAATAAGCCAAAAGAAACAGAAATAATAAAGAAATATATGGAACAAAACATAATAATTTATGTTGGAATTGGTAAGGCACTAACTATCATTTGGAGTGTGTTAGTGGCTGTTGTAGTCGGAGCCTGGTATGCTTCTCATAGGCTGACTAAGGTAGAAACCAAAGTAGAAGGATTTAGTAATCGGCTTACTGGGTTGGAGGGTAGGCTAGATAAAGCTTACGAAAGCATGTCACCTATTGCCTTAACAAAAAAAGGTAATGATATTTTGATTGATAGTGGTTTAAAAAAATATATTGATGATAACAAATTGATTTTTACGGAACACTGTAAAAATTTTAGCGCCATGACCAGCGCCTACGATGTTCAATTAGCGACTTTTCAGTTATTTTCCGTCTTTGATTTTCCCCAAGACCTTGAGCTTAAATTTAAAGAAGAAGCTTATAAAGCAGGAATTAGCATGGGTGTTTTACGTAGAATCGGCGGCATATACTTTAGAGATTTGTGTTTAAGTGATCTAAAGTTAGACCCAAAAGAATTAGATAATAGCCAACCATTAGCAGAGGCATAAACAAGATTATATTTAAAAAAAATAAATTTTGTAACTTATGGAAGACTGGAAAATAACTCAGCAAATAGTTGAGCTAATGCACGAAGTAGATTTTTTGGGGTACTTATTTCGGTTTTATTAGTTGGCATTTTAGTATTAAGTGCCATAGCTTTATACCATTTTTGGAATTTTTAGTATCGTATGTTGACTCTATAAAAAACTGCCTACGGCGGTTTTTTAGTATGTTATTTTGTTACTTCATCGCCAATTGCTGGTCGTTGAAGTATTGGATGACTTTGTAGATTTTGGCAAGGTAGTTGACTGTGGCATTTTTTAGGGAAGCGGATTGGAGTGTTGATAGCTGGTCGGATGATGTTGAAAGAGAGGATTGGGCGGCCGCGAGCTGTGATTGCAGAGAAGTTTTGGTTTTTTTATCCGAGGCCTTTTTTATTTTAGTCTTAAGATTTGTAATTTGAAATTTATAATTTGAAATTTGCGCTGAAAGCGCGTTTATCTGTCCGCTTTTATCCTCGTTCCAGGTATTGCCAAAAGCGCTGACCGCGCGAGCCACGCGCGTTACGCCGCCATTGTAGGAAGCGGCGCCGTAATCAAAGACCCGGCTGGCGGTAAAGGCCTGGCTGGCTTTTACGCGCACGTCGCCGGCGTAATCATCCAAAAGTAAATACATCGCCTTAATGGAAGTAATGTGGTCCTGCATCGCGGCCACATAATCGGGATTCAAAAAAGCTTCGGGATGGCGCTGAACTAAAGATTCGTAAGTGGATTTAACAAACTGTGAAATTCCACGGCTCGCGTAGCCATCATTTGAAACGCTGTATTTGTAAGTGTCGGGTCCGTTAAGTGCCAGCAAAATGTTCATCTGATCCAGCGCGCCGCGCTCGTTGCCGTTTAAAATGGAAGCCGTGTCGCTGTGTTCTGCGTAAACCAAAGATTTTATAAACGCAGGAGGCACGGCTTGGGTTATGGTTTCGCCGGGTATGGCGTGGGAGGGCAGACCGTAAAGCTGGTCGGCCACGGTGTTGATTACGCCGTTTAAATAATTCTGCCCGTAGGCAATTACGTCAGGCGAATTTAAATTTTGGGAGTAGGGGACGTAGATTGCCGGAGACAATCCTGCCTCAATGGCGGCTTTACTGCCCGAGTCCGGATTGCTGATTAAATATTTTAATGCCAGCACCGTGCCGCCCGCCGGCTGGTCAACTTCAAACCGGCTGTTGACCCCGTTAAAACGCGTCAGCTTAACGCTAACGGCCGGGTCGGGGAAAGTCATAGCCGTTACATTTAACCTGCCGACCGTGGTAATAATATTATTGGTAGACGGATCCAAAATCGCCAGCGCGATGTCTTTATCGGTCAAATTGTATTTACTGATGACTTTGGTAGTCTTGCCGGTTTTTCCGCCTTTGGCGGAAACATTTTTATAAACCGCATCCAGCGAGTGGTTTAAAGTGATATTGGCAAGTTCCGACTTGGCGGTATTTATTTCCTGAATAATCGGCGGCACAGCCGGAGCCTGAAGCCCTAAAACACTGCCCTGGGTTGTTGTGGGCGTGGAAGTTGAAATCAGGGTAGTCGATGTGGGTGTGGCCAGGCTGACCACAGAAGAAGTTGACGTTGTCGCGTCGTCCGCCTTTGAGACCGATGCCCCGCAGATAAAAGTCAAAAAAACTAAAAAGATGATTTTTATTTTTATCATGATCTAATTATAACATATAAGGTTTGGATTTTTGGCCTATTTTTTGGCTTAATAAAAATATGCTATAATAAAGGCAAGTTTTTTTTAATTTTTATCAATTTATTATGTTGGTCACAGAACAAGAACTTGAGCCAAAAAACAATCCTGATGAGTTAGCAGATCGGTTAAAAAATAGGAATGAATTAAGCTTTGCTCAAGCTAAGGTTAGACTGTTAGAATTTAAAGACGAATTGTCTGAATTTAGCAGGAAACAAGATAATATTAGAGCCAGGCTTGATATTGAAAACGTCGCTAATGCCGGATCGGGTACTATGGAATCAGGTCTTGAGGAATTGGACTCGGTTTTACAGATGGTTGAGGGCTACTTGAAGGACAAATCAGAAAAATTTAAAGATAGGGACGAAACCGCGCTGGGCGCAAGTGGGGCCCAGGAAATTGAAGAGTTGTTGAAAATGCGGTCTGTCCGTGATGCATTGTATGAAGAAAAAATGAACCGTCTGGAACATGGCTTCCAGCATGATCAGGAATTAGCTTCGCACCGGGAGCAAAGCTTGGACAATCTGGACCGGGTTTATTCCATCCCCGGCGTTTCGGTTGACCAAAAGCTTAAAGACCAGTTTGAAACCCGCGTCAGTACCATGAATATGGAGCAGCTGATGCACCTGAACGGCGAAGCGCAAAGCGTTCTCCACCGATACCAGCATAAGGAGTTGACTAGCGAGCAGGTATCGGAAGAAGTTAATAGCTGGTTTAGCAGAAAATTCACCAAAGAAGAAGAAAAGGAACGCGACGATAAGGAACTCAAAGAAGTCAGAGAAAAAATCAACCATTTTTAGCTATGGACCCAAACGAAGAGATTAAACAAAAAGTCGACGAGCTTGCGGCTATCATGTCCAACTACCACGGACAGCTCGGACAGTTCGAACATGAGCTATCCCAAGCTTTGCGCGATTACCAGAAAGCCCTGGACGAAGAAAAATTAAAAGAACTCAGGGAAAATATAGCTTCACAATCATGAGCCCAGGTTTTAATAACAATATGGAGTCCTTCAAGCCGCCAGCGCCCGAAGTTAAAGCTACGGCTCCGAAAATACCGGAACAACCGGCTCCCACGCCGGAATATAGTCCGTCTGTTTTTAAGCAGATGACAGAGCAATCTAGTGCCAAAGTTGACAACAATCAGCACCGGATTTTTGCAAGCGCGGATAGCAGAGCTTCTCAAAGTGCACCAGCCGCGAACCTAAAGCTAGAGAAGGCCAGCATGATTTTTACTACAGGTGGCTTTGACCGGCGTGTTGCTACAGCCAAACAGAAAATCATTAATCTTGGTATGGAAACTAAGGCCAGGATACAATCATTATTTGGTCGAGAACCCAACCCACAAACCGCCGGACAGGAACGCGACGAGTACGGTCATTTAAAATTGGAATCCTTAAAAATTCCACCCAAGCCAATGGTTTCAGAGGATCGAGGATTTGAGCCGAACCGTATGATTAAAAAGCATAATCTTTTTATGAATGTTGCCCGGGAAGACCATCGCGCCCGCGTGGAAGAATTTAAAGAAAAACTTGGTGAACAAAAAGAGGGTTTGATCGCTATGCAGGCAGATATTATAAAAATTATTCAAGAGAATCCTGATATAAGCATTGATGATTTAAAGAAAGCAGTTGAGCCAAAATTGGAACAGGCCATGGCCAATCCTGAACAAAAGCAGGCCTTGGATAAAATTTTAGGTGAATACTCTAAAGCGCATCAAACCGTTCAGCACTATCGGGAAATTTTCCCTGCCGATAACCGTTTGTTTATGGAAATTTTTGGCTTTTGGCCGACGGGACAAATAGAAGTAGTTCAGGGGCCGATGACTTTGGGTTTTCGTTGTCATTCCCAGCAGGACTTCGCGCGGGCTATGACTTTTAATTATGGCAATGGAAAAGTGACCCCACAAGAAGCGGAAGCAGCGGCTAAACATGTAATAGGACAAAAGTTCGGCGACACCCCGAGTTCTATAACCCCGTCGGGTTTGAAAGATAAAATTATTTTGGTATCCGAAGAGAACGAACAAAGGGAGAAACAGCACTTTGATGGCGATACCATGACCCACGAAGAACAGCACGCAATGAATACCTTATTTAAGGATTATCGCCCACAGTTTTATAAATTTGAAGGCTTGGAAGGACTTAGTAAGTTAGCGCCAGAAGCTCAGCAGGAAAAGATAACGAACTTCCTCCGTTATAATCGCGAAAAAATTGATAACGACAAGTTGCACGATGAAATTATAGCCCAGTACGCGGGTATCCCAATGAACCCTAAAGACGTTATGCCTTTAGTTACCGTATTGGCAAGAACCTATCGCCAAAATTTTTATACGACGCAAGCCGCTAAACTGAAGCAACAAATTGAGGGCAACGGAGCGAATCCCCAAATGACGGACGAATGCATAAGACAGGTCTTTGAAGATGAACTGATCGGTCAAACTAAGGAAGCTGTTTATTCAATGGTGGTTTTGCAAGATGAAGGGTTTTCCAAAAGCGAGATTATTTCCGCGTTTGAAACTGAGCCGGTAGCAAAATGGCCGCAGGTATCAAGAAGGATCATTGACCATCGGCGCGGCGAAGGACCAAAAACTTACCAGAGACCTATGTCAATGGCTACCGCAACCCCTGACTCTTTCGAATACGATCCTGATGCAATGACGGTGTTTACTGCGGCTCACGAAAGAATCCAACGTTCAGTTAGTAAAATCCCGGAGGGCGAGAATGCAGAAAGACAGGGAATAAAAACAGGTAATGTCGATGTGTCGAGAGGATTTGACAGTGTAGATAAAATCGAAAGATTTGTTGCCTATCTTAAAAAGCAGGGGTTTGCGCCGGAAAACTACCTCTATAGCGGGTTTTCTTCGTCTTCAGCAAGAAGAGTGCGCCAAACAGGAACACACAGTGAAACGGGTTTGATATTTTGTGCGCCATTCTCCGAACTTACGAGTACTTCAGATACTAATCAAAATCCACTGCTTACTTATGCTGGCGCTGAAGGAATAGGGGCGGTTGCACTTTATAAACCTGAATTTTTGGAAAAAGACGAAACAGAGGGCGCCTATGTGTATCGCTTAAAAAAAGGAGTCACCCCGGAACAAGCAATTGAGGCAATCGTAAGAGTAAAAGTTGATTAATCCGCAAAGACATTTTAATTATGAGTTCCCATATTACAAAAAATATTTTTTGGCTTACGGCCTCAAGGGTGGCGGCTTTGGTTTTGCTGGCTGTGGCTTATTTTGCGCTGTTTCGCTATTTGAAGCCTTTTGGTAGTGGGCAGTATCAGTTTGTTTTGTCGTACGTGCTTTTATTTTCCACAGTCGTGGATTTTGGCATTCAGCAGTTTATTACAAAAAAAATCAGTGAAGACTCGCAAAACACCAAAAAATATTTTCAGGAATTCTTTTCCTTTGAAACGCTGGCCGCGCTGTTGCTTTATGTTGTCTTAATGCTCGTGGCGTATTTCCGGCATTACGACGCAGTTGTGCTGGAAGCCATAGCGGTTACCGGCCTAGGAATGGTTATGAACGCGCTGACTTACCCGTTTCTCTCGGTAATGGCCGCGTTTCAGGATATGAAGAAAGTCGCGCTGATAAATTTTTTAAACTCCCTGGTAAACATCAGCATAATTTTCGCGGCCATAATTTTCCACCACTATATTGTGTTTTTGGCTTCGGTTCAGGTAATTTTTGGCGCTCTGGACTTAATCCTTTACAGAATTTTTGTAAAAAAATACATTCCGAATCCACAGGTTTTAAAATCAATTTTTACTTTTGATTTTCATCTTATAAAAAATATTATAAAACAGGGCTGGCCGTTTGCTTTGTTGGTGGGCTTTTCCGCCATTTATAACCGCATAGATGTTGTTTTAATTACCGCGCTCAAAGGTTATACCCAGACCGGACTTTACACCGCGGCTTATAAAATTTTTGATCTGCTCGGATTTTTTCCGTCGGTGGTATCCTACACTTTGTTTCCGTTTTTCGCGGGACTGATGGCAAAAAAAGCCATAGGCGAAGTTAAACAAAATTTGGAAAAATATTTAAAGCTAATGCTGGCAGGCGCTTTGCCCATGGCTGTTGGCGGGATGATTTTATCGGCAAAACTTATTGGCCTGGTGGCCGGCCCGGGCTACGGGCAGGCCGCGCCGGTTTTGGCAATATTAATTTGGGCGCCGGCCATTTTGTTTGTTTACATTCCGCTCAACTCACTGGTAATTTCCCAGCTCACCAAAAAAGCTGTGTTGATTACAGGCATTAACGTAATAGTCAACACTGTCGGCAACCTTTTGCTTATTCCACATTTTGGCATCCGCGCTTCGGCAGTTATGACCGTTGTGTCCGAAAGCCTGCAGGGAATTTTTTACTTTTATTTTGTCAAAAAAAATATCACGGACTTTCATTTTATTAATATAATTTTTAAGCCCATTTTTTCCGCTCTGGTGATGGGCGCGGTTTTGTGGCCGCTTAGGCAGTATAATCTGCTTATTACTTTACCACTCGGCGCCGCAGTTTATTTTGTGATGCTTTTTGTAACCGGATTTGCCGGTCGGGAAGAAATTAAAATCGCCCGCTCTCTGTTTAAATCCGCTTAAAAAAATCCGAAGCACGAAATCCGAAATTCGAAACAATATTTAAATTCAAATATCAAATATTTAAACGGGGACATTCAAGGTTTTGAATTTCTGATTTAAATATTTTGATTTGTTTCGGATTTCGACATTCGGATTTCGAATTTAACTCAACTTTATGTTTTCATATAGTAAAACCCGCATAATGGCCTTTGGCACCTTTGACTTTTTGCACAAAGGGCATTTGGATTTTTTTAAGCAGGCGCGCAGGCTGTCAAAAAATCCGTATTTGATTGTTTCGGTGGCGAGGGATTTAAACGTCAAAAAAATCAAGGGCCGTAAACCTGGTATTTTGGAAAAACAGCGATTGGCTAAAATCAGGAAATGTCCGCTTGTGGATAAAGCCGTTTTGGGCGGCGTTAAAAATTATCTCCCGCACATAATTAAAGAAAATCCGGCCATAATCGCTCTGGGCTATGATCAGCGCGCTTACGTCAAAAATTTAAAAGTTCTGCTGGCCAAAAAAGGGCTAAAAGTTAAAATTGCCAGGCTTAAGCCGTATCATCCCAAAATTTACAAAAGCAGTTTGGTAAAGCGCGGTAATTCCGCTATAATTAAGGAATGTTAATAGGCATAGAGGCCGAACGGGCAAATAATCCGCAAAAAACCGGAGTTGAACATTACGCCAAGCAGTTAATTTTGGCGTTGGCGGAAATTGACCGTGTAAATTCCTATGTTTTATATTTGCGAACCAAGCCGGAAAGCTGGTTTTTAAATTTGCCCGCGAACTTTAAGGTTAAAGTTATTCCGTTTCCGATTTTTTGGACGCAAATCAGGATTAGCTGGGAAATGCTGATTCATCCGGTTGATGTGTTGTTTATTCCGGCTTCGGCGCTACCCATAATCCACCCAAAAAAATCCGTCGTGACAATTCACGATATTGGCTGGCGTTATTTTCCGGACAGCTTTACCGGCTTTATGCGAAATTTTTTGGAATGGTCTACCAAATTCGCGGTCAAAAACGCTTCCACAATAATCGCGGTTTCCGAAAGCACGAAAAAGGATTTGATAAAATTTTATTCGGTTGATGAAAGTAGGGTCGTCGTGGTTTATCATGGGTTTGATCAGGATGGTGTAGTGCAGGCCACCCGTTCAGGGTCTGATGACCCTTCAGGGTCTCGAACGACCGGCCTGCCTAATAAGACTGATATCGCAGGCCGGTGGCCTGCACTACAGGGACCATATGTATTTTTTCTTTCCACCCTTCAGCCCCGCAAAAATTTGGAAGGGTTAATAAAGGCCTTCCGTCTTCTTAAAACCGAGAATCCCGATATCCGCCAAAAACTTGTGGTGGCTGGAAAACCGGGCTGGAAGTTTGAGCCGATTTTGCGGACAATAGAACAAAACAAAGATGTCGTGATTTATTTAAACCATGTGTCCGATAAAGACCGCTTTGCGCTTTTAAAGCGCGCCGATTTGCTGGTCTTGCCGAGTTTTTACGAAGGCTTTGGAATGCAAATTTTGGAAAGTTTTGACGCAAATACTCCGGTGGCAACATCAAATATTTCCAGTATGCCGGAGGTGGCGGGGGATGCGGCGGTTTATTTTGACCCAAAAGATATTTCCGATATCACCAAAGCGATAAAAATGGTTTTGGTTGATAAATCCCTTGCCGACAGTTTGCGTGCCAAAGGCAAAGAGCGGCTAAAGGATTTTAGCTGGGAAAAATGCGCTTGTGAGACATTAAAAATATTAACTTTAAAGTAGCTGTCTTTACTATAGCCTTCGTAAAACAAATTTTGGTATTCTGTCATTGCGAGGAGGCCGGGGCTTTGGCTGGCCGACGCGGCAATCTTTGTTTGTTTATAAAAAGATTGCTTCGGTCGGCTGCACTTCCTCGCAATGACACGGGAAATGATGATTACCAAAATTTGTTTTGCCTTAACAGTTAGTAAAGTCAGAAAGATTCTTATGAGAAAAGATTTTTTTCTAAAGTTAAAAGAACTGCCCAGATTAAAATTACTAATTATCCTGTTTACCATCTGGCAGTATTTAAGCGTGGCCGGGATGGCGCTTCTCGGCTGGTCTAATTCGCTGGTCTGGCTGAATTTAGGTTTGCTTTTGGCGTTTATCGCGCTGTGCCCGGTTTATGAGTCACTGTTGCTCCTTATTTTATCCATACCTTTTTACGTGGCCATACCCAACTCACGCTTTGATTCTCTTTCTATGTGGCGGGTGCTTTACGCGGCGCTGTTTGCGGTTTGGCTCATCCGCGATAAAAAATTTAAGATATTGGATATCCATTTTCTGCCCTGGGACAAATATTTGGGCTGGTTCGTGGTTGTTGGTTTGTTTTTGGGTCTGGTGTTCGGCAATTTTAAACTGGAAGCGGTTAAACAGACTTTATTTTTGCTGAATATTTATTTTTTGTATATTGTTTTAATCAATGCCATTAAAAACAAACAGCAGATTTTTGAACTTATCCGCTACGTAATTTGGTCGTTTGCCATAATTATTACTTTGGGTTTTGCCCAGTTGTTCGGCAGTCTCCTTACCGACATTGGCACGTTTTGGGTTTTTTGGGCGGTAAATGTTACCAAATTATATTACGGCTCGTCGTTTTCGGCCGTATCTTTGTATTCAAATTCCTGGTTTGCTTATTCGTCCGGCTCAACCGAACTGCGGATGTTTTCCATAATGCCGGATTCGCAAAGTTTTGCCTACATTTGCTTTATCGCTTTGTGTATGAGCACGGCTTTAACCCGGAATGTTTTTAAACATATTAGAAAATGGCTGTGGTCCGGCATCCGTTTTGCCGGCCTGGCTTTGATTCTTTCCGGCACCCGCGCGGTTTGGGTTGGGATGGTTGCGCCGTTTGTGGCCGTGGCCGCGGCTTACCGCAAAAATTTTCAAAAGCATTTGGCGGAAAAATTCCTTTGGCCGTTTATTATAATTTTTATTTTGTTCGCGGGTTCGCCGTTGATTAACCAGGGGCTTTCTTACTTGCGCGTGGAAAAATTCCACGAGAATTTTTTAATTCGCGCGGAAAGTATTTATGACCTAAACGAAACTTCCAACCAGGGCCGGATTGCAATGTGGCAGTTAAGCGGCAAATATTTTTTGGCGCATCCGTGGGGCGTGGGCTTTAACAATTTTTTGGTTTCTTTTAGCCAAGGGGTGGAAGCAAAAACTTACGATCAAGCTTCACAGGAAATTAACGCCCGTTATAATTTGCCGGCCAAATATGTTTCCGCGCACAGTTTGTATTTGCAGGTTTTGGTGGAAACCGGCGTGGTGGGTTTTGGGCTGTTTGCGGCCTTTTGGGTTTGTTTAATAAGATATCTTTGGGAGTTTGTACGCAATTACGAAAAAGTCCAGGACTTTTTAATTTATTTTGTGGCTCAGGCGCTTTTAATGGTTTTGTGGATACTCCTTGCCGCGATTTTTGACATTACTTTGCTGAACGATAAAGTCCTGATGTATTTTTTCATCAACATCGGGTTAGCGGGATTGATTGTTAAGAGATACCACGAAATAGAAGAATGAAATAATAGAAATAGTGAAATAAAGAAATGGGGAAATAGGGAAATAGGGAAATAGCTGGAGTGGTCATAATTTCTTAATTTCGTTATTTCCTAATTTCCAAAAAAGTATGCCCAAAGTTACAGTTGTCCAAGTCGTCTACAACAATCGCCGGTTTATTGAACCGGTTTTTAGCGCGATTTTTAACCAGACTTATAAAGATTTTAACGTCGTGGCAGTAATATCGGGGAACGAGGATAAAGGCAAAGAGTTGCTGATTGAAAAGTTTCCGCAAGTGGAAATTATTGACCCCGGCTATAACATCGGCTTTGCGGCCGGACATAATCTTGTTTTTACAAAATACCAGAGCGAATTTTTCCAGCTGGTAAATCCGGATTTAATTATGGAGCCGGATTACATTGAACAAATGTTAAAAGCCTTTGCCGACCCAAAAGTCGGCGCGGCCACGGGCAAGCTTTACCAGTGGGACACCACAAGGGGAATCCTTGTGCCGCACAAAAATTCCCCTTGTGTGCTGGACACCACCGGAGTTGTTATCAGCAAATCCGGCAGAGCCCGCGATCGCGGCCAGCACGAAGTGGACAAGGGGCAGTATGACAATCAAATTTTGGTTGATGCGGTTTCCGGAGCCGGTTGTATGTATAGAAGGGCGGCTTTGGAAAAAATTAAAATAGCTTTGATTTCTACCACCCCGTCCCGCCAGGGCGGGACACCCCTCCTGTCCCAGGAGGGGAATACTGCATCTCCGGCAATACAGCGGAGCTCTCCTCCTGGAACAGGAGTACCCAGCGTAGCTGGGGGAGGTGGTAGAAAATTTGAATATTTTGATGAGGACTTTCATTCTTACTGGGAAGATGTGGACTTAAGCTGGCGAATGTCAAACGCCGGATGGAAAAATGTTTTTGTTCCCGCGGCAATCGGCTATCACGGCAGGGGAGCAGGGTCTTCGGAAAAAGGGTATGCCGATGTAATCGGTTTCATCCGCCACCACAAAAACCTTCCTGCCCGCGTCCGCAAGCTAAACTACCAAAACCACATTTTTATGTATCTAAAAAACTCGCCCTATTTTTACCCCCAGTTTTTCGCGCGCGAATTTTTTATGCTCTGCTACATCATTTTTTTTGAAATCACCACGTTGAGTATCCTGCCTCAAATGTTTAAATTATTTCCGAGAATGTGGAATAAAAGAAAGGAAATACAAAAGTTGGTGTCATCCCGGAATTTTTCACTTTAAGGAACTTCATCAGGGAAGTGAAAAATATCCGGGATCCAGAACCGAGCAATAATTGATGTAAGTAATATCCGCCTTCGCCGAAGGCTTCGGCGGATTGCCCGCTATAAAATAAATTAGTGTGGGCAAAAAAAACAGCGGCGTCATTCCGTTGGCGTAATGAAGGGTCTCGTTTGCCGAGATCGCTCACTACGCTCAGAATGACGCCAAATGGCTTCGTCAAGCGGATTGGGACGGTGGCAGGCTGTCTAACCGGATCCGGTACCTCCCCATAGTGTCCAGTGTCCCCATTTCCTCTTTAAACTTTCTTCCGCCACATACTTCCCGGACCTTTACCGTGCATCCGCCGAGGTATGTCCCTTTATAGTTTGCCTGGTCGCCATCTGAAAAGAGTAGCGACACCTTTGAACCGGGGGGCAGAGGTTCAAGCATCTCATTTCCGTCCCAAAACGAGATGTCGGTTTTGTCGGCGAAGTAGTCAACCGTCTCACCAACTTTTATTGCGCGCCTCATAGTTTTCCTAACAAAGCATATTGTATCAAAAATTATGCAAATGTCAAGAAATGTAGATTTATCAATCATTATCGTCTCCTACAAATCCAAAGACCACTTGGCGGTTTTACTGCCGAGTATTTTTGCGTCTTATGGAATCAGTTTTCACCCCTCCCCAACCCTCCCCCTCAAGGGGAGGGAGAGTGAGTTGGTTCCTCCCCCTTTAGGGGGGAGGCTAGGTGGGGGTGCCTTATTTTCAGCCGAAGTTATTGTCGTGGACAATGGCTCCAATGACGGAACCGTGGAGTGGCTAGGGGTGATGTTTTCTCACGGCCGTGAGAAAACATCACCATTGCAAATTGTGGAAAATGTGAACAATGGTTTTTCCGCGGGGAATAATTTGGGCATTAAAAGGGCATCGGGGAGATATATTTTACTGTTGAATCCTGACACAAAATTACAGCCGGACACTTTGGAAACAATGCTGGACTTTATGGAAAGCCGGCCGGATGTTGGAATTAGCGGATGCAAGTTAATCAAAGCCGATGGGAAGTTGGATCTTGCCTGCCGCCGCCGCTTTCCCAATCCGTGGAATAGTTTTAAAAGATTATTTTTGCGTAATAACCAAAATTATAATTACACGGACATCAGCGAAGACCAAAGTATGGAAGTTGACAGCGTGGTCGGCGCGTTTATGCTTATCCGGAGGGTCGGATATATCGGAGAATCGGAAAATCGGATGGGCGGAACTTTCAACTTTCAACTTTCAACTTTCAACTTTCTTGATGAAGACTTCTTTATGTATGGCGAAGACCTGGATTTATGCTGGCGCTGTAAAGAAGCGGGATACAAAGTTTGGTATTATCCAAAAACATTCGCCACCCATTACAAAGGCGAGTCCAGCAAAAAAGCGCCTTTTGTTATGCTTAAAGCTTTTCATGATTCAATGTGGATTTTTTATAAAAAGCACTACCGCCAAAAATATCCGTTCTTTTTAAACTGGCTGGTTTACCTCGGAATTTATTTACGCTTGGGTGCTTTAATTTTCATCAATTTATTTAAAAACAATCCGAGAGTCAGTAGGTAGCCAACAAGGATTCCCCTTGTTGAGCTGGTTTTGATTTTGGAAGTAATGATGTTATAATAATTAAACGAAACTTTAACAAATCATAAAAAATTATGGATACGCAAGAAATCCAGGTTCAGTCGCCATCGCCAACCCCAGGCGGTCACAAAACAGGATATTTTGTCAAAGGCATAGCAGCTTTATTGATTATCGTCATAAGCTATTACGTGGGCTACCAGGCCGGGCATAAAGGTTTTATTTTTGCCCCAAAATCCTTTGAGGTAATCAGCCAAAACGACGCGCCTACCACTGTTGACTATTCCTTGCTTTGGAAGGCCATAGATGTTTTAAATCAGAAATATATAGACAAGCCGGTTGACCAGCAGAAAATTTTATACGGCGCGGTGGCCGGCGCGGTAAATGCCGTGGGCGATCCTTACACCAGTTTTTTTACGCCCGAGCAGTTAACCAACTTTCAAACTCAGCTGGCCGGAAGTTTTGGGGGCATTGGCGCCGAGGTCGGGGAAAAAGACGGCAACGTGGTTATCATCGCTCCGCTGGACGGGACGCCGGCCAAGGCGGCCGGAATTTTAGCGGGCGATGTTATTGTCCAGGTTAACGGACAGTCAACGGCCGGCTGGTCGGTTGACCAGGCCGTGGACGCCATCCGCGGGCCAAAAGGCACCCAGGTGACTATTCAAATTGTCCGTGGCGGGCAGGACAAGCCGCTGACTTTTACAATTACCCGCGACACCATCGTTGTAAAAAGCGTGAAGTGGGCTTACAAAACAGTTATGGTCAATGGGCAAAACAAAACCATCGCCGTAATAACCATTAGCGAGTTTGGCGATGATACTACAAGTTTGGTCAACCAGGCGGTTAACGACATTCTTACGCACAACGTCAGCGGAATAATTGTGGATTTGCGGAATAATCCGGGCGGCTATTTGCAGAGCGCGGTGGATATAGCGTCCAATTGGGTTAAGGCCGGTGACCTGGTGGTTTCCGAGGCGCACAGCGACGGCACTTCAATTACCTACAAAGGCGAAGGTAACCCTCGTTTGGACGGAATAAAAACTATTGTAATGATAAACGGCGGTTCGGCATCCGCGGCGGAAATTTTGTCCGGAGCTTTACACGATCACGGTTTTGCGCAACTGCTTGGCGAAAAAAGTTTTGGCAAAGGCAGTGTGCAGGAGCTGGTAAATTTGCCCGGCGGCAGTGCGGTAAAAGTTACCATTGCCAAATGGATTACTCCAAACGGCGTGAACTTAAACCACAACGGCCTAACCCCCGACATTCCGGCAACCCTCACTCCCAACGACGTCACCGCGGGCAAGGATCCGCAGATGGACGCGGCGCTTTCGCAGTTTAGCAAGTAAAAAATCCGAAGCACGAAATCCGAAATTCGAAACAAATTCAAATATTTAAATCAGAAACCCAAAACCCTATGTGGTCCCGTTTAAAATATTAAACTTTTGAATTTAGATATTGTTTCGGATTTCGATATTCGGATTTCGAATTTAAAAATTTATGCCAAAAATCACAGCACAAGAATTACGTAATAAATATTTAACTTTTTTCAAAAGTAAGGATCACGCCGTTATCCCTTCGGCGTCTTTGGTGCCGGAAAATGATCCTTCCACGTTATTTGTTAACGCGGGAATGTTTCCTTTGGTTCCTTATCTTTTGGGCGAAGATCATCCCGCGGGAAAACGTCTCGTCAACGTGCAAAAGTGCATCCGCACCGGCGATATAGAAAACGTAGGAGATGATACGCACGTCACTTTCATTGAGATGATGGGTAACTGGAGTTTGGGAGATTATTTTAAGGAAGACGCCATAAAGTGGAGCTTTGAATTTTTAACCTCGCCGGAATATTTAAATATCCCGTTGTCGCGATTGGCCTTTTCTGTTTTTGCCGGTGACGATGACGCGCCGCGCGATACGGAATCCGCCACAATCTGGAAAACTTTGGGAGTAGAACAGGAGCGCATTGCCTTTTTGCCCAAAGAAGACAACTGGTGGATTGCGGGAACCGCCGGACCCTGCGGACCCGACACGGAAATGTTTTATTGGATTGACGATGGCACTCCCGCGCCGGAGAATTTTCAGGAAACCAAAAACGACAAGCGCTGGGTGGAAATTTGGAACGATGTGTTTATGCAGTATGAAAAAAAGGCTGACGGAAAACTCATCCCGCTAAAAAAACAGAACGTGGACACCGGAATGGGTTTGGACAGGACTTTGGCGGTTTTAAATGGGCAAAAGTCGGTTTACGATACAGAATTATTTGACCCGATGTTCCAGGTTTTGGAATTGGATCAGCAAATAATGACTAACGATGAAGTCCGCAAAGCGCGCATTGTGTTAGATCACGTCCGCGCCGCGGTGTTTATGGTCAACGACGGCATTGAGCCTTCCAACAAGGAACGTGGTTATATTTTGCGCCGATTATTGCGCCGCGCTATGGTTATGGGTCGTCTGCTGAATTTAAAACTTCATTGGCTGGAAGCGCTGGTCGGCAAGGTTGTAGCGACCTATGCCGAAGCCTATCCGGATTTGGTAGAAAAATCTGAAAAGACTTTTGCAATTATTGACGGCGAGCAAAAAAAGTTTGAGGCGACGCTGGAAAAGGGGCTTAGGGAGTTTGAAAAAATTCTAAAATCTACCACCCCGTCTGCTGCGCAGCCACCCCTCCTGTCCCAGGAGGGGAATACTGCAACTCCGGCAACACCGCGGAGCTCTCCTCCTAATATAGGAGGAGTACCCCGCGTAGCGGGGGGAGGTGGTATAACCGGCAAAGACGCTTTTGACCTTTATCAGACTTACGGTTTTCCCTGGGAGTTGACAGAGGAATTGGCCGTGGCCGCCGGACAAAAAATTGATAAAAAAGAATTTGAATCCGAATTCAAAAAACACCAAGACTTATCAAGAACCGCTTCAGCGGGACAGTTTAAGGGCGGCTTGGCTTCACACAGCGACAAAATCGTGCGTCTTCACACCGCAACACACCTGATGAACGCGGCGCTTAGAAAAGTTTTGGGCGATAATGTTTGGCAAAAGGGGAGTAATATTACCGAAGAGCGCACGAGGTTTGATTTTACGCACGACAAAAAAATGACAGATGAGGAAAAATCAAAAGTGGAAAAATTGGTCAACGATTGGATAGAGCGGGATCTTACTGTAAAAAAAGAAATAATGCCGGCCGAGGAAGCGCGTAAATTAAACGCAGTCGGCGTGTTTGGCGAAAAATACGGCGATACAGTTTCTATATATACAGTTCTTGATGAAAAATCCGGCGAAATCATCTCCCGCGAATTCTGCGGCGGCCCCCACGTAGAGCACACCGGCGTAATCGGCCACTTCAAAATCCAAAAAGAAGAAGCGTCATCTGCCGGAGTAAGAAGAATTAAAGCTGTTGTCGTATAATTGTTAAAAAGTAGCATAGTTTAGACTATTGGACTTTTTCCAAAATTAAAATATGAAATTAGAATTTTACAATTGTCCAAAGCCGCAGGAGTTTTCGTTGGGAAACAACCTCTCCCCGGCCCTCTCCTCAAAAGGAGAGGGGGGCTCCGCGGTTTTGCCCGAAACGCCGGAGTTTGTTAAGTATGTTCCGGATTTTGAGGAGATAAAAAAGTATGCAGTGGAATATCAGAAGTATAAAAATATTCTGATTATTGCCCACGGCGGGAGTTTGACGAGTTTTTACGGATATTATAACGCGCTAAAATATCAGGCAAAAAAGAATTGCTATTTTTTAAGCACGGTTGACCCGGATTACATTTACGAACTTAAACAGAAGTTAAAGCCGGAAGACACGCTGGTTATTTCCATAAGCAAGTCCGGCGAAAACACCACGCATTTGGAAATGACAATGCAGTTTTTAAATTATCCAATGCTGGTGGTCACAGGCAAAAACAGCCCGCTTAGAGCCGCGGCGGAAAAATTAAAATTGCCGACAGTTTTACATCCGCCCATCGGCGGACGCTATACCGGCTTAACCGAAGTAGGGCTACTTCCGGCCGGCATCGCGGGGATGGACGTCGAAGATTTATATAAAGGCGCAAAAAAGTTTTACGATTTATACCAAAGGGATAATTTGGCATTTAAGGCCGCGTCGGTTTTTTACCAGCTGGAGCAAAAGGGTTTTGTGGATGTATTTATGCCGTTTTACTCCCACAATCTTTTTCCGATGAGCGCGCTAATTGTTCAATTGTGCCACGAGAGTTTTGGCAAAGAAGGAAAAGGGCAAACTTATTTACCAAGTGAAGCGCCGGAAAGCCAGCATCATACCAACCAAAGATTTTTCGGCGGCACAAAAAATATTGCCGGATTTTTTACATCCGGCGAAACTTTTTTGCATCCGACAATGAACAATTACCCCGCAACCATTCACAGCGTGCAAATTAAGGGCCATCACCTGGCGGATGTTGATAAAATCCCCCTGGAAAAGGCTTTGGAATTTGAACTGCAGGGGACTATGGAAGACGCGCGCATTTGCGGCATCCCGCTGGCGCATTTGTCCGTTGACGGTTTTACCGCCGAGGAAATCGGCGGCCTTACCGCGTTTTGGCAACTTTACGCGGTCTACTCATCCGTACTCCGCCGGGTTGACCCCTTTGACCAGCCGCAGGTGGAAAACAGCAAGAAAATTTCGTTTGATAAGCGTTTGGCGTTCAAAGGACTGCTTTAGATAGAAATAATTGAAATAGTGAAATTAATGAAATTAAAACCATCGCATCCCCATAATTTCAATCCATTCCTTAATTTCCCAATTTCTTCTAAAGTTGCAACATATATAAAAAAGGCTTAAAATAGAGCCAGCTAAATTTCGCGATTAACATGGCCATTCCCAGCATCTACATAAATTTAGATGACGATGTTTCCAAAGTCGTTGCCCGCCTTAAGCATCAAACACACGGGCAGATAGTTTTGGTTTGCCCAAAGCGCTGTTTTTTGTTCAGCGACAGCGTTAATTTAAAACTGTTAAAAAAGCAAACCGACCTTCTGGGCAAGGAAATCTTTATTTTAACAATGGATGAAAAAGGCCAGGCCTATGCCGCGGAAGCCGGCTTTGAGTTAAAGTATTTGCCCGCCGCCGCTTCGCGTAAAGCTTTTTCCGACATCAAACTTCCAAGTCATCAGCCGGTAAAAACCCCGGAGCCGCCGCCGGCCGAACAGCCGACAAAAATAAAAAATATTGTCCGCAAAATCATCCCCGGCGAAATGTTTAAAAGCCAGAGCCAGCCCAAAGCCGCTTTTCATCAGCCGCCAAAAATTCAGGAGCCAAAAGTGGAAGTTCGGGAAACAATTTTTCCGCAAAATTACGAAGACGGTCAAATTGGTGAGCCAAAAAAAAGCCACACCGGAAAAATGATAACCGGAGTCGTGGCCGTGTCCTTAATTTTGCTTTTGCTTTTGGTGTTCGTAATTTTGCCCAAGGCTGTTGTGGTGGTTTATCCAAAAACCGAACCCGTAACCCGCGATATGGAAATTAACATCAGCGTCAACGCCAAAAGCCTGGATCCAACCCAGCTGGTTATGCCCGCGGCCGCGATAAACGAAACGGTAAACGTCAGCGGCAAGTTCCAAAGCCAGGGCAAAAGCCAGATTGGCAACAAGGCAAGCGGCACGGTCAAGATTTATAATTTCACCAAACTGCCGATTAATCTTAAATCGGCCACCACTATATTAAGCGTGGCCGGCAAGAATTACAGTTTGGTGAATGATATTACCGATTTAAAACCCACCACTTACTCAAACGCGCGGACCAAAGAGGTGGACCGGGCTTCATTGGGAGCTTCTGTTGTCATTGTCGCGCAGAACGGCGGCGACGATTCCAATTTGCCGCAGGGAACCCGCCTGGAAATAAGCAATCAGGTGTTTGGGAGCCGGCCTCAATTATTATACGCGGTCTCTGATTCGGAAATTTCCGGCGGCACCACAAGATATCTTTCTATTATTTCTCAGGATGATTTAAACTCTGCCAAGGCCAAGCTGGAGGCGGATGCCCTAAAGGAGGTAAAAGACAAGCTGGCTTTAAGCGGCGGTGTTTTGGCGGATGGAGCTTACGTGGAAAATGTCCCACAATTTACCACCGACAATCCTGTGGCCGCGCAAACTCCGACTTTTGAGGGAAGTATGCAGGCTGTAATTACCGGACTGTCTTTTAAGAGCAGTGATTTAAGCGCTTTAATTTATCAGCGTATTGGGCAGACTTTGGATCCAAACAAAACGCTGGCGCAAAGTAAGCCCGCGGACACAGCCTACACGGTCAAAACTCTGGACTTAAACAATGGTCTGGCGGTTTTGCAAACCCATTTTGAAGGGCAGGCTGTTTATAACGTGGATTTGCAAAATATTGTTCCCCAGCTGGAGGGCAAAAGCCAGACCCAGGTTAACGAAATTTTGCAGTCCAAAGCCGCCATCCAAAGAGTTGATATAATTTTGGCGCCATCCTGGCAAAAAAACTTTCCGTTTTTTGCCGGTAAAATAAATGTCAGCATTGGTTCGCAGGCGCAATAATCAGCTTATATAAAGCAGTTTTTATTATTCCGGGGCATTTGGCCTAATTTTATTGACAAAAGTTTAAGTCTTTGTTAAAATTGAGCAAGATAATTTAAATACAAAGAGTTTGGCAAACAGAACTCAGGACTTTGGGAAGTCTGGCACAAATCAAAAGGAAGTCATTGAACTTGAGGGCAAAGTTGTGGAAAATTTGCCTAATGCTATTTTTCGCGTCCAACTGGACAGCGGGCAAACAGTTATTGGCCACTTGGCCGGCAAAATGCGGGTCAATATGATTAAAGTTATGCCCGGCGACAGAGTGGTAATAGAAATGACACCGTACGATTTAACCAAGGGACGCATCACTCGCAGGATGCGCTAGGACAATTGACAAGATCGACGTGATTTAAAAGATTGACAAGATTAGGGAACTACGGCAGTGAATCATGTCAGTCATTTAAATCTTTTAATTCATTTAAATCATACTATGAAAGTCCGAGCATCCGTAAAACCTATGTGCAAGAACTGCAAAGTGGTCAAGAGATTTGGCCGGATTTATATAATTTGTTCAACTCCCAAGCATAAGCAGAGACAAGGGTAACCTCTACTAAATACTAAAAGTAGCGAAATACTAAACTTGTTAAGTTCAGGATGACTTGTGGTTTAGTATTTTCCGCCAGAGGCGGATCTGCCTCTGGCATGAAGTTTCCTTTCGTATTTAGTAGAAAATTTATTGGAAATAAATTCTATGGCTCGTATCGCCGGTATAAACATCCCCAATGAAAAAAGAATTGAAGCGGCTTTGCCGTATATTTACGGCGTGGGTTTGACTTTGTCCAAAAAAATTCTTTCTGCGACCAGCGTGGATCCCAACAAACGGACTAAAGATTTAACCGAACCGGAATTAAACCGCATCCGCGAATATATAGAAAAAAGCTTTAAAGTGGAAGGGGAATTGCGCCAGCAGGTTTTGCTCAATATAAAGCGCTTAAAAGAAATCGGTTCCTATCGCGGCATCCGCCACATTCGCGGCTTACCGGTAAGAGGCCAGCGGACCAAGACCAATTCCAGAACGCGCAGAGGCAATGTCCGTAAGACCGCGGGCTCCGGAAGAAAGAACGCGTCGGAAAAGACATAGTCGCGGAAACACGCGGAATCTAACGCGGAAATACGCAGAACAATTAATTCCAATCGATTGCAGTTCTTTCCGCGCTGTTCCGCGTTAAGTTCCGCATCATTCAGCGATATATGCCAGAAGAAACTATAAAAACTGAACCCGAAGTTACAGAGCCAAAAGCCCAGACTATTGAGCCTGTTGTTGACATATCTTCCAAAATCAAGACCAGCAAAAAAAAGCGCAGTAAGGCTAAGGTTACCAAGGGAAAGATTTTTATCAACTCCACTTACAACAACACCATTGTTTCAGTTACGGACTTAACGGGTAATGTTTTACTGTGGTGCAGTGCCGGTAAAATCGGTTTTAAGGGATCCAAAAAATCCACGCCTTACGCCGGTCAGAGAACAATGGAAGACGTTTTATACCGATTAAAAGAACGCGGCCTGCAGGAAATTGACGTATTTATAAAAGGCATCGGCAGTGGCCGCGAATCCGCGGTGCGCGCTCTGCAGGGAAGCGGCTTAAATATTATTTCCATTAAAGATCAGACGCCGACCCCGCACGGAGGGGTAAGACCAAAGAAAGCCCGCCGTGTGTAACGCGGCAAGTTAAAAGTTATCAAGTTGCAAGTTTCAAGTAACTGCAACTGCATAACTTGATAACTTTAAACTTTTAACTTGATAACTTACTTATGAGATACACAGGACCAAAAGCAAAAAAAGCAAGACGACTTGGCATGGCCTTTACGGCCAAGGATGCCAAGATTTTGCAAAAGCGCAATTTTGCTCCGGGCGTACACGGCCAGAACCGCGTCAGAATGAGCGAATACGGCACCCAACTGCGCGAAAAGCAAAAGGCCAAAATTTCCTACGGAGTTATGGAACGCCAGTTTGAAATTTATTTCAAGCACGCCTTAAAGCAGACCGGCGTAACCGGCGACAACCTGCTTAAGCTTTTGGAAACCCGGCTGGACAACATTGTTTACCGTTTGGGTTTTGCCGAAACCCGCGCCCAGGCTCGCCAGCTGGTCAACCACGGTTTTTTTGAAGTCAACGGCAAAAAAGTTGATATCGCTTCCTACCAAACCAAGGTTGGCGACACAATTGCTGTAAGACCGGCCAAGCAAAAAAAGGCCTATATGGAAAAAATCAAGGACAAGTTAAAGAATTTTCAGACTTTGGACTGGCTGTCGTTAAATCCCGCTCAGTTTTCCGGAAAAGTTTTAAGCAGTCCGGTTGTGGACGGTTTGGGCAGTGAGATTAACACCCAGTTGATAGTTGAACATTATAGCAGGACTTAATTTATAATTGATAATTGATAATTAATAATCAATAACAAATAACCGCAGTTATAAATTATAAATTATAAATTATTTGTTATAATTTGGGGGTTTCAAATTATGGAAGCATTATCTTTGCCAAATCGCGCTCAGGTTACCGACTTGGGCGGCAATAAATACAGTTTGGTTTTGGAGCCGCTTTATCCCGGCTACGGCGTTACCATTGGCAACGCTATGCGCAGGGTTTTGCTTTCTTCCATGCCCGGCGCCGCGGTTACTGCGGTAAAAATTAAATTTGTTGACCACGAATTTTCCACCATCCCCAACGTCAAAGAAGACGTTATCCAGATTATTTTAAATTTAAAGCAGTTGCGCTTAAAGTCCTTCAGCAGTGAGCCGGTTAAGGTTAGCATAAAAGTTAAGGGCGAAAAAGTTGTTACCGCCGCGGACATTAAAGAAACCGACCAGGTCCAGGTAATTAACAAAGATTTGCACATCGCGACTCTGGACAACAAGAGCGCCGAACTGGATATGGAGCTTACAGTTGAACAGGGCAGGGGATATGTGCCGGTGGAAGCCCGCGAAAATCAGAAGCAGGAAGTCGGGGTTATGGCCATTGACGCCATTTACACTCCGGTTAAGTCCGTGCATTTTGACGTCAGCAACGTGCGCGTGGGCCAGCGGACCGATTTTGACAAACTGGAAATAGTGATGGAAACCGACGGCGGCTTGACCGGCCAGGAGGCTATGGACATTGCCGCGCACATTTTGGTTGACCATTTTACAATGATGTTTTCCGCCGACTTTGGCAAAATTGAAAGCCCTGTGGCCGCGGAAGACGCGACTGTAATAGGCCAAGAGACTGCCGTAACGGAGCCGGAAGGCGAAAACGAAATTCAAAACTCGGCCCTTTCCACCCGCGCCAAGAACGCGCTGGTCAAAAACGGCATTACCACCATGGCCGCGTTAAATGCCCAAACCAGCGAGCAAATTTCCAATTTAAGCGGTTTGGGAGACAAGACAATTAAAGAGATAATAGAGTTTTTAAAAAGGTAGAAGCGAAGTAAGGCGCGAAAACAGCATCGCGAAAAAAGATGCGAATTCGCTTTTACTTTCGCGCTGGCACTAATTCGCGTTTAAATTCGCATCTATTAATATGAGGCATCACAAGAAGAAAAAATTCGCAAAGGGAATGGATCATGCAAGGAAGCTTTTAAGAACTTTGGCTTCATCGGCTATTTTGTATGAGCGCATAGAAACCAGCTATAGCAACGCGCGCGCGGCCAAACCGTATGTGGAAAAAGCCATCACCATTTCCAAAAATAACGATTTGCACTCCCGCAGGCTGTTGCTTACCAAGCTCACTCCTATGGCCGCCAAAAAAGCCCTGGAAGTTTTGGGTCCTAAATATAAAGAGCGCAAAGGCGGCTATACCCGGATGATTAAGCTCAACGACCCAAAGGCCGGAGCATCAAAGGCAGTATTAGAGTTAGTGGAATAAACCGATAAACACGGATTTATGACGGATTAACACAGATCCGTGTCCATCCGTTTATCAATCAGTGTTAATTTGTATTCATATGCAATCACAAAAAATTACATTACCCAAAACCGTTACCCGTAAGTGGCACCAGGTGGATGTTTCCAAAACCACTATGGGCAGAGTGGCTTCCGAAATTGCCAACTTTTTGCGCGGCAAGCACAAACGGGATTTTACCCCTCATATGGATATGGGCGATTTTGTGGTCGCGGTTAACGTGGACAAGTTAAAATTTAGCGGCAGGAAAATTGACCAGAAAAAATACTTCCGCCATTCCGGTTATTTGGGCGGCATAAAGGAAATGGCGCTAAAAGATTTACTTAAAAGAGATCCGGAAGAAGTTTTAAAAAAAGCGGTGTTTAGTATGATAGACGACATTAAGTTCCGCAAAAAAATTATGTCCCGCTTGAAAATTGTTAAGGGAGACAAGCACAATTATAGTATTGACAAAAATTAAAAAAATGACAAAAACGACGGAAATAGACTGCAGTAATAATTTTTGCTCATTTTTGTCAATTATGTCATTTTTGTTCATTTAACTTATGCCTACAAAGACCACCACAACTTCCGCCAAAGGCGGATCCGCCTCCGGCGGAAAATCCCACGCGGCGCCTAAAGCTCCTCGTAAACCCAAAGCTCCGGCCGCAAAGAAAGCGGAAGTTGTTCATCATGCCGCCGTTCATCATCATGCTGAAACCAAGGCCGAAGCCGAAACTCCGGCTTTGGAAGTTGCCGCTGTCCACGAAAAACACGCAACCGCCAAGGGTAGATATATTTTTGCCACCGGCCGCAGAAAAACCGCGGTTTCCAACGTTCGTTTGTTTGAGGGCAAAGGCGAAAGCATGGTAAACAAGATTCCCGTGGAAAAATATTTTTCCTACAGCTTTTTTATGGAAGAAATCGGCAGGCCTTTTGCCGTTACCGGTTTGGCCGGCAAATATCATTTTACCGCCCACGTTAACGGCGGCGGCCCGCACGCGCAGGCCACCGCAGTCCGCCACGGCATTGCCATGGCCTTGGGCAAAATTTCCGAAGACGTGCGTAAAGTCTTAAAGAAAAACGGCTTCCTCACCCGCGACGACCGCAAAAAAGAACGCAAAAAGCCCGGTCTCAAACGCGCCCGCAGAAGCCCACAGTGGGCGAAGCGTTAAGCTATATTTTAAAATCCTCTGCTGTAAATTGGCAGGGGATTTTTGTTTCTTTGATTCGCTTTTAAAAATAATTTTTGTTATTATTTAGTCGTATGGAAAATTCAGACGAAGAATTGAGCAAAGCCGCAATTAAGCATATCAGGCAAAAGGAAATTTTAAATAGCCTTGTTGCGCGGTTTTGCGATCCAATAAAATATCCAGATGACTCCCACCCAACTTCCGTATTTATGGCCGGTTCTCCCGGCGCCGGCAAAACCGAATTTTCAAAAAGACTTCTAACAAAGATTGGACAGGGCGTTATCAGAATTGACCCGGACGAAATTAGGGATTTAATACCGCAATATACCGGCGGCAATGCCCATTTATTTCAGTATGCTGTCAATATTGGCGTTGATAAAATTTTCTACCACGCCCTAGCCCATAACCAAAACTTTATCCTGGATGGAACAATGGCCAATTTTAAAAAGGCCTATGAAAACATTGAGCGCACTTTAAAACAAAGAGACTTTGTTGAAATTTTTTACCTATTTCAGGATCCGGCCATTGCCTGGGGTTTTACCAAAAAAAGAGAACTGGTTGAGCATAGAAATATCACCAAAGAAACTTTTATTAGGGCATTTTTCGGTTCCAAAGAAACTGTAGCCAAAATTAAGGAAACTTTTAAAGAGAGAATTAAGCTAAATTTAGTTATTAAGAATTTTACCAATAACCAAGAGGAATTTTTAGAAAACATTGAAAAAATTGACAGCCACCTTAAACAAAGTTATAATATTGATGAATTAGAAAGGATACTTTTATGAAGAATGCCATCAAAAAAATCTTAGGGTTACAGCCAAAAAAGACCAGTACTTTTTCTGATTTTTTTCGCAATTCTACACCTGCTGAAAAAAGCAAGCTGATTAAAGAAGTAATAAGAGAATCCAATGGCGACCAAAAAAGGCTAATGGACGAAGCTGTAAAGCTTTCGGCCTAAGCCTATAATTTGACTTACCACCCTCCGGCTCTGTAACAGGACCCGGAGGTTTTTTATTTGCCGAGAAAATGTTATAATTTTGATATGTGGATTATTTTTGCGCTTAGCGCCTCGGTTCTTTGGGGTTTAAGCTATATCCTGTTTGAACAAATCTATAAAAAAATATCAGTAGCCACTTCGTTGGCTATTGTTTGTTTTGTGATGTTTTTCGTTATGCTGGGTGTTTCCTATTTTAGGGGCGCTCTTAAGGTCGACCTTTCTATCTTGGCATCTTCAAAAAAATTGATGTGGCTGATGGCCGGAGGCACAGCGGCCGCCATTATTGCCGATGTCTGCATCGCCCTTTCAATTGTAACCAAAAATGCCACTCTGGCTGGCTTGGTGGAAATTTCCTACCCTTTATTTATCGCTTTATTTGCCTATTTGCTGTTTAAGGAAAACCAGCTCACCCTTAGCACTTTTATTGGCGGCCTTCTGGTTTTTTCGGGCATTA
>Ga0265316_10000411_pt1 | contig 48928 bp, 24 predicted proteins | sample 4522metaG_FD_202092 | JGI IMG/M metagenome (GOLD analysis project Ga0265316, IMG submission 202092) | Rhizosphere microbial communities from Carex aquatilis grown in University of Washington, Seatle, WA, United States - 4-5-22 metaG | ecosystem: Host-associated > Plants > Roots > Rhizosphere >... | reverse complement strand
ATCATCCAGGCCAGCCTCACCGGTGAATCCCTGCCGGTCGAGAAGTTCGACGCGCGCGAAACCGTACCGACGGCCTCGCCGTTGGAATGGAAGAACATTTGCTTCTTGGGCACCAGCGTCGAGACCGGCACGGCGACTGGCGTGGTAGTGGGCACTGGCGGGCGCACCTACCTCGGCAGCATTGCCAAAGCCATCGTGGGTCAGCGGGTGCAGACCAGCTTCGACAAGGGGGTGACCAGGTTCACATGGTTGATGATCCGGTTCATGCTGGTGATGGTGCCCCTGGTGTTTGTCATCAACGGGCTGACCAAGCACAACTGGCACGAGGCATTCTTCTTTGCCTTGGCCGTGGCCGTGGGCATGACGCCCGAGATGCTGCCCATGATAGTGACGGTGTGCCTGTCCAAGGGCGCGCTGGCCATGTCGAGGAAGAAGGTCATCGTCAAGCGACTCAACTCCATCCAGAACCTGGGCGCCATGGACGTGTTGTGCACCGACAAGACTGGCACGCTGACCATGGACCGGGTGGTGCTGGAACGGCACTGCGATGTGGAACTGGAAGAGGACGACGATGTCCTGATGCTGGCCTACCTCAACAGCCACTTTCAGACGGGCCTGCGCAACGTGATGGATCGCGCGGTGCTGGCGCACAAGGAAGAGATTCACGATCAGTTTCACGTTCCTGAGCATCGAAAACTGGACGAAATCCCGTTCGACTTCGCGCGCCGGTTGATGTCAGTGGTGGTGGAAACGCCGACGGGGCAAGCGCGTCTAATCTGCAAGGGCGCGCCCGAGGAGCTGTTCAAGCGCTGCGCGCATTTCGAGTATGAGGGCGAGATCATGCCCATGGAGCGGGTGCTCATCGAGGATCTGAAAGAGGAGTACCGGCGTCTCTCCAGCGACGGCTTTCGTGTGCTGGCGGTCGCCTACCGCGACCTGGATCGCAAGCCTGCTTATTCCAAGGCCGACGAATGCGATCTGGTCCTGCGCGGTTATGTGGCCTTTTTCGATCCCCCCAAAGACACCACTGCACCCGCGGTGGTGGCGCTGGGCCAGCACGGCGTTGCGGTCAAGGTGCTCACCGGCGACAACGAGTTGGTGAGCAAGAAAATCTGCCACGAGGTCGGCATCCCCACCGAACACGTGCTGCTGGGCTCGCAGATCGAGGCCATGAGCGACACGGAGTTGGCTGCTGTGGTGGAAGAGACGACCCTGTTTGCGCGGCTGGCCCCCATCCACAAGCAACGAATTATCGCCGCTTTGCAAAGCAGGAAGCACGTTGTGGGTTTTCTGGGCGACGGCATCAACGATGCGCCGGCGCTGCGCACCGCCGACGTGGGAATCTCGGTGGATTCCGCGGTCGACATCGCCAAGGAATCGGCCGATCTCGTGCTCTTGGAAAAGAGCCTGCTGGTTCTGGAAGACGGCATCCTGGAAGGCCGCAAGGTCTTCGCCAACATCCTCAAGTACATCCGGATGGGCGCCAGTTCCAGCTTCGGCAATATGTTCAGCGTGGTGGGGGCCAGCGCCTTTCTACCCTACGTGCCCATGTCACCCATCCAGATCTTGAGCAACAACCTGCTGTACGACTTTTCGCAGGTGCCCATTCCCACCGACGATGTGGACCCGGAGCAGATCGCACGGCCGCGTCCTTGGTCGATGAACGAGATCACGCGCTTCATCCTGTTTATCGGGCCGTGCAGTTCGATCTTCGACTACACCACGTACCTTGTCATGCTCTATGTCTTCAAGGCGTGGGATCCCAGCCAGGCCCACCTGTTTCAGACCGGGTGGTTCGTCGAGTCGCTCCTCACGCAGACCCTCATTATTCACGTCATACGCACCAACAAGATCCCGTTCCTGCAAAGCCGGGCGAGTTGGCCGCTCACCGTCACCACGGTCTTGGTCATGGCTTTCGGCCTCTACCTTCCTTTCTCACCCATCGCCAGTGCGCTGGGATTCGTGGCCCTGCCGCGCACGTACTGGCTTTTTCTGCTTGGGACACTGGCCTGCTACATGGTGCTTACACAGGTGGTCAAGGGCTGGCTGCTGAAGAAGGCATGGGCGTGATGACACATCTTGAGGCTGGGCCATGCCATGGCATAGCCTAGGCGCAGGATCCTAATCGTGTCAGCGCTGCCCGCTCTCTTTGGACGCTACCGGCTCATCCAGGCCATCGGTTCAGACGAAAGCGTCTTTCTGGCTGTCGCACTTGGCCCAGGCGGCGCGTGCGTGGTCAGACGGCCGCCTTCCGATTTACGCAACGACAGCGAGTTCTTGTCCCGTTTCCGTCGCGCGGCCCACCTGTCGCGGCGCTTGGCCCATGACGGGGTGGTGGCCGTCACCGACGTGGGCGAGGTGGACGGCGAGCCGTATCTGGCGGAAGAGTTTGTTGACGGACACGATCTGGCCGAGGTGTCGCAACGTTGTGTGACCGAGACGCGACGAATCTCGGTCATCTCCGCGCTACACGTCGCCTGTTCGATCAGTCGCGCGCTGGGCTTTCTGCACGAGTTCGAGGGACTGGGACTGGTGTACCGCAAGTTGCAGCCAGCCCGGGTGAGGCTTGGCTACCAGGGCGGGGTGAAGTTGCTCGATCTAGCCTCTGGCCGCGCGGCCGGTGGCGACGGCGCGCTTGGGCCGGAGTTCTTTGCGCAGGAGCTGGCCTATCTGGCGCCCGAGCAACTGGGAAACGGTCCGGTCGACCGGCGGGCCGACATTTATGCCCTCGGGGTGGTTCTGTGGGAGACCCTGGCCGGATGTCATTTCCTCTCGAACATCGAAGGGGGCCGGGCCGAATTGGCGCGAGCAACACGCGAACAACTGATCGAACGAATCCGCGCGCACCGGCCGCCGTCGCCGTCGCTCTTCAACCCCGAGGTAAAGGCCGAGTTGGACGCCGTGGTGATGCGAGCCGTGGCCAAGGCGCCCGAGCAGCGCTTTCCGACGGCGGGCGAGTTCGAACGCGCCTTGCTGCCCATGGCCAGCGAGGCCGGTCGAGACGCCGTCGCTCGCCTGCTCAATCTCCTTTTCGACGCCAGCCGGGAACGCGAGCAGCGGGCTGCCCTGCTGGCCACGGCGGCGGGGCAGGGGGTGCCAGCGGTCGGCGCCGATCCACGCGCAGGGAATAGCTTGCTGGAATCGTCCGTGGTGGGCTTGCGCGACGCAAAGGCGGCGAGGCCGAGCACGTCTTCGGCGCCCGTCACGGCAAGCGCCTCGACAGATGGAACGCCGGCTGTCTCGTCGCGGTCGCGCACCACGGTGGTGTCGCGCAACGCTCAGTGGCTGCGCCGCTTCTTTGTTGTCTTTGGCGCTGCCCTGCTGGCGGCCGTCCTGTTCAACATCTACATGACGCGACATTTGGATGCCGAGGCGACGGCCGGCAAGTCACAGGAACCGCCTCCTAGCGGAGCTGTGTTGGCGACGGCGCAGGCCCGGCTGCCACAGGCCTCACCCGTCAGCGTAGCCAGCTCGGCGCCGAGCGCGTCCACGGCGACCGGGCTGTCGCCAGGCGAGCTGGTCGCCGCACGCCCATCCCGAGGCGCTGAGCCGTCCGGCGTGACGACGTCATCAGCCAGACCATATCGGCCGGCGGCCGCGTCCACGGCAGCAATCGTCGCAGCACCAGAAACCGTGGCCGGATCTGTCACAGAGCTGCCGGCCGACAAGCCGCGACCGCGCGCCAGCGGAGAAGGCAAGAAGGCACTTGCGGAGGCCCGCGCTGCATTCGAACGCGACGATTTCGCGCGAGCGATCCTGGAGGGGCGGGCCGCGCTGGTAGCCGGCGAAGTGGGCGCTCACGCCATCTTGGGCGCCGCCTACTTCAAAGTCGGGCGCTTCGAGGACGCCGCGCGGGAGTATGGCGAGGCTTTGCGCTTGGAACCTGGCAACCCCGCGCTAGCCAGGCGCGTGGAGATCGTTCGCAGGGCGGCCAGCCGACGTGCCGAGGGCCCTTCGCCGTAGTATGTCTTGCTCGTAGTCATGGCCCTCGTCACCTCGTCCGTCGTGGTTGTGTCAGGACCTCATCCTGCTGCGGAGGCGCTTGACCGGCGGGTTGCTGAGCTGCGGCTGCGCTTTCCGCGCGCAATCATCGATCGCTATCTCGATCGGGTGCCATCAGCCGGGGAGGGCGTTTTCGTCGCGCCCGGTGCCGCGGTGGTGGCCGATGTCCGTTTGGGGCTGGGCGTGTCGGTCTGGTACGGCGCGGTCCTGCGCGGCGATATCGCGCCCGTCATCATCGGCGATCGCAGCAACGTGCAAGATGGAAGCGTCATCCATGTGGCGGACGATGGCCCCTGCCTGGTGGGTGCCGACGTGGTGATTGGTCATCGGGCCATGTTGCACGCCTGCCGGGTTGAGGATGCGTGCCTCATCGGCATGCAGGCCACGGTGCTCGACGACGCAGTCATCGGGTTCGGTTCCATCGTGGGCGCTGGCGCGGTGGTTACTCCGCGCACCGTTGTTCCGCCGCACAGTCTGGTGCTTGGCATGCCGGCCAAGGTCGTGCGCACGCTCGATGAAAAGGCGGCCGACGAAAACCGCGCGCTGGCCGGCAAGTACACTCGCATCACCGAGAACTACTTGCGCGACAGTTTGCGACGTGGCTAGCTAGCCAACCATGGAAATCGGGCCCATCCGCGACCGCGTCGAGAAGTTACTGCGCCGCCTGGAGATTCTCCGGGGGCATCTTTGACATCGACGGCAAGCACTCCCGCATAGCCGCTCTCGATGTCGAGGCGTCCAAACCTGATTTCTGGAACGCGAACGAGCAGGCCCAGACGCTTCTGCGCGAGCAAGCGCGCCTCAAGGAAACCGTGGATGGATTCGACGCGCAGGTGCGCGCCTTGGAGGACGCGCGGGTCTTGGTGGACTTGGCTGACGAAGCCAAGGACGAGCCGACCGCCGCCGAGGCCGCGGGCCTACTCACGATTGTAGAAGAGGCCGTGGGCAAGATGGAATTTGCCCGCATGCTCTCCGGTCCCTACGACCGGCAGGGCGCTATCGTTAGCATCAATGCCGGCGCCGGCGGGACCGAATCGCAGGACTGGGCCGAGATGCTGCAACGGATGTACATGCGCTGGGTGGCGCGTCGTGGCTACAAGGCTGAGATTCTGGACCTGCAACCGGGCGACGAGGCGGGCATCAAAAGCGTCACCTTGGGCGTGACGGGCGAGTGGGCCTACGGCTATCTGCGTGCCGAATCGGGCGTGCATCGCCTGGTGCGCATCTCGCCATTTGACGCCCAGGCGCGCCGGCATACGTCGTTTGCCAGCGTGTTCGTGTATCCCGACATCGACGAGACGATAAAGATCGACATCGACGAGAAAGACCTGCGCGTCGAGACCATGCGCTCGGGCGGGGCAGGCGGCCAGCACGTCAACAAGACCGAGTCCGCCATTCGCATCACGCACATCCCCACCGGCATCGCGGTGCACTGCCAGCAGGAACGCTCCCAGCACAAGAATCGCTCCACCGCCATGCGCATCCTGCGTTCCAAGCTGATCGAGGTCGAGCAGAAGAAACTCGACGAGAAGATGGGCGGTATCCACGCACAGAAGAAGGCGATCGAATGGGGCAGCCAGATCCGCTCGTATGTGCTCGCGCCCTATCGGCTGGCGTCCGACCACCGCACTGGCCTCAAGGTGGGCAACGTGGATGCGGTGCTGGACGGCGACATCGATCAGTTCATGGTCGCGACGCTGCTGCAAATGGCCGGTGATCCCTCGGCCAGACCTGTGCCCAAGCCGGACGAAGATGATATCGAGGCCTAGACTACGCGATGGTGAACCATGTCTGACGAACGTGAATTGATCGCCGAACGGGAGCGCAAGGTCGCCGAACTCCGCGCTGCCGGACACAACCCCTACGCCAACGGTTTCTGTCCGAGATCTACCGCGCGCGAGATTCACAGATGGTTTGAAGATGGGGCGGATAGTGCGCATCCTCCCCAGGGCACAGACAAGGATGGCCATGTGTCGGTCGCCGGTCGCATCGTCGCGATTCGCAGTTTTGGCAAGGCGGCCTTCGCCAAGCTTCGCGATCGCACCGGCGAAATCCAGGTTTGGGTCAAGCTGGACGTGGTGGGCGAGCAGGTCTTTGGTTTGTGGAAATTCGTCGAGCGTGGCGACTTCGTCGGGGTCGAGGGGCCAGCGAGCCTGTTGACCAAGACCAAGGCTGGCGAGGACACCGTGGTCGCGGACCGCGTGCACATCCTGACCAAGGCCACGCGCCCCTTGCCCGAGAAGTGGCACGGACTGCAGGACATGGAGATCCGCTACCGGCAACGCTACGTGGATCTGGTGGCCAATCCCGAGGTGTTCGAGGTGTTTCGCAAGCGGACCCAAATCGTGCGCCATCTGCGGCGCTTTCTCGACGAGCGGGATTTCATCGAAGTGGAAACTCCGATGATGCACACCGTGCTGGGCGGAGCGGCGGCACGGCCTTTTCGCACACACCACAACGCGCTCGCGCTCGACCTCACCATGCGCATCGCACCCGAGCTGCACCTCAAGCGCCTGGTGGTGGGCGGGTTCGATCGGGTGTACGAGATCGGTCGCAACTTCCGCAACGAGGGGCTGTCGCGCCAGCACAATCCCGAATTCACCATGCTGGAGTTCTATCAGGCCTATGCGACCTACCAGGATTTGATGGAGTTGACCCAGCAACTCTTGAGCGAGTTGGCTCGTGAGATCTGTGGCGGCACGCATATCAGTTATCAGGGCCAGACGGTTGACCTGGACCAGTGGGAACGCATTCCCATGAAGGACGCCATCGTTGCGGCGGTGGTCGCCGGCAAGCTCCCCAAGGGATTGGAACGTCCCATGCTCGACGACGAGGCTGCCTTGTTGCGCTGGGTGGCTGGCTCGGGCGTGCTCGATCGCAAGGATGAACTGTCGGCGGTGTTGCCCAAATGCGAGATGCACGGCCAGCGGGTGGGCGCGCTCTTCGACTACGCCGGCGAGCAGTCACTGCCGCTGGATCGGCCTGTGTTTGTGATCGACTATCCCGCAGAAACCTCGCCGCTCTCGCGGCGCAACGATGCGGATCCGTCCAAGGTCGATCGTTTCGAGTTGTTCATCGTGGGGCGCGAGCACGCCAATGCCTTCTCCGAGCTGAACGACCCGATCGATCAGCGGGCGCGCTTCCAGCGTCAGGTCGAGGCCAAGGCGCGCGGCGCTGAAGAGACCATGGACTACGACGAAGATTACTGCCGCGCGCTCGAGTATGGGCTGCCGCCGACCGCGGGCGAGGGCATCGGCGTGGATCGCCTGGTGATGCTGCTCACTGACCAGCCCTCCATCCGCGACGTCATTCTTTTTCCCCTGATGAGGCCGGAATGAGTGAAAAGACTCGTACCGGTTTCGAGTGGTTCGTGGCCTGGCGTCACCTGCGCGACCCCGAACGTCGTTCGCGCCGCGCCCTGTATTTCGGTCTGGCCGTCGTGTTGCTCGCCGTGCTCGACCTGACTGCGATCAAGCTGTTCGGCCAACCGCCGCGCTCCGCCTCGGGTCTGCTTACGCTGCAGCCGTCGGTGGTCTTCGAACGCCTGTGGATGGCGGGCGTGGTCGGCGTGATTGCGGGCGCGGTGATCACCTTCTTGGGTGTGCTGTTTGCTTCGTTCACGGTGTTCACAGCGATCTCGATTTTCGGCGTGTTCTTGGGCACAGCCGCGCCCATCTTGGCGCTCTCGGTGATGTCTGGTTTCGAGATGGATCTCAAGACCAAGATCCGCGGAGCCAAGGCCGATGTCGTGATTACCACCGCGGACGATCAGCCTTTTCTCGACTGGCGCAAAGTGCGTGAAGTCGTTTTGCGAGAGCCCGGAGTGGTGGGTGCCACTCCCTATCTGGAGGCAGAAGTCATGGTTCGGGCCGGGTCGGCTCCCGCTGGAATCATGCTGCGCGGGATCGATCCGGGAACGGCGCGCTCGGTGCTTGACCTTGGCCGCACCTTGCGAGAGGGCAGCGTAGACGATCTGGAGCATCCCGAGCGGGTAGCCGACGACCCGTTTGCCCGTGAGGCCGAGCGCGCAGCCGGCGACGACGAGCCAGCCCCACACGTGGGCAAGCGGGCGCCAGCCGAAGCAGCCGCCACCGCCGGCGGAGTTTTGCCGTCGATACTGCTGGGCGAGGAGCTTTTCGCGCGCACCTTGCGCATCTTTCGCGGCAGCCACGTCGACGTCGTCTGTCCGCTGTGCAAAATGGGTCCCTCGGGCCCGATGCCCGGTCTCAAGGTGTTTCGGGCAGCGGGACATTTCTACAGCGGGATGTACGAGTACGACTCCAAGCTGGCCTACATGGCGCTGGACGAAGCGCAGAAATTTCTGGGCGAGCCCGGCGAGGTCACCGGCATCGATTTGCGCACGGACAGCCCCGAAGCCGCCCCTGCGGTCGCGGCCGCGGTCCAAACCGCCCTGGGCGACCGCTACGAAGTTCGCTCGTGGGAGGATCTCAACAAGGGGCTGTTCATGGCTCTGCGCCTGGAGAAAATCGCCATGTTCGTGGTGATGACTTTCATCGCGCTCGTGGCATCCTTCTCCATCATTTCGACCCTCATCATGATGGCCACCCAGAAAGCGCGCGAGGTCGCCATCCTCAAGGCCATGGGCGCCGCAGGCGGTGCCATTCGCCGCGTGTTCGTCGCCGAGGGCGTGTACATCGGCCTTCTCGGCCTGGCGGTCGGCGTTCCCACCGGCGTTCTCGGCTGCAAGCTGATCGAGAAGTACGGCCTGCCCTTGCCCACGGACGTCTACTACATCAGCAAGCTTCCGGTGGTCATGCGGCCGAGCGAGATCATTGTCCTGGCAGCCTCGGCCATGGCCCTGTGTTTCCTGGCCACCGTGTATCCGGCGTTGCTGGCGTCGCGCATGCGTCCCGTCGACGGATTGAGGTACGAGTGAGCGCATTGACACCGCCCCAGCCGGTCGCTACGGTGCCAGTCCCGATGGCAAAAGCCGGCGCCGCACAACCCGAGCCAGGCGCAGCCCCTGGTGGCGCGCACGTGCTCGTGCGTGATCTGTGGAAGGTGTTCGAGCATGGCGGTCGTTCGATCGAAGTCTTGCGTGGAATCGACCTCGATCTGGCGCCGGGCGCGTTGGTATCGGTGGTGGGAGCGTCAGGCGTGGGGAAGTCGACCCTGCTGCACCTGCTCGGCACGATCGATGCCCCCACTTCGGGCCAGATCCTGTTCGACGATGTGAACGTCACGGACATGTCTCCGGCCAAGTTGGCTTCCTTCCGCAACCGCGAGATCGGTTTCGTGTTCCAGTTTCACCATCTTCTGCCTGAGTTCACCGCGCTGGAAAACGTCATGATGCCCGGTCTCATCGCGCGCGAGCCGCGCAAGCAATGCCGCGAGCGCGCCGAGGCCATCTTGCTGCGCGTGGGCCTGCAGGATCGACTGCGCCACCGGCCCGGGGAGCTGTCGGGCGGTGAGCAGCAGCGTGTGGCGCTGGCGCGTGCTCTCTCGCTTTCTCCGCGGCTGCTGCTAGGGGATGAGCCCACCGGCAACCTCGACAGCAAGACCGGACGTGCCATCCACGATCTGTTCTTCGAGTTGAACCGCGAGTTGGGAATGACCCTTCTTCTTGTTACCCACAACGACGAACTCGCGGGCCGAGCTTTCCGCAAGCTGCGCATGGTCGACGGTCGCATCCAGGAGGAAGGGTGAGTCAGTCAAGGCCGGCCGCGTGGGGAGCCTGCCGGCCTTCGGGACGGACAGCCCACACCGCCCACCCCGCGCGCTCGCGCGCGCGCCCTCGCCGGCAGCGCACCATCGCGCGAGGCCGAGCGAAGCGAGCGGGGAGGGGTGGGGTGTGGGGGGCCGAAGGGTTTGGGAACCCTTTCAGGGTTCCCATTCTAGTCGTGTGCGCCGTCGCGGCGTTTGCATCCAGTCTTGCGCATGCTCAGGATGAGGGCACGTCGCAGACGCCGCATTTGCGCGCGCCTTCGCTGTCGATGGAGCCCGAGGACAAGCCGGGGGCGCCCATCAAGGTCCCCAGTCTGAAGGTGGTGCGCGTCCAGTTCCGTGGCAACCGCAAGGTCGAGGATGACGCCATCCGTGTCAACCTGCACACGCTGCCTGGCTCGTTGCTCAACAAAGACATTCTGCAGGAGGATGTACGCGCCATCTGGAAGATGGGCTACTTCGAGGACGTGCAGGTCGAGAGCACCGATACCCCGGGCGGCATGGTGGTGACCTACGTGCTCAAGGAGAAGCCTGCTATTCGCAAGATCTACGTGTCGGGCCACGAAGAGGTCGGGCTTTCCAAGATCAACGAGGTGCTCGACATCAAGAAAGAACAGGTTCTCGACCTGGCCAAGGTCAAGAAGAACGTGGAGAAGATTCGCGAGCTCTACCTGCAGCGCGGTTTCTACATGGCGGATGTCGATTACGAATTGCGCCGCGACAGCCCGGGCGAGGTGGACGTCTACTTCCGCGTGCACGAGAACAGCAAGGTGGAAGTACGCCGGGTCAACTTCACCGGCAACCAGCACGTCACGGATCAGGAACTACGCGACGTCATGCTCACCCAGGCCGGCGATCTTTTTTCCGCCCTGACCTCGTCGGGAACCTACCGCGAGGACGTCTTCCAGCGCGACCTGACCCTGATTCAGGGCTACTACTTCGACCGCGGCTTCATCAGCGTCAAGATCGCGGAGCCGCGCCTGGAACTGTCCGCAGACAAGCGCTCGCTCTACATCAGCATTGCCATCGACGAAGGCGAGCAATACCGCATCGGGAGTATCGAGATGAAGGGCGACCTTCTCGAGAAACCCGAGATCCTGCTCGGCCGACTGCAGGTCAAGCCGGGTGAGATCTTCAACCGTTCCAAGGTTGCACAGGATGTTCAGGCCATTGCCGACTACTACAAAGACAAGGGCTACGCCTATGTGAACTCCACCCCCGAGACAACCGTCAACGAAAAGCAGCGGACGGTCAGCCTGTTCTTTGACATCCAGAAGGGCTCGGAGGTCACATTCGAACGAATCAACATCCACGGCAACTCCAAGACGCGCGACAAGGTGATTCGACGCGAGCTGCGCATCTACGAGGGTGAGCGCTTCAGCCAGTCCGCCCTGGACTTGTCCAAGCGCCGGGTCAATGCCTTGGGGTACTTCGAAAAGGTGGAAACCAGCACCAAGCGTGGCTCCGGCGACGACACCATGGAAGTCAACGTGGATGTGGCCGAGCGGCAGACCGGCGCTTTCCAGATCGGCGCGGGTTTCTCGTCGGTCGAGTCCTTCATTGCGCAGGCTCAGATCTCGCAGAACAATCTCTTGGGACGGGGCCAGTCGCTGGTGCTGCAGGCACAGATGTCGTCGCTGCGGCAGCTCTTTATGTTGCAGTTCGATGAACCGTATTTCTTGGACACCAACTGGCACTTCGGCTTCAACCTGTTCGACCAGCAGCGCTACTACCTCGGTTTCACCCGCCAGTCGAAGGGTGGCAGCCTGACCTGGGGCTACCTGCTGACCGACAACGTGCGCCTGTTTCTCACCTATACCTTGCAGGACATATCGGTCACCACCGGAGGTGCGAGCAACTTGTTCAGCGGCGGCCAGCGTAGTCCTTTGCCGCCGGGTTCGCTGGCCAACCTCCTGCACGCCGGCTTGGTTTCGTCCTGGCGCATTTCACTCACGCACGACACGCGCAACGACCGCATGTTTACGCGCAGTGGCTGGCACAACACCATCTCGGCCGAGTTTGCCGAGCCGGCATTCTTCTCGCAGGCGCAATTCTCACGGTTTGAGGGAACCTCACGCTACTTCTATCCGTTGTGGGGACCGCTGGTGCTGCGCTTGAAAGGCGACATCGGCGCGGTGATCAGCCGCGAACCGCAGGGAGTGCCGATCTTCGAGCGCTACTTCGTGGGAGGCATCTACGATGTCCGCGGCTTCCAGTTGGCCTCTTTGGGCCCGCAGATTCGCGTTCCCGCCGCGCAATCGCCAGATTCGGCGCTGCGGACCTTTGCGGTTGGCGGGAACATGCAGGTGGTGGGCAAGGTCGAACTCGAAATGCCCATCTTCGAGAAGCTCAACATCCGCGCCGTGGTGTTCAGCGACGTTGGCAACGCGTACAACCTGGAGCGTCAGTACTGTCGGCTCAAGCCCGCTTCTGCAGATCTTTCCGTGGATCCTTGCACGGCAGTGTTCCCGCTCAATAGCTTGCGTTCAAGTTGGGGGTTTGGGTTGCGCTGGTTCTCGCCCATCGGGCCGCTGCGCTTCGAATGGGGCTTCCCCTACAAGCCGCTGCCCGGAGAGGATTCGGTGGTTTTCGAGTTCACCATCGGGAACGACTTGTAGAGGTGGCCCCGTGCTCTGGGGCGTGATATCCCTGGACCTTCCTGGTGAACCAAATGGAGATGAAGCGCATGATTCGTTCTACCCTAGTCGGATTGGTGATCGCGGCCGCCCTGATTCGGCCTGCCCTGGCCGAAGAAGTTAAGCTTGGCTTCGTCGACCTGCAGCGCGCTCTCTACGAGACCGAGGATGGGCGCAAGGCCCGTACTTCGCTCAAGAAGGTTTTCGATCAGAAGCAGAAGGAACTCGACGAGCAGCAGGAAGATGTCAAGAAGGCCATCGAAGACCTGAACAAGAAGCGCACTTTGCTGCCGGCCGAAACCGTCCGCCAGAAAGAGGCCGAGTTGCAGGAGCGCGTGGGCAAAGTTCAGCAAACCTACCTTCGCCACCAGCAGGATCTGGCTGACAAGGAACGAGAGGCGACCCAGCCCATCGTCGAGCGGTTGCAGCGAATCATCGGCAAGATTGCTGCGGCCGAGAACTTCACCATGATCTTCGACAAGAACCAGGGCGTGGTGTTCGCCAAGCCGCATCTGGATCTCACCAACGAGGTCATCCGGCGCTACAACTCGGGCGAGGAGAAGGGGACTGCGCCCGCGTCCGCTGGCAGCAAGCCCGCGCCCAGCAAGAAGAAGTAGCGGGGGCCATGGAGCTCGATACGCGCGCTATCGAAGCCATCCTGCCGCACCGAGCGCCCTTTCTAATGATCGACTGCGTAGAGCTGGTCGAGTCGGATCGCATTGTCGCGTACAAAACGGTGGCTGCGGACGAGCCGTTTCTGCAAGGCCATTTCCCTGGCCATCCCATCATGCCCGGTGTGCTCATCATCGAGGCCATGGCCCAGGCCGGGGCGGTGTTGGCGGCCCGCCAGTCCACTTTTGATCCGGCCAGCCAGATCATGGTCTTCATGGCCATCGACAAGGCGAAGTTCCGCAAACCGGTGCTTCCCGGCGACATCTTGCAGCTGGAAGTGGTTCCTTTGCGCAAAGGAACGGCCGTGTGGAAGATGCGCGGTGAGGCGAAAGTGGACGACGTATTGGTCGCTGAGGCGGAGTTTCTCGCCTGCATCCGGCCCCGCAACGACGTGGCAAAATGAACCGTCCCCAAGCCCCGGAAGGGGGCGGCCGGCTGCCCATCGTCGTTGCCATACTCGCGGTTCTGGCCGGTCTGTCCTGCAGGCGGGCGCCGCATTTCGTGCGCGGTGATGCGGCGGCAGTCGTGGTCGTGCAGCGTCCTAGGGATGCGGGGGGGCCGCCACCAGCCGCGGAGCGCGAACCCAACAACACGCCGGCGCAGGCACAGGAGCTGGCTTGGGCCGGCACGCCTGCTGCGGCGGCGGTGAAGGGAAACATCGATCGGACCGACGCGGGCAAGGCCGCGGACGTGGACTTCTTCAAGTTCGTCGTTCCGGGCCAGCGGATGGCTGTCGCCTCTGATGCAGGCCAGGCCGGCGACCGACTGGTTGCCGCCAAGCGGTTGTCGGTGGTCATCAACCCCGAGGCGGGACTTGCGTTGGCCGTCGATCTTCTCGACGAGACGCTGCGGCTCGTGAAGACCGTGGCGGCCGGGCCGGGCGAGACCGTCGGGTTGCCGAACATGGCTGTGCTGCCTGGCTGCACCTACTACCTGCGCGCGCGAGCGGCGCCAGCGCCAGCCAACAAGAGCGGTCACGCTGCAGTTGATGCAGGCGCGCCAGCGGGAAGTTCGTACCACATGACGTTGCTGCTACTTGATTTCGACGTCTCCGACGAGCGCGAGCCCAACGATCGGCTGGAATCCGCTGGCGAGCTGTCTTGGCAGGGTCGCAGCGCACTTGCGTCCGGGCTCCACGGCTGGCGTCGCGATGAGGACTGGTACCGGCTTTCGCTCGACGCCGTGGAACCGGGGTGGGTTCTGAACCTGGACCTTGAGGGTGTGGACGAAGTGGCCGCCAGTCTGACCGTCAACGATTCAGCGGGCAGGAAGATCGTGGCGGTGCGGGGCCGAAAAGGCGAAAAGCTTACGCTGCGCAATCTCGTGCTGCCGAGTGTGGCTGGTGACGCCGGCGCTGCCGCTGCGGGCGGCCGATGGTGGTACTTGGTCGTGCGCGCGGAGAGCGGGCTCGACCGCGAGCATCGCTACGTACTGCGTGCAGAGGCCGTGCTGCGTGAGGCGCGGGGCGGTTTCGAGACCGAGCCCAACGACGATGCGGCCCATGCATCGGCGCTGGTCGAGGGCACGACCACGGGCTATCTGTCGGTGGGCGATGTGGATGTCTTTCGCTACCTAGCGGCCGAGCCGCGCGAGCTGGACATCGAAGTCAGCCCGCCATCCAGGGTGAGGGTCAAGGTCGAAGTAGTCAGAGAGCGTGATGGGCAAGTCTTGGCTGAGGCAGCCGCTGCCAAGGCGCGCCAGACGGTGCGCATCTCCGGGTTCTCAGCTCCGGTCGAATCCATCCTGGTGCGGCTGTCCCAGGGCAAGCACGACGGCAACGCAAGTGAACCATATCTGCTGAAGGTGGCTAGTCGGCCGTTGCGACGAGATGCGGGAGGACGGGACTAGAGATCTTCCCCGCTCTGATATGGGAACCCTGAAAGGGTTCGCTCTGCCCTTCGGCTCCCCACGCCCTCCCCCACCCCGCTCGCTTCGCTCGGCCTCGCCATGCCCTCCCACGATGGTGCGCCGCCGGCGAGGGCGCGAGCGAAGCGAGCGGGGCGGGCAGGGTGGGCTGTCCCGTCCCGAAGGGCCGGCGGGCTCCCCACGCGACTAGCGCGTTCAATAGCCTGGGACGGTCGGACTCAGCAAGACCTGAGGTCTTCGGTTCGGAAACGAGACATCCGTGTCACGGATTGGCCCGACTTGTCCCGGTTGCCGCAAGTGGTCCAAGACCCGGCCTGGGCGCGTAACCCCACGATCATACGGCGCATTTTGTAGTCAGCATCCGCTTTCTTGACTGACAGGCGGCGATGTTGCAAGCCATAGAAGAAGGTATCCCATGCTCGAGCCCTGGATCATTGATGAGATCCGACGCCGCGAAGAGGAAGATCGCCGTCGCGGCGAACGGGCGCAGCTTGAGTTGCCTGTCCCGGACCCCAGGTCGCCTGAAGACAGACCCGGAAGTGATGCGGGCGACGATGACAGGGACGCCCCGGGGACCAAGCGCGGCGTGGTCATCATCGCCATGTAGCAGTGCGGGTTCGCAATTCGCGGATCACTCGATTTTTTGCGTTCCCCGCTAGACCCCTTATCAAGGTGTGATGGACCTTGAGCAAGAGGGCAAGAAGCGGAATTTTCGAGTTCCGGGTTTCGTGGGCCGAGTGGAGGAGCGTCGTGCGCTTGATGCTGCCCTTGGCCGAGCCATTCGGTTCGAAGCGCCGCAGTTCGTGACGGTCATCGGCGAAAACGGGTTGGGAAAGACGAGGCTTGTCCAGGAATGGGTCAAGCACGTGGACCAGGCCGCGGAATTTCGCGTCTTCCTTGCCAGCGGCAAGCCATCCGACGACGGCCAGGCAGCACCGTTCATGATGCTGGCCGCATTGCTGCGCAAGCGATTTGGAATCACGGCGGAGATGGACGACGTTACGGCCAAGGCCGCATTCCGTGCTGAGTTGCAGGTTGTCTTCGGGGATCGCCGGGTTTCCGAAGTCGCGGGCCTGCTGGGCCAGTTTCTGGGGTTCGAGATGCCGGAAAGTCCGCTCGCCCAGTCGCTGGCCATGCGTCCCGAGCGCCAGCTAGACATGGCTCGCGCCGTTCTGGGACGTTTCCTGGAAGAGGATGCGCGCAAACACCCGCTGGCCTTGGTGGTTGACGACATCCACGAGGCTGACGATGCATCACTGGATGTGCTGCAATGCCTGTCCGCCGAACTTGGCGAGGCGGCCATCGTCGTGGTAGTGGCGGCTCGGCCTGAGTTGTTCGTGCGCCGGCCCGAGTGGATGAAGCAAGAAGGCAGCCACGCACGCGTCGATGTGAAACCGCTTGCGCCCCTGGAGATGGACGTGTTTGTTAAGGGCGCGCTTGGCGCACAGGAGCTGGCGCCGGGGTTGGCGGAACGGGCAGCCATCGAGTCGGGCGGCAATCCTTTCCTGCTGGAGCAGCTCCTTGGCGTGTATCACGAGCACGGCATTCTGGTGGCAGCGACGGCGAATTCGTGGCTCTTCAACACTGAGCGCGCCGATCAGGAGCCTATCGCGCTCGGACCTGAGGCGGCGGCACAGGCCCGCGTGGCCACGCTGTCGTCTGCCGAGCGAGAGCTGCTTGGGCGTGCGGTGGCCATGGGGCCGGTTTTCTGGGCCGGTGGTGTCGTAGCATTGGGACGCATCGGCGCCGATCCCTGGGACCCGACCATTGTGTTTGCTCCGGATCCTTCGATCGAGCAGACCAAGCGGCTTACCATGTCGTTGCAGGAGCGAGGCTTTGTCCAGCCGGCCCCTGACAAGATTCTGGACTGCGGTGACACCGCGTGGGCATTGGCAGAACCGGCGGTGCGAGCCATCATCGAAGCCGCGGTTGACCCTCGGACGCTGGCCGAGCGTCGGCGCTTCGCGGCCCAGTGGATTGAAGCCAGACTGGGCGCCTCGCCGTCGAGCGAGCAGCACGAGCACGTGGCGGTTCTCTATGCCGAGGGTGGCGACGATCGCAGGGCCGCGCTGTCCTATTTGCTAGCCGGGGATCTGGCGGGACAGCGCCGTCGCTACGAGCGCGCGCGGGCCTTGTATTTGCAGGGCGTCCGTCTACTCGCAGCAGACGATGCCGTGCTCAAGATCGACGCCTGCCACAAACTGGGCGACGCGGCGGCGCGGCTCGGTCGAAGCCGTGAGTCGCTGGCCCACTTTGCCGAGATGCTCAAGGTGGCGTGGCGGCTAGATCTGCCGGCCAAGGGAGGAGCGGCGCACTCGAGGATAGGGCGCATCCATCGCTCGCTCGGCGACTATCGACTGGCACTGCAGCACCTGGACATGGCGCATCTGCTTTTCGATTTAGCGGGCGACCGGCCCGGGGTGGCGGCCAGCCTGGACGACATCGGCCGGGTCAACTACCTCATCGGAAGGCCGGATGAGGCAATCCGCTGCCACCAAGCCGCGCTGGCAATTCGCGAGGAGCTTCACGACCAGCGCGGCAAGGCGCTCACCCTGTCCTGGCTGGGGCTGGTCGAGGCGCACATTGGCGAGCTGGGCCGGGCACAACAGAGTTTCCAGGAGGCGCTGCTGATCAGCAAGACCACGCGCGACCCGCATGGCGTAGTGTTCTCGCTGCTTGACCTGGGAAGCCTGGCGCGCGAGGCGGGGCATCCTGGGCTGGCGCACAACCTGCTTGAACAGGCGCGCGCCGTGGCCCGCGAGATGGGAGAGTGTTTGAACGAGTGTCACGTGTCCTTGCAAATCGGCGAGTGCCATCTGGCGTTGGGCCATGTGGCCGAGGCCGAGGCTGAGCTCAAGGCGGCGCAGGATGTCGCGCGCAAGTTCGGGGCGCGGCGACTTTGCGCCGAGGCTGACCGTGGGCTTGCCGAGATCTGCCTGGCCCGCGAAGACCAGGTGGGCGCGCGCGAGCACGCCAGCCGGGCCGCGTCCGAGGGTGAGAAACTGGGAGCGGCGCCGCTGGTGGGAGCAGCCCTGCGCGTGTTGGCCACGGCGCTTTCGCGCGGCGCACCTGGCGAGTCGGAACGCGGCGGTGCGCGCGAGGTTTTCGATCGGGCGGTGGAAGTGCTCGGGGAATCACGCGCGGAGCTAGAGCTGGGCCGGGCTTTCGCCGCCTATGCCGAGTACGAGGAGCGGACGGGTAGGGCGGCCAACGCGGATGACCTGCGCGAACGTGCGCGAGATATCCGCAGGCGAGCGATTCACGGGGAAGCCGCCAGCCTTGCGGAAGCCTAGGCGTATGGCGGTCGCCCCGCATGCGTCGCCGGCTAGGTCCACTGTCGGACACGGTTTCGCCTTGCAGGCGGCAAAGAAAAGTCTTGTGCTGGTTGCGTTGCCCCGACCACAATATGAGCTGACTTATGTTCGGACATCACTAATTTCACTGGGAGTAACCACCTATGATGCGCAGCCGCGTCGCCCTCGCTTGGGCCGTTTCCCTGGTGTGGATTGGAGCTTGCGTCAATGTGGATGCGCCTACCGGCATTGCGAACCGCGGACGTGACGCCGCAGGTTCCGACGTGCCGGCTAGCCGGGACGCCGACGAAAACGATGACCTGGCAGATGCGCCGGCTGCTGCTGACGCTGCCAAAGACGGCACGTCCGATCTGATGCTGGATGTGCCAGCTGCCTTCCGGGATGCGGCCCAAGATGTTGGTCGCGATGTCGCGACGGATCAACCAGGCGGTCCTTGCTGGGGTGCCGGTGGTCCGGCCAAGGCTGGCATCGTGTGCCGCGCTGCCGTTGGCCCGTGCGACGTGGACGAAGTTTGCGATGGCGTCCACGCCGACTGTCCGGCCGACACGTACGCGCCGCCAACCACAATCTGTCGCGCAGCCGCAGGTGACTGCGACATCGCCGAGAGTTGCAGCGGTTCCAGCCCAGATTGTCCGGCCGATGCTGTTATGACCGTGGGCACCGTCTGTCGCAGGGCCGCGGGCGCGTGCGATGTTGCCGAGAGCTGTTCGGGAACCGACCCTGCTTGTCCGGCCGACGGCCTGGTTCCGCTGGGAACCGAATGTCGCAAGTCCCAGGACTCGAACCAATGCGATCCGGCCGAGTTCTGCACCGGCACGAGTGTTTCCTGTCCTTCCGACGTCATCTACGCGCGCCCTGCAGCGCCCACGGGGGCAAAAGCGGCGGTGGGGACTGTCGCGGGCACTGCCAGTATTTCGTGGACCGCGCCTTCTGGGGGCGCACCCACTGGATACAACGTCAAACGCAGCGCCACGCCCGCGTCTGGCTACACAACACTGGGCGCGCCGCCCACGACGATCAGCTCTCCCTACACCGACGCCGGTCTTGCCGGCGGTTCGACCTACTACTACGTCGTGTCTTCCGTCAACACCATCGCTACCTGCGAGTCAGACGACTCTGCCCCGGCTTCCGTCACGGCAGTCAATACGTGCACGCCACCGGCCGCGCCCGCGGTCGCTATTACCCCGGCCAACGCCGAGATTGATCTGAGCTGGCCACCCTTGAGCGGCGCCACCTCGTACAGTGTCGGGCGCAGTGAAACGGCTGGGACGGGCTACTCGTCGGCGACCACCATCACCACCTGCACCACCACTTGTAGCTACTCCGACATCAATGTTTCGACCGGGACGACCTACTACTATGTGGTCACGGCCAGCAATGGGAAGTGCAGCTCCGACAACTCGCTGGAGGTTTCCGCGCAGCCGAGTTGCACCGCGACGGCCGCGCCGACCAACGTGAAAGCCACGCCCAACAACGCCTCGGTGGCGTTGACATGGGACGCGACCACGGGTGCAAAATCATACCGTATCGAACGCAGCCTGACCTCGGGTTCTGGTTACGACACGGTGTTTACCTCAAGCACCCCCAGCTATATCGATGGCACCGTCATCAATGGAACCACCTACTACTACGTGGTTGAAGCCAACAACGGGAAGTGCCTCTCAGCCGATTCCAAAGAAGTGTCTGCCCTGCCAGCCTGTACGCCGCCGTCAGTTCCAGGCAAACCCACGGTCACTCTAGCCGACGGCCAGGTCACGCTCTCGTGGCCTGCCTCAACGGATGGCGCGAGTTCGTATCAGGTTCTGCGCAGCACCACGAGCGGCAGCGACTACGTCATCATCGCTCAGCCGACGGGCACGGGCTTTGTGGACAGTGGTCTTACCGACGGGACGACATATTACTATGTGGTGAAGTCCAACAACGGATTTTGCCTTTCCGACCCCTCGCCCGAGGCTCTTGCCACACCGGTGTGTACTCCCCCGTCGGCCCCGGCCAGCTTGCTCGCAACCCCGGGCGACAGCCAGGTCAGCCTTTCCTGGACCGCCCCGACGACCGGAACTGTCAAGTCGTATACCGTCACACGCACAACAGCCGGCGCGGATTCCCATACCGACATTCCGGTTGCGACAGGGACTACCTTGCTCGACTCGTCGCTCGTCAACGGGACGACCTACTACTACGTGGTGAGCGCCAGCAACGGGAATTGCCTTTCGCTTCCGTCAAGCCCGGCTTCCGCCAAGCCGGCGCCGGCCTGTGCACTGAGCGCGCCGGCCGGTCTGGCCGCCACGCCAGGCAACCAGCAGGTGACGATTACCTGGAACACTTCGGATGCCGGTTCGATGACGTATGTCGTATCACGCGGCACCGCCGCCGCTGGTCCATTCAATACCATCGTTCCCAACCCCAACCCGGCGGGAACCATAGACACGGCCGTCACCAACGGGAACGCCTACTACTACGTGGTTTCTGTCAGCAATGGCACTTGTACTTCGCCCAATTCGGCCTCGGTTTCGACCACGCCAGTCTGCACGCCCCCGCTCGTTCCGATTACCGTCGCGGCAGTCGCAGATCCCAACAACAACGGCAGTATAGACGTGTCGTGGAAGGCCCAGACTACCGGTCCCACTCCCACGGGATACACCGTCTCGCGCGGGACGACGACGGCAACGTTAACCGCCGTGGCCACCAACCAGACCCCAGCCAAGTTCACGGATGTGGCCTCGCCCACGAACCTGAGTCCCGGAGTGACCTACTACTACGAGGTCAGCGCCAGCAATGCGAATGGCACATGTGCTTCAGGCAACTCCACGCCGGCGGTTTCGGCCATGTCTTGCTCCACGCCCGTGGCGCCCATCAGTTTGACCGCGACTCGCGGGATTGGGCTAGTGGTGCTCAACTGGACCGCCTCGACTGGAGCCACCTCCTACGATGTCCGCCGTGCCACCGTCAGTGGAGGACCCTACACATCGATCGTCCCGGCCGCCGGTATCGGCACCAACACCTATACTGATAACGCTGTCAACAACGACACGACCTACTACTACGTAGTCACCGCACGCAACGGCGCCAACAACGCATGTGTGTCCACCCAGTCCGCGCAGGCCTCAGCCACGCCACGCGCCTGTCAGGAATATTCGATGAGTCCAACCACGAATGTGACTCTCCAATTCAACACAATCGTTCCGCCTGCCAACAAGAACGCTTTCTGTTTCGTCACTTGCGACAAGGTCACCGGTTGGGGATGTGCAGAGTTCGACGGGCGTACCGAAACAATCAATGGGCAAGCGACGGCATGCGGAGCCGCGCTCCCTGCCTCGCGCAATGGCGCCTACACATTCAGCAGCAGCGCGGGTACGCTTGCCTATGCGTCCATCACCTGGTGGGGCACGGCCAACGCCTGCGCTCCGTAGGCCGCTGCCTCGTGCTTCGAGCCTATTTCCGTTCTGCCGCCGATTGCGCCGCGAGCAGTGTGTTTTTCACGACGTGCCACGAAACCAGGCTGTCGATGCGGCCCACGATCTGGCCGCCAGGCGCGACGAAGCGCACCGCCGGCAAAGTGGAGACGCCGTATCTAGCTTTCAGCGCAGGCAGGGCATCGTCCTGGTCTTCGCGGGTCAGGTCAATCTTCACCATGACAAAGTCCTTCAGCAGGGCGGCGATTTCAGGCCGGGCAAACACGCTGACTTCCAATTCGCGACAAGGCAGGCACCAGTTAGCGGTGAAATCCATCACTATCGGTTTTCCGCTGACCCGGGCGTGGGCCAAGCCGGCGGCTTCCGTCGGCAACCAGGTCAAGACGATCTTTGGGGTCAGCATGTAGTTTGTCGTGGCGAACAGTCCGACCACCGTCAGAGCGATCCCAAGCGCCTTGCGCAGGCGAGTGCGTGTACCCGCGTGAAACGAAAGATGGACCGCGCCCAGCAGAACGCCCAATCCGACCGCGGAAACCGCAACAGCCAAGAAGGCGGGAGACCGGCAAGTCAACTGCTCCAGCGGGGTGACCACGACCCTCAGGTAGTAAAGCCCGGCCACCGCCAGCGCGATCCCGAAGACGCTCTTCACACTGTCCATCCAAGCGCCCGACCTGGGCAGGTGAAGCGAGAAGCCGGCGATGGCCCAGAAAGGAACGCCGATCCCGGCCGCGTAGGTTGCCAGCAGCAAGAAGCCCCGCAGGGCATCGCGCGTGGTTGCGACGTAGGCAAGAATCCCGGCCAGGGGTGGCCCGGTGCACGGGGCCGCGATGAGTCCGCCGACCAGGCCCATGAGAAAAGCACCCAGGAAACCGCGTCCTCCTACGCGCGACAAACAGTCCTGCAGCCGCGACGGCAGCGCCAAGTCGAAGGCGCCGAACATGGATGACGCCATGGTGAAGAAGAAAAGCGCAAGTGGCACCACCACCCATGGGTTGGCCAGGAAGGTGCCGAACGCCCTTCCCAGCAGCGCGAAGCTGGTTCCAAGCGTCCCGAACATGGTGGCGATTCCCGCCACGTACAGCGTGGCCAGGGCAACCGCATGCAGGCGTGGCACCCCGCCGCGGCCGCCAAACACACCGATGGTGATGGGAATCATCGGGTACACGCATGGCGTGAGCGAGGTGAGGAAGCCCGCGGTGAAGGCGAAGAGAAATGCGCTCAGCGCTCCGCGGCCGACAGCGTCGGAGAACGCCTCCGCACGGGCCGTGCCCGGAGCCAAGATCGCCACGGCCAGCATGATCAGCGCGATGGCTGGCGCGCTGGTCAACCAGCGCATGGGACCGGTAAGAGGGCGGGGGCGCATTCGTGAAATATACAGGCTGTGAGCGAGCGATCTGATATCTTGCACATCGATGACTCATCCACATGGTTTTTTGAGCGGAACTTGGGTACTGGCGGCGCTGGTCGGGATGCTGGCGGGATGCGGCAGCGGAGCAACGACACCTGCAACGCCGGACGCGGGCAGCGGGGCGGACAGCGCGTGCATTACCGAACAGGCCGTGCCCCCGCTCTGCACCACCAATCCTGTGTCGCCTTCAGTGACGGATCTATCAGGCACCTGGGTGCTCGAGCTGATCGGGGCACAGACCGTCACGGCTCCCACCTACTCGAATCCCTTCCATCTCAAGTCCATTGGCGTGATCCTGGTCCAGGTCACCCAGACCGCGAGCGACGTCGGCGTTGCCGGCCACTACTGCGACCGGATCCAGCACGACGACCCCGCCAATCCGGCCAAGGTGGTCGTTCTTCCGGCCTGGGGTCATCTTGCATTTCCCTTCCAGCGCAGCGGAACCTTTGCTGACAATGGTTCAGGCCAATTGGAGCTCACGCTCCCCACAGCGATAGAGGTGGCGGGGGCGAATCTGGCCGACTCGGCCTGCGACGCCCTGCCCACGGATCCCAACGATCCGCGCGTGGTCGACATCGACAACGACGGTTTTCCTGGGCTCACCGTCGACCTGACTGGCAATATTCTCTCGGGCAGCCTCATGAGCGTGCAAAGACAAGCGACCGCGCTTCACGGTGTGGCGGTGGCTGCGGATCGTATCGAGGGCGGAATGACCTACGAGTCCGACCAGTCAGTCGTCGAGTCTGACCCGTCCAACATCAAGGCCTTGTATCAATTCTCCAAGGCGAGCGCCGATCCGGCGGTGTGTGCCAGCAGCTTCGTCATGGTCAAAGTGCCCGATGCCGACGCCGGGGCCGTGGATTGCGATTGGGTGCGGACGAACGAAGGCACGCTACTGGGACTGTAGGCGGGAGAACTAGCGGGCGATGCGCAGGCAGACCCCCAACCCCAACATGTAGCCGCTGCTGCTGAACCCTGGGTAGCCGGGATTGTTGGTCTGTAGACCTGCTGCGCGTGGATCGGGCAGGTGGGTAAGATTGTTGACGGTGCTGTCAGGAAATTCGTCGACCAGCTTGTTGGCGTCGGTACGATTGAGGTCCTTGTCGACGGAACGCGGGACGAACACCGAGCCGAAGAGGTATACGCCTGCTTCAATCTCGCGTCCCAGCAGGTTGACGGGCGATTCGATGCTGGCACTCGAAACGATGCGTGAGTTGTCCACGTAGTTGGTACGGCCCGTCTGGTCGGGAACCGGCGAAGGCACATAGCCGAGGTCAAAGGCGAGGCGGCGCTGGCGCCAGGCGAAGTTACCGCCCGCCACCACCGTGACCGTGTCGTGCCAGGTGTCCAGCGGGGATTCACCGTGTCGATCGCGGTACTGGGACCAGCGTTCTGCCACTGCCACCAGCCCCACTTCCCAGGCCGCGCGGCCGTTTTCAACCTGACGGCGGCTGGACAAACTGGCGCCCAGGCCCAGGCGCGCCGGTTCGTTGCCCTGTGTGAGCACATAGGTCTGCGGGATGTAGTCTAGGCCAGGCGGGTACTGGCTGGTGTCGTTCCGCACGCGTACTTGGTTCTGGCCGAAGGTGTCGTTGCTAGTGCCCAGGTGAAGCGTCGCTGCGATGGAGACACGCGGTGACGGCCGATAGACCACGCCCAGGTAGGGTTTGAACTTGCTATTGGTGTGGATATCGGGGTTGAGCAAGACATTCTGTTGGTTGCCGGCGTCTGGCATATAGACCGAGGTGTTGGATTGCGTGACGACCGCGATGTCGATGCCGGCACCAACGGAGAGCCAATCGTTGAGCTGGCTGCCCAGCGCAAAGGCGAAACTGGTCGCGCTCGCGCGGTCGCCCAGTTGCTCGAAGTAGAGCTTGTTCGAGAAGTACTGTTCCCGTTCGTCGGCAAAGAAGCCCTTCTGGTCGAGGAAGGAATTGACTGGCAGAAGACTATAGAAGCCGAACACAAGGTACTTGCCCGCCAGCGGCCGGACCAACCCCACGACGGCATAGAGGACGTGGTCGTCTTCGTCGGTATCGCTGCGCGGGTTGGCTAGATCTTGGGTTGCGATTGGTCGTGGGCCAGAAAAGGACAATTCTGGGTCGTAGACCGCGGCGGGTACATCCACACCCGCGGGCCGTGATTTGAGACGAATCCTGCCGCGCGTGACCAGGCCGAAAAAGCCGGCTTCCAGTTTGAAGGTCGCATCGGGCAGTAGCGCCGGGTTGAAGTAAGCCGCTCCCGCATTGTGAGAGAAGAGACGCGCGGTGAGCGCGTTGCCACCGGTGGGCGCGCCCAGCATCTCCAGCGCACTTGAAGCCCGCGCTGGTGGAGTCAGACACAGAAGCGTCGTGGTGGCAGTCAGACCCAAGGCGAAAAGGTGCTTCATGGCGCCATAATGCCACGCAACCAGCGGCACGGGTGGATTGCCTATGCTGACAGAAAACGCAATCCTGGCTGAATGCGCTGCAGACCGTCTTCCTACGGCGTTTCTGGCTTGTGGCCTGGGTCTGCCCCGCACACGTTCTCGTGGCTAGGAAGCCAGATGGTGGACTTGTCGGCGCACGCGCGGTGGTAGCGGTCGGCAAGCCGCTTGGCCTGTTTGGACGGCCCGTCGAGCTTGGTCGGGGGACACTTGGCGCGGGTGGCATCGCAGGAATAGGCGCCCCAGCCGTCGGCAGCGCCCACGCCAATCGCAAACACCGTGACCGGGCCGATGCCGGCCATGGGAATGCCGATCACGTATGACTTGCCCAGTTCGGAAAATCCGTCCTCGAGCGCGGTGTCGGCGCACTTCTTGGTGTCTTCCGCGCTCACGTCCTTGGCGGTGGCTTCCAGCCCGCCGCGGTCAAGGCACGATTGCACGCCTAGGGCCGGCCAGCTTTCCAGGCCCAATACCCGGTTGAGCGCCACCACGGCCGCGGCCATTTCCTTCGCGACCGGAGCGGGCAGTTTGGCCACCGGGCCGCCCGCTGCCTGCGCAGCGGCCCACAGCATCCATGCGATCATCACCGGCATGGACGCCATCATAGATCAGGATCGGCTGCGGCTTGTCGGGGAATTCTGGGCGACGCTTGGCAGCGCCGGGTGGCTAGCCCACGAAGACCCTGGCATTTCGGAACAGCCGCATCCAGGGACCGTCCTCGCCCCAGTCGTCGGGGTGCCATGAATGCTGGACTGTCCTAAACATGCGCTCGGGGTGCGGCATCAGGATGGTGACTCGGCCGTCGGGGGTGGTCAGCGCGGTCATGCCACCCGGCGAGCCATTGGGGTTGTCAGGGTAGCGGCTGGCGACTGCGCCGTGGTGGTTCACGAAACGCGCGGCCACCAGTCCTGCCTTCTCCAGAGCAGCCTGTTGCGCGTCGGATTCGAACTCGGCCAGGCCCTCACCATGCGCCACCGCGATGGGAAATTGCGAGCCGGCCATTCCGCGCAGAAGCAGCGATGGGCTCTCCTCGATGCGTAGCAGCGCCACGCGGGCCTCGAATTGCTCGGAGCGGTTACGCACGAAGCGCGGCCAGTCCTGCGCGCCCGGGATGATCTCCTTCAGATTGGAAATCGCCTGACAGCCATTGCACACCCCGAGCGTGAAGGTGTCGGGCCGGGCGAAAAAACGCTCGAACACCGCGCGCGCCCGGGCGTGGAACAAGATCGACTTGGCCCAGCCTTCGCCCGCGCCCAGCACATCGCCGTACGAGAAGCCACCGCAAGCAGCCAGCCCGCGGAACGAGTCGAGATCGAGGCGGCCGCTCAGGATGTCGCTCATGTGCACATCCACGGCTTCGAAGCCGGCGCGATGGAAGGCCGCGGCCATTTCGATCTGTCCGTTCACGCCCTGCTCGCGCAGGATGGCCACGCGCGGGCGTGTACCGCGACTTGCAAATGGTGCGGCCACGTCTTGCCTTGGATCGAATGTCAGCCGCAGCGAAATACCCGGGTCGCTCTCGTCGCAGCGGGCTTCATGTTCCTCGCGGGCGCAAGCCGGATCGTCGCGCAAGGCCTGCATGGCGAAGGTGGTTTCGGACCAGACTCGACGCAAGTTGGTGCGCGTGTCTTCAAATAGAGGCTGACCGCCCCGGTGAAAGGCGATGCGGGAACCGACGATCGGGTGCCCAATGCTGTGGATATGCCCGGTCGAACCTGCGAACGCCGCCCGCACCGCGGCCACATCCGGTTTGCGCACCTGGATCACGGCGCCCAGTTCTTCGGAGAAAAGCAGATCCAGGCTCGCGCACGCCTGCCCCGCCAGATCGATGTCGAGCCCGCATCCGCCCGCAAAAGCCATTTCCAGCAGCGTGACCAAGAGGCCGCCGTCGGAACGGTCGTGATACGCCAGCAGCAGGCCCTGGCTGTTCAGTTGCTGAATGGTGGCGAAGAAAGTCTTCAGGGCCGCGGGATCGTCAAGGTCGGGTGCCTCGTCGCCGAGCTGGCCATAGACTTGCGCGAGCGCGGAGCCGCCCAGACGATGGCGACTCATGCCGAGATCCACGAGGAGCAATTCGGTGTCGCCCTGGTCGAGTCGAAGTTGCGGCGTCAAGGACCGGCGCACGTCGCTGACCGGGGCGAAAGCACTCACGATCAGCGACAAGGGCGCGGTGACCCGCTTCTGCTTGCCCGCCTCCTGCCACACGGTACTCATGGACATCGAGTCCTTGCCCACGGGAATGGCAATGCCCAGGGCCGGGGCCAGCTCGGCCCCCACCGCACGCACGGCTTCGAAGAGGCGCGCATCCTCGCCTGGATGTCCGGCCGCGGCCATCCAGTTTGCCGACAGTTTCACGTCGCCGATCTTCGCAATGGGCGCGCTGGCAATGTTGGTCAGGGCTTCGCCAACCGCCATGCGCGCGGAAGCGGCGGCATCCAGCAGCGCCAGCGGCGTGCGCTCGCCCATTGCCATGGCTTCGCCGGTGTAGCCGTCATAGCTGGTGCAGGTCACGGCAGAGTCCGCCACCGGAACCTGCCACGGACCCACCATCTGGTCGCGGCACACCAGACCGGTCACCGTGCGATCGCCGATGGTGATGAGAAAGGTCTTGTCCGCCACCGCGGGCAGGCGCAACACACGCAGGACAGCCTCGCGCAGGTCGAGATCGGCGGTGTGAAATGGCGTCCCGGCTGCGCGCACGCGTTCCGCCCGACGCAACATCTTTGGCGGCTTGCCCAGCAAGAGCGCGAGCGGCATGTCGATGGGCCGGTTGCCGAAGTGGGAATCGGTCAACACCAACCGGCGGTCGGCCGTTGCTTGGCCAAGCACAGCGAAGGGGCAACGCTCGCGCTGGCAGAGTTCGGCAAAACGGCCGAGTCCTTCGGGCGCGACCGCCAACACATAGCGCTCTTGCGCCTCGTTGCACCAGATCTCCTTGGGCGACATGCCGGGCTCGTCGTTGGGGATCTTGCGCAGCTCGAACACGGCGCCGCGACCGCTGTCGTTCACGAGCTCGGGCAGGGCATTGGACAGACCGCCCGCGCCCACGTCGTGGATCGAGTATATAGGGTTGGCTTTGCCCAGCGCCCAGCACCGATCGATGACCTCCTGACAGCGGCGTTGCATCTCGGGGTTGTCACGCTGAACCGACGCGAAATCGAGATCCTCCTCGGACGCGCCCGAGGCCATGGACGAGGCCGCGCCACCGCCCAGGCCGATAAGCATGGCCGGACCACCCAAGACGATGAGCGCTGCGCCCGCCGGCACTTCGGCCTTGTGCACGTCAGGCAGACGGATGTTGCCGAACCCGCCCGCGATCATGATGGGCTTGTGGTAGCCGCGCACCTCGGGACCGGCGGGACCGGGCACTTCCATTTCGAAGGTGCGGAAGTAGCCGGCCAGATTGGGGCGGCCGAATTCGTTGTTGAAGGCCGCGCCTCCGATGGGTCCCTCTAGCATTATGTCGAGCGCCGAGGCGATGCGGCCGGGCTTGCCAAAATCGGTTTCCCAGGGTTGCCCGGCCCCGGGCAAGCGCAGGTTCGAGACCGAGAATCCGGTGAGCCCAGCCTTGGGCTTGGACCCGCGGCCCACGGCCCCCTCGTCGCGGATTTCGCCGCCCGAGCCGGTGGACGCGCCCGGGTGAGGCGAGATCGCGGTCGGATGATTGTGCGTCTCGACCTTCATCAGGATGCCGACTGGCTCGCTATGGAAGGCGTACACGTTTGTGTCGGGGTCAGGGAAGAATCGGCTCGCCGCTGGACCTTCCATCACGGCAGCATTGTCCTTGTACGCCGACAGCACGCCGGTCGGGCTGGCTTCGCTACTGCGCCGGATCATCTGGAAGAGCGACTGGGGCTGCTTTTCACCGTCGAGGATAAGGTCAGCGTTGAAGATCTTGTGGCGGCAGTGCTCGCTGTTGGCCTGGGCGAACATCATTAACTCGACGTCTGTCGGGTTGCGGCCCAAGACACGGAAGCTTTCCGCCAGGTAGTCGATCTCGTCTGGCGCCAGTGCCAGGCCCAACGTCACATTGGCTGTCTCGATGGCGGCGCGGCCTTTGCCCAGCACGTCGATAGCCTGCATGGGCTTGGGCTGGGCGTGGGCGAACAGGCGCTCAGCCTCGGCTTCGCTGGCCAGCACGGACTCGGTCATGCGGTCGTGCAGTGCAGCCCGCAGCGCGGCCTCGTCCTGCACTGGTCCCGCAACCGTGTACCAGATGCCGCGTTCGATTCGGCGCACGAGCTCCAGGCCGCAGTTGTGGGCCACGTCCGTGGCTTTGGACGACCAGGGCGAGATGGTGCCGATGCGCGGAACCACGAGCAGGCGCAGGCCGGAAACGCCGCTGCGTTGAGAACGCGGGCCGTAGCGCAGCACGCGCGCCAGCACTTGCTGGTCAGCCTCGGGCAGGGGCGAGGTCAGTTCGACGAAATGGACGAACTCAGCGGCGAGCGCTGTGACCTGCGGGTTGGCTGCTTGAATCCTGGCTAGCCGTTTGGCCAGTCGGGCAGGGGTAAAAGCGGAGGCACCAGGGAACGAGATAATGGGCATCGTGAACCGGGTGCAGACTGGCGCGCCCAGCGCCCGTTTGCAATGCCCGCGATTACTTAACCCACTTAAGCTTGGGCGAGATCATCACCTGGTCCTTGGGCAGCTTGTCGAGGGCGGCCTTGTAGCTCTTGGCCTTGAACTTCTCCTGCTCCTTCTCGGCCGCCTCGCTGGACTTCTTGCCCATGCCGATGACCTGGAAGGTGAAGGCAGCGTGGGACGCGATTTGTTCCTGCAGGCGCGCGAGGATGTTGTCGAATTGATCCCGGGTCACGCGTATCTTGACGGTTGGCTCATCCTTGTACACGCCGTTGAAGGTCAGTTCCTTCAGCCCTTCGACCTTGCTGAAAAAGCTGGTCATGAACTCGGCCCAAGTGCCCAAAGCGGAGTTCAGCTTCAGCTCAGCCACGTATTCGTCTTTGCCCATCTCCAGGAAGGGATAGGTGAGCTCGATGGCGGCGCGGGCTGCATCGAGGGCATAGCTGGTCTTGTGGGCGAACTTCTCGTCGTAGCGAGCGACCTTTTTCTTCTCGGCGATGTGGCAGGTGTCCTTGAGATCCTCCGCCAGCTCCTGCTCGCCGCGGGTGCTCCAGACGTAGGCGCGCTCGGCCTGCTCGGGGAAATCGTACTTGACCTTGTTTTCACAACGGGGTGCTGCGTCGGTCTGTTCGCGGATGATCTTGCCGATGACGTTCGCCTCGCCGCCGTCCTTGGCCGCGCTTTCGTTGGCATACAGCCAGCCTTCGACGTGAATGGGCTCCAGCGGAGAGCGTTTCATGGCGAAGGTGTAGAGCACCTTGAGCGGACCATAGATCTGATCGCGCTTGGTGGGCTGGGTGAGCGCCGCGCGCATGACGACCTTGAGGCCATCGCCGGGGCCGGACACGTCATCAGCCACGATCTTGAACTTGGCGACACCCGCGGGGATGTCGGGCTGTTCACAGCAGGGCTTTGGCCCTTCCGCCTTTTGTTCGCAGCCGGGGAGTAGAAGCATTGCGCCAAGAATGGCCGCAAAAAATGCAGACGTGCCATGCATCCCTGATTTCATGATGGGGACCTCCGATGTGGGGAGAAGCAGGGGGCAGCATACACAGAGAGGCGGGTCGGGGGAACCGCGAAAGGTCGGTAGCGATGGCCGGTAGCCGGTGGCCGGCCCCGCCCTTTCCGCTTGCGACAAAACGTATCGGAGCCTCGCGGGATTCCGATTTTGAACGGGCCGAAAGAGGTATAGTCAGAAGCCCGCCCAAACCAGTGGCTCATTCCGGGCGTGGGGGCTTGGATCGCAACCATGAACAACGACCTATTGACCGCACTTGCGACGCTGAGATCTGATCCAGAAGACGGCCAGGCTCTGGCACTGCTAGCCGGACTGCAGCCCGGCGCTGTCGGCGCATCCGAGCGCGATGCTGTTCAGGTGGCTTTGGCCGCCGAACGGGCCTGGCATACCGACCGGGAGAACGTGGAGCCTTGCCTGCGCCTGCTCGACCTGGAGTTGGCTTGGGGGCAGGACCCGATTCGCCGCGCGACCCTATTCGTCGAGAAGGCGCGTCTGCTCCACCGCGAAATGTGTCAGTGGGAATCGGCCCACGCCTGCGTGAACGAAGCGTTGGAGATCGCGCGCAACCACCCGGCGGCCGTTGAATTCAGGCGGGTGCTCGAAGAGGAAGAGGCCGGTTGGCAGGAGCGGGCAGACGCGCTGGTGCGGCAGGTGGACGAGGCGGGCGACAGCCCGACTGGGGCGCCTTTGCTGGCCGCGGCCGGCGAGTTGTATCTGCGCTACCATCCGCTGACCAACGAAGGCGAATCTCTCCTGCGTCGCAGCCTCGCCCTCGACGCTCACCATCACCGCGCTGACGTGTTGATGGAACGATTGCTGCGCGCGGCCGGCCGCAAGGACGAGTTGGCCGAGCACCTCCAGCGGCGCATCGTGGCCGCGGGCAATCCTCAGGATCTAGCCGCGGCCCGCGCGGCAGCGGGACGTTTGGCCGAGCAGATGAACCGTACCGACCAGGCCCTCGAACACTACCGCGAGGCACTGGTCGCGGCGCCCGGAAACGAGCGCGCGCTTCACGGTGTGGCGCGCATTCTGAACGCGCGCGAGAACTGGGCCGAGCTGGCTGCTGTCTACGAGACGGCGCTGCGCACGGCCAAGCGAGGCATGGCAGAGGGGCCCATCCTGATCGCCCTGGGCCAGCTTTATTGGAAGCGTCTCAACCAGATCGCCCAGGCCGAGGCGTGCTTCCGTCGCGCGCGCAAGACCATGCCGACTGTCGCGGCGGTGCTCGATTTCTATCGCGAGTACCACCTGCAGCGAGACGAGATCCCCCAGCTTTTCGCGCTGCTGGGCCAGGTCCAGAAGGCCGAATCCGACCCCGAAGCGCGCGTGCGCTACGGCATCGAGATGGCCGAGCTGGCGGAGCGCGTGCCGCAACTGCTGGAAAAGGCGGTCGACGCGTGGAAGTCACTCCGGCGCCTCAAGCCGGGTTTGCCGGAGGCGGTGATTGCCTTGCGCCGCCTGTATACCAAGACGGAGAAGTGGAACGCGCTGCTTGAGTTGCTCAAGGAACGCTGCGAATCGCTGCCTCCCGACGCGGTGGACGAGAAGGTCGCTCTGAACTTGGAGATGATTCCCATCTACCGCGATCACCTCAAGCTTGACGTGATGGTGGTCAACACCTACGCGGCCATCCTCGCCCTGCGCCCCGATCATACCGAGGCGCTTTCCGCGCTGGCCGAGCGATACCAGGCGCAGGGGCGCTGGGGCGACCTGGCCAATATTCTGGCACGCCAGGCGCAAACCAGTTCGGAGCCTGCCGAGAAGGTGGCCCTCTACCACCGCGTGGCGCAGTTGTGGTTGGACAAGTTCAACAACCACCACAACGCCGTGTCGGCGCTGGAGAAGGTGCTCGAACTGGCGCCCGGCGACGAGAAAGCACGGGCCACGTTGCGCGACATCTACGTGCGCGCACGCTCCTGGCGGGCATTGCTGGAATTCATGCGCCGTGAGCTGCCTCTGCTGGATGCGAGTGCTAGGCAGGCCCGGCTGGCCGAGATGGCAACCTTGGCGGCAGATCGCCTGGCCGACTTGCGTCAGGCCATCGTCTTGTGGAACGAGGTGCTGCAGCTCGCCCCTCGAGATCGCGACGCTGTCGTGGCGCTGTCGGTTCTCTACGAACGTGAGAAGCGCTGGCCTGCGCTGGCGGAGATTCTTGGGCGTCTGGCCGAGGCGGCCGGCGGGGATGCGACGCCCGAAGGATGCGCTCTCCTGGAGAAGCGCGGTCTCATCCTGTTCGAGAAGTTGGGCGCACCCGCTGCCGCGGTCGAGGGGCTGGCGCGCGTGCGGCGCAGCCAGAGCGAAAACCCGCGCGTCCTGCGTGCTCTGCGCGATGCCTACACCCAGATGGGTGACTTCGATTCGCTGGAGGCTCTTTATGCGGGGCGGGGCGCGTGGGAAGAGCTGTGCGACGTGCTTTCGCAAGTGGCGGAACGCACCACCGACATGGCACTGCGCGCGCGTCTGCTTGGGCGCGTGGCCGACGTGGCCCGAGACAAGCTCAATCAGCCCGAGCGCGTGCTCAAGGCCTACGAAGGCATTATGGCCACCGATCCGGACAACCGTGTGGTGGCGCGAGCTGCGGTCGATCTGTACGAGGCGACCGAGCGCTGGGGTCGCCTGGTGGCGACCTATGAGATCCTGCTCGGCCCCGAGTCGGCGCCCGCGGTGTCAGTGGGCGAGAGCCTGGCCATCCTCGAGCGTGCGCGTTTCATTTGTGAAAACAAGCTGGAAGCCAAGTCCCTGGCCTTCAAGTGGTGTGCCCGGGCCTACCGCCTGGCACCCACCGAAGCCGACGTGCGCGCCGACCTGGAACGCATGGGCGAGGCAGCCGAAGAGTGGGAGGCGCTGCTGGGCCTGTTGTCTGCTCGGCTGGACAGCGACGGTGCGGAGGGGCCGGGCCCCGACGAGCAACTCTCGCTCTTGCGCCGGTGCCTGTTTATCGCCGGCGAGCGGGTGGATCGTCCCGACGATCTCAAGCGCTTTGCTGAGCGCATCTTGGCGTTGTTGCCTGGCGACGACGAGGCCGAAAACGCCTTGCTCAAGCTTTACACCAAGGGTGAACGCTGGGCCGATCTGATCGCGTTGCAGCACATACGCCAGGCGCGCATGCAGGATCCCTCCCTGCGCGCCGAACTCTTGCTGCGTATCGCGCATATGCAAGAGGAGCGCCTAGGCGACCGCAGCGCCGCCGCAGCCACGCTGCGCGAGGCTTGCGAGGTCGAGCCCACGAACATGCGCCTGTTGCGCGAGTTGGCGCGAGTCTTGGAAGCGGTGGGTGACGTCCGGGGTCTGGTCGAGGCGCTCGCTCGCCAGGTCGGCTTGTGCATAGACGCTGAGCGGGCCGCGGTTCTCTTGCGCATGGGGCGACTGCTGGAGACTTCGCTGGCCCAGCCGGCACCTGCCACCGACGCGTATTTGCAGGCTCTGGAGGTCGACTCGATCTCGGCCGAGGCGGTGGAGGGGCTGGAGCGCCTGTTCTCCGCAGGGGCGATTCGCCAGGAAGACATTGCCAAGGTGGCGGGCCGGCTGCTGCCGTACTACGAGCTGACCGAACGCTTCGACAAGTGGGCGGGCATGCTCGAGGCATTGGTGTCGGTGACCGCGGATCGGAACGAGCGGCGCGGGCATCTCGAGTTGCTGGCCGATCTGTACCAAGGGCCACTGGCGGATGCGGCGGCCGCCTTTTCTGCGCTGTTGCGGGTGTTCGAGATGGAGCCGGGCAATCCCTCGGTGCGCGAACGGTTGGTGCTGTTGGCCGTGGAGGCGGGCAAGCTGCCCGCTCTCGCGGACGCTGCTCGGCAGGTGCTGGCTGCTGTCGAGGAGCCGTCCCTGCGGCAGGAGATTCTCATGCACATCGCCGAGGTGGAGGAGCGTCAGCCCGCCCGGAAGAGCGAGGCCGAAGCGGCCCTGCGTGCGGTCCTGGATCTGGAGCCGCTGCACATGGGAGCGTATCGCTCGTTGGCGCGACTGGTGCGCGATGGTGAGCGTTGGGGGGCACTGCGCGATCTGATCGAGGCGCGTGAGCAGCACCTGCCCGACGTGAAGGAACGGCTGGCTCTGCTGTGGCAGGCGGTCGAGATCGACGAGGCGTTGCTGTATGACCGCGACCATGCCACCGAGCTTTTGCGCCGGATCGGGGCTCTGGATCCGACGGACCTGCGCGCCTGTCGCGTGCTGGAACGAAACTATGCGGCGGCCGAGCGCTGGCGCGATCTGGATGAGCTGCTGGTCCACGAGGCCGACCTGGTGCCGCGCGAGGAGTTGCCTGAGCTGAAACTACGCCGGGCCGAGATCGCGCTGGTGCGCTTTGGCAACGCGAGCGCGGCGCTCGATCTACTGGCCGAGGTCTTGCAACTGGCGCCTGGTCATGCTCGTGCGGTCGGGCTCACCGAACGGGTGCTCGACGATCCAGAACAGCGGCGGCGCGCGGCCATGATGCTGGAGCCGCTGTACGCGGCGGCGGAGAATTGGGCACGCTTGGTGGAAATCCTCGACATAGAGCGCGAGGGGCAAGAGGGGCCGGCGACGGTGGCGCTGTTGGTGCGCAAGGCTGAAGTGCAGGAGACGCACCTGCAGTCGCCGGGCGCTGCTTGGGAAACCCGGCGCGCAGTCTTGGCATGCGATCCGCAGTCCGAGACCGCCTTGCTGGAGGCCGAGCGACTGGCGGGCTTGCTGGGGTGCTGGAGCGAGTTACAGACGCTCTACCAGGAACTCGCGGGCAAACGCGATTCCTCGGACATCGCCGGAATCGCGGATTTACTGTCGCGCGCGGCTAGGCTCTTCCAGGGCCCGCTGGGGGATCGCAGCGCAGCCATTCGCACCTGGCGACGCGTGCTCGACTTGGACCTCAGCAACGCGCGAACTGGTGCGGCGGCCGCTGCGGCGCTGGAGACTCTCTACACCGAGACAGCGGACATCCAAGGCCTGGTCTACGTGCTGAGGGCCCGCAGTGAGTGGACCGACGATCAGCGCGAGCGGGCTGCGCTGGGTTTGCGCATCGCCGACCTGGAGGAGAACTCGCTACGCAACCTCCCGGCGGCCGTGGCCACCTACCGAAGCTTGCTCGAAAGCGAGGGCGAGGCAGCCGACAAGGCCTTTGCGAATTTGGAGCGAATTTTCCAGCAGTCGGGCCAGGCGCGCGAGCGGGTCGAGCTTCTGCGCCGCCGAGCGGACATGGTCGATGTGGCGGCTCGCAACCAGTTGCGCAACCGCATGGCTGCCATTCTGGAAACCGAGCTTCACGATGCGGATGAGGCCATCGCCACCATCCGACCGGTGCTCGACGACACCCCCGACGACCTTGAGGTTCTTCGCACGCTGGCGCGCTTGTACCAGAGCAAGGGGGCGGCAGCCGAGCATCTCGAGATCTTGGAGCGGCTGCTGGTGCTGGCAGTTTCTGACCGGGATCGAATCGATCTGTTGCGTCCCATGGCCGAGCTGCTGCAGGGGCCCCTTGGCCGTCGCAACGAGGCGCTGGAACACTGGCGCGAGATTCTGAAGCTGGCGCCCCAAGAAGCCGACGCGTTGGCCGAGATGGAGCGCCTGCTCGACGACACCGACATGGCTCTGCGTTTTGCAGCGGCCGAAACCTTGGAACCGATCTACCGGGCTTCCGGTGATGGATCGCGCCTGGCCCGCATCTTACGCGTCTTCATCGAGCTAGCCGAGGACGCGCGGGCGCGAGCCGGCTACCGGGCTCGCCTGGCTGAGATCGAAGAGAACAAGCTAGGCGACAAGCAGGCCGCGCTGCACACCTGGGCCGCCGCAATTCGTGATGGGACTTCCGATCCCGACCTGGGCCAGTTGCTCGACAACTACGAACGGCTCGCGCTGGCGGCTGGAATCGAGAATGTGATCGAGATCATCGATCTCTATCGCGCGATTGAGCCCGATGTCTTGGCCGAGGAAACCCGACTGCGGGTGCAGCGTTCCGTCGCCGAGCACGCCCTGACCTTGGGCGACTTGCCCCTGGCCATCGACTATTTCAGCCGCATCACCGAGCGGCGCCCGGATGACGACGCGGCGTTGGGAGCCCTGGAACGGATCTACCGCCAGCAGGACAATCTGGCCTCGCTCTACGAAGTCATCTTGCGACGGGCGGACTTGGCCGACATTCATAGTGTCGAGGTAGCCTTGCGGCGCGAAGCAGGCGGCCTCGCGGTTCGCCTGGCCAGACAGGACGAGGCGATTGCGGCCTGGGAGCGAGTTTGGACGCTGCTACCTGGCGACGCGGAGGCGGTGGCGGCGCTGTACGCTCTCTACGTCGAGCTGCGCCGCTGGGATGACTTGGTGAACCTGATCGAACGCCGGCTGGAACGGGATCTGAGCCGAGACCAAGACATTGAACTGCGTTTCCGATTGGCGCAAATCCAGCGCATCGAGCTGGCCAACCGCGAACGCGCCCTCGAGTATCTGGGCCAGGTCTTGGAGCGCGAGCCAGATCACGAGGCTAGCATCCAGATCCTGCAGGACTTGTTGGAAGATCCCGAGGCGCGCATGACGGCTGCCAGTTTGCTCGAGCCGGTGTACATCCGGCGCGGCGCATGGAAGGAGCTGGTGGGGATCGACAGCCTGCGACTCAAGTACAGCGAGGATCCGGAACAGCGTCTGACCTGGACCAAGCGGATCGCGCAGGTCTACGAAGAGCAGATCGAGGATCTGGACGGGGCCTTCAATTGGTACGGACGCGTGTTCCAGGAAAAGGCCACCGAGAAGGCGGCCTTGGAGCAGCTACTGCGCCTGGCGCCCAAACTCGGTCGTTGGCGTGACTTGGGCAAGCTGCTCGACGAGTATCTCGACAACGAGCTATCCAACCCCGACGAGGTGCTGGCGCTGGTGCGCGTCGCCATTCGGATTTATGACCAGGAATTGGGTGATCGCGAAGCCGCCCGCCGGCACTACCGGCGCTACATCGAGGCCCAGCCGGGCAACCGCGCCGCCGCAGAGATTTACGAGGAGGCGTTGGAGCGTTGGGAGGCATGGACTGAGTTGCGCGACCTTCTCGACGAGCAGTCGCGTTTGGTCGAGTCGCCCGCGGAACGCGCCGATCTCTTGCGTCGCAGCGCACGCATCAGCGAGGAGAACCTGTCGCAGTCGAGTGCGGCGGTAGACTCATTGCGCGCGGTCTTGGAAATCGATCCCGACGACGCCCTGGCAGCCGCATCACTGGAGCAGCTCTTGGCCGTCGCGGAACGCTGGGAGGATCTGCGCGATCATCTGGTCTGGATGTTGGGCCGGGCCGAGGCAGTTACCGCCAAGGACGCCATCACCCTGGAGCTGGCCGAGGTGGAAGGCAAGCGCCTCGGTCATGCGTCGCTCGCCGTCGACTACTACGGCGAGGTGCTGGGGCGCACCCCGGGTCATCCCAACGCAATCGCGGCGCTCGAGGGAATGCTGGTGGATACCGAGCAGCGCGCGCGGGTGGCCGAGTTGCTGGAACCCGCCTACCGGACCGTGCGCAACCTGCGCAAGTTGTCCGATATCCTCGAGGTTCGGCTTGAGACAGTCGAGGATCCACCTCGCCGCGTGGCTGCCTTGCGCGAGAAAGCGGCTGCAGAAGTCCAGTTGGGTCGCGCGACCGAGGCTCTGGACGCGTTGGGGCGGGCCTGGCTCGAGGATGTAGCAGACGTCGCGACGCTGGCTGAGTTGGAAGGCCTGGCCGCCGCGGCCAACGGTTGGCAACGGTTGGTGGCCATCTTGGACAAGGGCATCGAGGCGACTTTGGTTCCCGACCTGCGCGCGGATCTGTACGCGCGCAAGGCCATGATTCTCGAGGAGAGGTTGGCAGCACCCGACTTGGCCATCGAGGCGTGGCGCGAAGCCATCGCCTCACGTTCCGATCATCAGCAGGCGTTCGTGGCCATCGAGCGTCTGCTCGAGGCTGCGGGCCGGGCGGCTGAACTAGCCGAAACTCTTGAGAAGCATGCCGAGGTGGTGGTGGAGGCGCGCGAGCGCGAGCAACTAACCAAGCGAGTCGCCGTGTTGCACGAGCGCGTGCTGGGGCAGCCGGAAAAAGCCATCGCGGCCTGGCGCGCGGTGCTGGACCTGGACCAGGAAAACGCAGAAGCGCTGGATGCCTTGGAGCGTCTGTACAGCGAGCGCAGCGACTGGACCAGCCTGGCTGAGGTGCTGCAGCGGAAGATCGAGGGCTGCCACGACGTGGTGACTTTGCGCGGGCTGTGGTTGCATGCGGCCCACCTCCATGACGAAAAACTGAACGACGCTTCGGAAGCGGCCAGCCAGCTACGCGCGATTCTGGACGTTGATCCCGACGATGCCCAGGCGCTCGAGTTCCTTAGCCGGATCTATGACCGCGAGGGCAAGCACGCCGAGTTGGTCGAGGTGCTCGACTCGCGTGCGCGCGGGGCCCGCAGCGCCGAAGAGCGAGACGCGCTGGCGCTGCGAGCTGCACAACTTGTGCAGACAGAACTCAGCGACGTGGTGGGCGCGGTCGAACGATACCGTGTGATCCTCGAACGGACGCCAAACCATGAGCACGCACGCGCGGCCTTGTGGGAATTGGCGCGCCACGAGGACCACCGAGCGCCGGCGGTCGCGGTTCTAGAGCCGGTGCTGCGGGCTGGGCAGGAGTGGCAGGCGCTGGTGGAAATGCTGGAACTGCGTCTGCTCGGGGAGGACGAGCCAGCTCGCCGTCTGGCGACCTTGGCCGAGATGGCGCGGATCTCGGAGCACGATCTCCACGACGGGGCGGCAGCCTTTGCCGTGTGGGCCAGGGCACTGGCCGAAGACGCCAGCGACGCCACCGTGCGCGCGGAGTTGGAACGTCTGGCCGGTGCGCAAGGCGCTCTGGTGGAGTTGGCCAAGATCTACGAAGACTGCCTGAAAGGCAGCTACGACACCGTAGTGCAGCGCTGGCTGGCCTCGCGGCTGGCGGCCCTGTACGAGCAGTCGTTGGGCAACCCGGCACGCTCGGTCGAACTCTGGCGAGAGGTGGCTGGCATGCCGGGTGGTGAGGCGGAGGCGCTGGGACACCTGGAGTCTCTGTTGCGCGGGCTGCGGCGTCACTCCGAACTGGAAGAGGTGTTGGTCCGCCAGGCCGAGATCGCGATGCACGGGCCGACGCAGGCCGATTGTTGGGCCGCTCTAGGCGAGCTGCGTTTGCAGCACCTGTCCGATCTGGACGGTGCGATTGACGCTTTCCGGGCCGCGCTGGAGCGCGTGCCGACGCAGGCGGCGGCCTTGGCAGCCCTGCGCGCGCTGGCCGCTGGTGCGGAGCCCCCTGCCGGCGTGCTCGACATTTTGGAACCGCTTGCGGAGGCGCGCGGTGACTTTATCGAATTGGCGGGATTGGCCGAGGCGCGGCTCTTGCGCACCGAGGAGGCCATCGAGCGGGCTGGACTCTGGCGACGAATCGCCGACCTGGCGGAGACACGTCTGGGCGACCTGCGGCGCGCGCTGGATTCCCTAGGCCATGCGTTGCAGGAGGATCCCCAGTCATTCGACACCGCCGAGCAGCTCGAACGGGTGGCCGAGCGGGCGGGCACGCCCTTTGAGGCCGCTCGCCGATTGGAAGCGGTGCTGGACGCGCTTGACGGATCGGCGTTGGTTCAGATGGGGATGCGGGCGGCAAGCCAATACCTGGCGGCGGGTGGCGTCGAGAACGAGGCTGCAGCCGAGCGGATCTATGCTCGGGTTCTGGAAGTAGAAGCGGAGAACGTCGCTGCGCTGGAGGCAGTGGAGGCGCTCTATCGTCGTCGAGGTGACGGGCAGAAAGTGGCTACCATGCTTGAACGACGGGGCGTGCTGGAGCTGGAGCCGACGCGCCGAGTGGCGCTCTTTGGCGAGGCCGCCAAGCTGCACGAAGGGCGCGGTGATCTCGCCATGGCCATTGCTGCCTGGCAGTCGGGACGAGAGGGCGACGAGTCCAATCTGCAGGCTCTCGACGAGCTGGTGCGTCTTCACGAAAAGGCGGGCCAAACCGAGGGATTGGTCGAAGCGTTGACTGAGAAGTCGCATGTGATTGAGGACAACGTCCAGCGGGCGGCGATCTACCTCCGCATTGGTACGCTCAAGGCTGGGCCCTTGGCCGATGCCGACGGCGCCGCAGCGGCGTTCCGCGAGGCACTCGATCTGCAGCCCGAGAACGCCGTCGCCTTGGCGGCCCTGGCGGACATCGAGGAAAAGCGTGGCGACTACACGGCGCTCGAGGAGGCGCTGCTGCGTCAGTTGTCTGCGGCAAGCGGTCTTGGCTGCGTTCCGGTCCTGACCCGCCTGGCGCGCAACGCAGCCGATCGGCTCAACGATTCGGACCGCGCGTTGGTGTATTTGCACCAAGTTCTGGATGCCGATGCCGAGAATCGCGAGGCCTTTGCCGAGACCGAGCGTATCTTGGCGTCGCTGGAGCGCTGGCACGAGTTGATCGAGGTGCTGGAGCGTCGGGCTGAGATCGAGGCGCGCACCGGCCACGCCGAGGCGGAACTGGCCTGTCGCGTGTCAGTAGCCAGCATCTGGGGCGAGAAGTTGGGTGCGACGGACAGCGCGCTGCAAGCCCTGCAGGCCGTGCTGGCACGCGACCCACGTCACTTCCCGTCCTTGCTGGCGGCTGCGCACATCTACGAAAGTGAAGAACGCTGGGACGAGGCCAGCGAAACTCTGAAACAGGCCGCCGAGGTCGCTTCGTCGTCACAAGACCGGGCCATGCTCCTGTGCCGCATGGCCAGGGTGCGCGCGGCCACCGGAACCGCGGTCGACGAGGTGTCCGCTCTCTACCACTCGGCCTTGGACCAGGATCCCACCTGCATGGTCGCGGTGCTGGCTTTGGAAGAAATGGCCCGGGCGGCGAACAACCCAGGGCAACTGGTGCAGGTGTTGGAGGCGCGCGAGAGTCTCGAAGGTGATCAAGGCAAGCGCAAGACTCTGCTCTCGGAGATCGCGTCACTGTGCTCCGGGCCTTTGGCTAGACCCGACCAAGCAGTGGGCCCGCTGGAACGGTTGCTCAGCCTATCGCCTGAGGATGTGGTGGTGCAGGAAAGGCTCGGCACGGCACTCATGGCAGCCGGGCGGGTCGATGAGGGCGAATTCGCGCTCTCGCAATTGGCGGATCAGTTCGCGCGGACCAAGCAGCCCAAGAACGTGGCGCGCTTGCAGATATTGCTGGGCGGGTTCGCCGAGGCACGGGGCGATCTGGCCGCAGCCAAGCAACGCTTCTTGGCCGCGTATCAGATCGATCCCACGCAGGCAACCACGCTGGTTGCGCTTGCACATCTGGCGGTCGAGCAGAATGACATTGAAAACGCGCGCAAGTACTACCGGACCTTGCTCCTGCAGAGCTTCGATGAGAAGGCTGTGGGGTTGAGCAAGGCGCAGATCTACCTCGCGCTCGGCAAGCTGCACCAGGAGGCGGGCGAGCTGCCCAAGGCCCGCAACATGTTCGAGCGCGGGCTGGAGATCGACATCAAGAATGAGGCACTAAGGCAGGCGCTCGCGGCTCTGCCCAAGTAGCTATTCCGGTCAGTCATGCCGGAGGGCAGCCGCCAGATGTCCAAGGGCCCGTCCCTGCCGGCATCATTGATTGCGGGGCGCCCAAATACGGAATGATGGTAGATTGCCGGCGTCAATGTTGCCCCAATCGGTCACTCCCAACGCGAATGATGCCGCCAGCATTGCGGAGATGCGATGGTCCATCGCTCGCTGGCTGCTGGTTGCGCTCCCGGGAGTTGTGCTGGCCGGCCTGATTCTCATGCCTTTCTTGAACAAGGCGTTTCACATCGACGACCTGACTTTTCTTCTGCAAGCCGAACATGTTCTGAAGGATCCATGGCATCCGACGGCCTTCGATATGGTCTTTCACGGTGAAAAGGGACGCAACTCGGATGGCATGGTTTCGGGCCCCATCATGGCGGTGCTGCTCATTCCTTCAGTTCTCAGCGGTGGATCCGAATGGATCGCCCATCTCACCCAATTAGTTGTTCTGCTGGTCGGGCTGCTGGCCCTGGCTTCGTTGGCTTTGCGCTTGGGCTTCTCTCCGGTCAGGGCTTCGTTGGCCACGCTGCTGCTAGCTTGCTCACCGGGCGTTCTGGCCATGACCTCCTCTGCCATGGCAGATGTCCCAGCCATGTCCTTGGGGATTCTGGCCATGGAGAGGCTGCACGCCTGGAAACGAGAACACCGATGGTGGCAAGGAGCGACGGCGGGAGTGGCTCTGGCCCTGGCCGCACTCACCCGGCCACAACTGTTGTTCCTACTGCCAGTTGGCGCAATCTGGCTGCTCACTGATGAAACTTGGAAGGGCGTCTGGTTGCACTGGTTCCGCGCCTTCCTCAAGCGGACATCCCTCCCGTTCGTGATCGCCCTCGTGCTGATCGCTGCGACCACCCACCTACTGCGCGACCCGCAGGCCGGACGCAACATGGCCGGGGCTACCGTCAATTGGGCCTCGCGGCGGCTGGTCAACCTCAATGAGAACCTGGCGAATTTGCCCTTGCAGTGGGTTCTGTCTTTTCCACTCGCCATTTTCTGGGTCGGGATCCACGGAGGACGTTTCTCGCGCTCTGCCGTTACCCTCGTCGCCTTTCTTGTTGGAATCGAGCTGACCTTGGCGACTCACTGGACGAACTGGTACTGGCTCTGCGCCCCGGCCACGGGTCTTGGTCTCGCGGTATTGGTTGATATCCTGGTGGATGGGTGGCGCCGCCGCGATCATCTGCAATTCGTCTGTGGCTTGTGGTTGCTGATTGCTGCTCCCGCTGCTGTCTATCACCACCTGCCAGTGAAGTACCTTGTGCCTTCCGCGCCCGCGATGGCTCTCCTCATCGCCCGTGACTTGGACTTGAAGCATCGGCTTCGGACGTTTTGCCTGGTCACGCCCGTCGTCGCGGCTTGTCTGCTTCTGTCGGTGCTCATTATTCAAGCCGACGCCGCGCAAGCCGAAATCGGGCGCCGTGGTGGACGTCTGATAGCAGAGAAGGTCCGCGAATCACCGGACAGGAAGGTTTGGCTTGATGGAGCCTGGGGCTTCCAGTGGTATGGAATGAAAGCGGGAGCCAGCCCCATGACCACTACCCCACCTTTCCCAGGACCCGGAGACATCATCGTCGTGGGACCCCAAGGCAAACTCACGAACAAGCTGGTACCGCGCCGTACCCGTCTCTTCGTCAAGGACTACAACACACGCGGCGGCCGTGTCATGCAGGATGGAGCCGGTTTTCACTCCAATCCCATTGGTCCCTTGCCCTGGTCATGGGGCAAGTCTTCACGCGGAAAGCTCGAAGTGTTCTCGGTTGATCCGACGGAACCCTAGCCCGCCAGGGGAAATCCGCCGACTTTGCGCCAGCAGTCTACCCAGCGACTGGATTTGGTTGGAGACGCTGCGCGACATGGGGAGCGGGAGACGGGTTCTGCCACGAGTTTACCGACGAGACTCATTTGACAGCAAGCCTCGTAGTGCGTAAGACTGCGCCGAATCTTGTCGGAGCGCGCTGGGAGCCGCTCCTCTGAAAAAGAAAGGTAGGGATACGCAATGACTCGAACACTGAAGGCCGTCATTTCTCTCGTCCTTGGCGGAACGCTCTTTGTCGCCACCGCTTGCGAGGACCAGAAGTGCAAGGAAGACCTGCAGGCCGCTCAGACGGCCGCTGAGACAGCTCAGAAGAACCTCACCGGAAAGCAGAACGAGCTGAACGCAGCCAACGCCAGGCTCGCCGCGGCCCAGGCCGAAGCGGCGAAGCTGAAGAAGGACTTGGATGAGGCCAAGGCGGGCGCAGCCAAGCCGGCCGAGCCTGCGGCTCCTGCTCCAGCCGCCAAGAAGGGCAAGAAGTAGCCAGACGGTAGCTGAACGGCCTGGGCCACTGGCGCCTCGTGAGGCGTTAGTGGTGTCCTCGAATGGCCAAGAAGAGAAGCCCTCGACGGGGATGACCCGCGGGGGCCTTTTCTTGTCTGGGGTTCTTGCTGCGCAGTTTTTCGCTGGCTGTCGGCTGGCTACTTTGCGGTGGCCACAAGCCGCGCGCGCAGCAACTCGTGCTGATGCCAGATCTCATCCGGCATGCGCGTGCCGAAGCCGTCGAAGAACTGTCCCACAGCGTCCAATTCAGACAACCAATCCTTGCGGGTGATGGCGAAGAGTTTGTCCATCGACCCGTTGGGCATGCTCAGGCCTGTCATGTCGATGTCATTCGGGTGGGGCACGTATCCGATAGGCGTCTCCACGGCTTGGACCTCGCCGCGGCAGCGGGCGAGGATCCACTCCACGATGCGAAGGTTTTCGCCAAAGCCAGGCCAGAGGAACTTCCCGTTCTCGTCGGTGCGGAACCAGTTCACGTGGAAGATCTTGGGCTGAAACTTGATCCGCGCGCCCATGTCCAGCCAGTGCCCGAAGTAGTCTGCCATGTTGTAGCCGCAGAAGGGAAGCATGGCCATGGGGTCGCGTCGCACTTCACCCAAAGCACCGAACTGCGCGGCGGTGCGTTCGCTGGCCATGCTGGCGCCCAGGTAGACGCCGTGGTTCCAGTCGAGCGCTTGGTAGACCAGCGGCGCCAATGTGGCGCGACGTCCGCCAAAGATGATGGCGTCTATGGCCACGCCGTGGTGCTGGTTGTAGCGGAAGGAGTGGGTGGGACAGTTGGTGAAGGGCGCGGTGAAGCGGCTGTTGGGGTGGGCGGCCAGAACTGCGTTTCCGTCCTTGTCCTTGAGCCCCGGCTTCCACGGTCGGCCTTGCCAGTCGAGGGCCTGCGTTGGGGGCGGATCGTCGTGGCCCTCCCACCACACAGTGCCGTCGGGCTTGAGCGCCACGTTGGTGTAGATGGTGTCGCGGTTGATGGTGGCCATGGCCACCGAATTGCTGCGCATGTTGGTGCCCGGCACCACCCCGAAAAAGCCCATTTCTGGGTTGAGCGCCCAGAGACGACCATCCGTGTCCACCTTCATCCAGGCGATGTCGTCGCCCACGGTCCAGATGCGGTAGCCCTTCTGCTTCAGCCCGTCGGGCGGCAGCAACATGGCCAGATTGGTCTTGCCGCACGCACTGGGGAACGCGGCCGCCACGTACTGGATGCGGCCATTGGGTTCCTCGATGCCGAGGATGAGCATGTGCTCGGCTAGCCATTTCTCACGCTGGGCCAGCACGCTGGCGATGCGCAGGGCGAGGCACTTCTTGCCGAGCAAAACGTTGCCGCCGTAGCCGCTGCCCACCGACCAGATGGCGTTGTCTTCGGGGAAGTGCAGAATCAGGCGGCGGTTGACGTCGAGATCGGCCTTGCTGTGCAGGCACCTGGTGAACTCGCCCTGGGGGCCGAGTGCATCCATGACCTCTGAGCCCATGCGGGTCATGATGCGCATGTTGAGCACCACGTAGATGCTGTCAGTCAGCTCGACGCCGATCTTGGAGAAAGGCGAGCCAATGGGGCCCATGGCGAACGGCACCACGTACATGGTGCGACCCTTCATGGCGCCGGTGAAGATCTCGCGCGCTTTGCTGTACGCCTCGCGCGGGCTCATCCAGTTGTTGGTGGGACCAGCGTCACCTTGAAAACTGGTGCAGATGTACGTGAGGTGTTCGGTGCGGGCCACATCATTGGTGGCTGTCCGGTGAAGATGACAACCCGGCAGCTTCTCCTGGTTGAGCTCCATGATCTCGCCGATCTTGATGGCCTGGTCGGTGAGACGCTGCCTCTCCTCGTCACTGCCGTCGCACCAGTGGACACTGTCCGGCTGGCACATAGCGGCCATCGAGTCGACCCATTCTTGGACATGCGCGTACTTGATCATGAGATCCCAATTTGTGGCACAGACCGGTCGCCGGGGTCAACAGTGGGCTGATCTTGTACTATTTCAGGACAGGCCGATCCGATTTCCCGCGCACCAGGTCGGCCGGATAGCGGGTTCGGTTGACTTCCAGCTTGGCCCGCATGGCTGCGACGGGATCCGCGCCGATGCGCTCGCACAAGAGCAGCAGAGCGAGGCCCACGTCGCCGACCTCGGAAAGGATGCGCGCTCGCCGTTCTCCCTCCCGCGACATCGCGTCGGCTTGGTCGTTCGCCACCCATCGGTATTCGGCGAGCAACTCGCCCGCCTCGGAAGCGAGCAGCATGGCCAGGTTCTTGGGATCGTGGAACTGCTGCCAGTCCCGCTCGGCCACGAACTGGCGGAGCTGGGCCAGGAGATCCTGTAGCTGGTCCATCGTTGTTTCCTCTGGGTGGACTGACAGGTTAGTGCGCACCTCGGCAGTGCTCGCTGGCCATGGTGGCGGTAACCGCAACCGATTCATCCTTGCTGTGCATGGCCGTGCGCAGGGCCGCGGCGCCCGCGCCGGGATCGCACAGTCTGCCCAGCGCCTGCACTGCCGCTTTCTGCAGCGAGGGACGGGAATCGGTGAGCAAGTCTGCGGCGGCGGCAACCGAGTCCTTTCCGCCGATGGTGGCGAGTGCCATCACGGTTTCCGTGACGGTGCCTTCCAAGGACAGGTCGGACTGCGATTCCTTTTGCAGGCGCTTAAGCGCCGCAGCCATGGGCGCCGTGGTCCGTCCGTCTTTCATGTCGGCCAGCAGGCGTGCGGCCAGCGAGCGCATGTCGGCGCTCTCGGGCAGGCGCCCCAGTACGCGTACCAGCAAGGCGGACGCGCGCCGATCCCGGCAATGGGCCAGCCCGACCAGCGCAGCCATGCGAATGTCTTCCACATCCTTTTCATAGGCGCGCAAGAGGAGGTTGTTTCCATCTGGCACACACAGGTCACCGAGCGCCGTCACCTGGGCACGGCGCACGCTAGGCCACGGCTCCTGCTTGGCCGCGTCGATGATCTGTGGTGCCATTTCTTGGTCGTGGCGCTGACCCAGCGACAATACCGCAGCTTCGCGCGCCCGCGGATCGCTGTCGAGCAAAGCGCCACGCAGGGCTTTCCCTGCGTCGGAATCGGCAATCCCCACCAGCTCGCGCGTGGCCAAGAAGCGGAGCACACCGTCAGCGGCGTGGTCCCGGTAAGCCGCTAGCTCGGCGATCGCGGCGGCGTCGCGAATCATGCCGAGACCCTGGATGGCGCGGGCCTGCTCCTCGAAGCTAGCCGCGCCTTTCAGCGTGGCGCGCAGAATCTCCAGGGCAGGGGCGACTTGTTCCGGCTCGCGCGAGGCGGCGGCCGCCAGCACGAATAGTAAATCGGCGCGCTGTCCAGTCGCCGAACCAGGAACGCGCGTGAGGGCTTCCAGCGCGGCCTGGGCCAGGGGCGGCTTGGCCCCTGCGGCTGTCTCACGCAAGCCGGCGCGCAGAGAGGACGAGCCCTTGCCCAGAGTTGCCAGCAAGGCCCGCCGGGCCTCCGGTTGGGCAAGCGAAGCCAGGGCTCGCGCTGCGCGCAGCCGATCCGGCTCGCCACGCTTGTCGTCGGCTAGGAAGTTCGCGACCGTCGACACCGGTGGCTCCTGCATGCGAGCAAGAAGCGCGATGACGATTTCTTCTTCATCGGGCGTCGCTGCGACCAAAGCTGCGGCGAGCGCGGAGGCCAACGCAGGTGATGCGGCAAGCGGCTGCGCGTCCTTAGCGGAAGGCGCGGGCAGGAGCGTGGCCAGTGTCTCGATCAAGCAGACGCGTCCTTGGCCCGGAGGACTTGCGCTGATGGCTGCCGTCACTTTGTCGAGGGCGGCGGCGCCGATCGAGGCCAGCAAAGGCCGGCGCGTTTCGCAGGAGGTACCGGAAGCCAGGTCAGCCAGCAACCGGTCCACGGCTTGCGGCCCGTCGATTTCGGTCATGACAGACATATTGGCGATGGCCGTTGCGGCGCGGCCGGCGGTGACGTCGCGGATCATCACGGTCAGGCAGCCCGAGGCCACGGGCTTGGGCAAAGGGATCCAGAACGGCTGCCGAAATCGTTTGACGCCGCCGTCGGCATCTTCGATCAGATCGACATCGAGGTTCCGTTCCGGGTCGCGACCGAAGAGCAGAGTGAGACGACGAGGGCGGGCCGCCG
>Ga0265316_10000410_pt1 | contig 48968 bp, 42 predicted proteins | sample 4522metaG_FD_202092 | JGI IMG/M metagenome (GOLD analysis project Ga0265316, IMG submission 202092) | Rhizosphere microbial communities from Carex aquatilis grown in University of Washington, Seatle, WA, United States - 4-5-22 metaG | ecosystem: Host-associated > Plants > Roots > Rhizosphere >... | reverse complement strand
GCCGGGGACGTGGAGGAATGCGACGACGGCAATCAGCGGGACGGCGACGGCTGCAGCAGCACCTGCACCAAGGAGCCCGGCTGGGATTGCCCGGTCACTCCGATTGCGGCGGCAAGCCAGCTCTCCTTGCCCGTGGTGTTTCGCGACTTCATCTCCTTTCCCACCGGAGGCTCCACCCAGCACCCCAACTTTGAAGACAACATCGGTACGGGTGTGACAACAGGTCTGGTGCAGTCAACGCTGGGTAGCGACAGCAAGCCTGTGTACGGGGGGATCTGCGACAGCGCCAGCGTCAGCGCGACGGCTTGCCCCCACGGCCGCCAGCTAACGACCCAGGCTGACTTCGACCAGTGGTATCGCGACACCCCCGTGAGCGTGCGCGGGGACAGCTTCATCACGCTGGCTCTCAACACGACCGGGCAGTATGTGTTCAACGGCGGGACCCCAGCCAACCCCTTCCTTCCTTTTGGTAGGAATGACTTGACCGGCGTCGGCTGGGTGGCCCAGGGCAAAGAGCTGTTATCGGGCGGTGGCGACTTCGGCTTCACCACCGAGGTCCACTACTGGTTCCAGCTGCAAGGTGGCGAACGCCTGGATTTCTCGGGAGACGACGACGTTTGGGTCTTTTTCAAGAACGCCCTTCTCATCGATCTCGGCGGCCGCCATGCCGCGACCGCCGGAACCATCAATCTGACCGACGCCGAGATAACCAACCGCGGTCTCACCAAGGGACGCATCTACGAGATCGCGCTCTTTCACGCCGAACGACACACCAATCAGTCGAATTTCCAACTCACGCTCAACGGGTTCGGTCGCTCCAAATCTGTGTGCACGCCCATTTGTGGCGACGGCATCGTGGTCAAGGGCGAGGTGTGCGACGACGGTCCGCTCAACGGGACCTACGGGCACTGCAACGAGACCTGCACCGGGTTGGGCCCGCATTGTGGCGACAACGTGCTGCAGGCTGACCAGGGCGAAGAGTGCGATGACGGCGTGAACCTGACCACCTACGGGATCAACGGCAAGCCCGGCTGCGCCCCAGGGTGCAAGTGGAGTCCGTTCTGTGGCGACGGCAAGACGGACAGCCTGTTCGGTGAACAGTGCGATACCAAGGGCGTGAAGTTGCCCGACAGCAGCTGCCAGCTCAACTGCACCTACCGTCCTTCTTGCGGCAACGGCGTGGTCGACAAAGAAGATGGCGAGACCTGTGACGACGGCAACACCATCTCTGGTGACGGCTGCTCGTCATTCTGCACGTGGGACATCGTGCAGAAGTAAACCATCCGCCCGGTCTGGAATCCCGCGAAGCTATCGCTCGGGCGGCAAGAGGTCGCTGATCAAACGCTCGAAGGCGCCGCGGCTGATGTTGCCGACGAAGGAGTGGCGCAGGTGGCCCTCGCGGTCGTAGGAAAAGAAGGCTGGGATCTCACCTTCCCAGCTCGGATCGAGATCGGCGACAAAATCTTCGGGGCGGTCGGCCTTCAAGATGGGGCTCCACTGCGAGTCGCCGGTCTTGGCGGCAAGGACGCGGCCCACCAGTGCGGCGCTCCGCTCGGTGGGGTCGTCCAGGGACACGGGCAGAAAATCTACGCCCTGGCTGCTGGCTTCGCGCGCCAGCTTCGCGATCAAGGGAAGTTCCTTCAGACAAGGCCCGCACCAGGTGGCCCACAGGTGCAATACCACCACCCGGCCCTTGTGGCCTGCGAGAGTCGCCTTGAGCTGCGCTGGAGTAATAAATGGCGCGGATGGCGTTTGCGCAGGAGCCGGGTTTGCCCCGACGGGTGGGCTCGCCAGGAACGCGAGAAGACCGAGCCAGAACTTGCGCCTCATGGGGCGATGCGGGGCAACGATTCCCCGATTCCCTCTGGAACGAAGTTGCCACCCGAAACGACGCACTTGAGAGCCTCGCGCGTGGGCACGTTCAGGAAGCGACACTCGGCGTGGGGCACGAAGTATAGGCGGCCACCGATGGGATTGGGCGCATTGGGCACGAACACGCAAAGAATGTCGGTGCTGCCTGGAACCGGCCGTCCCGAGGTGAACCCCAGCAAGCGTACGCGCCCCGATTCATCCGGAATCAGCACCACGCGTGCGAACACGCCCGAGTCCACGTCCGGGGTCACCACGACCTGCTTCCAGGTACGATAGAAGTCGCGCAGGCCAGGAAGTCGGCCCAACACGCGGTCGAAGAGGCGCAGCACCTGGCGCCCCACGAAGCTGGTGACGAAGATGCCGAGAAAATAGATGAGCACCAGCGCCGCCGCGATACCCACCAGCGGGTAGCGCGTGGGAAAGATCCGCTGCGCGATCGCGTTGACGTACACGACCACGAAGATTGTGATGCCCAGGGGAATGGCGGCCAAGACGCCGGCAAAGAATTTCGAACGGAAGTGTGCAGTCAGGCGATTCATCGGTGTCTCCCAGAGCTGAAGCATACTACGCGGCTCGCGGCTGCCACGTGCGACTGTGGATTGGGTTTGACAGCCCGGCTAGCGGTTCCTACGCTGCTTCCGCAGTGACCCGAAATGTCTTCTTCTCGGCCGCCTGGTGGTTGGGCGTAGTGGCTGGCTCGGCCATGTTTGCGCGCTCCGCGTGGGCGGAGTCGCCGTCCTCACAGGTGGTGTCCGCGCCCACCATCTTGCCCCTGTCCCAGGTGCGCCCCGGCCTTGTGGGCGAAGCGGTCACGGTCTTCGAGGGCGTCAAGCCTGAGGCGTTCAAGGTGCGCGTGCTCTCGGTGGTGCCGAACTTCCTGCCCAAGCAGGACATCATCTTGATTCGGGCCGAGGATCCGCGCGTCGCGACCTGCGGCATCGCAGCGGGCATGAGCGGCAGCCCGGTCTACGTCGACGGCAAGCTCATGGGCGCCATCGCCTACGGCTGGAGTTTTGCCAAAGAAGCCCTGGCCGGCGTGACTCCCATCGAAAGCATGCTGGCCGGGAGGCAGCGGCCCCGTCGGCCGCCTGGCGATCCCTTCCTGGCCGACAGCGGACCCGCCTTGACTCCTGGGCGGCCGGCCCAGCCCGCGGCCGCGCCTGCCTTGGCTGACGGCGAGCCGCGCCTGCTGCCCGCGTCGCTGCCCCTGACCGTATCAGGAATCTCGGACATGGCCCTGCGCGAGCTGGGCGAAAGCTTGCGTCCCTTTGGATTGCTTCCGGTGCGTGCGGGCGGCTCGGGTGGGAAGAAGCCGGCGGCTGCGCCGACCCAGGCCGTACAGCCGGGCACAACCGTGGGCGTGGCGCTCATTCGCGGGGACCTCAGCGCGGCGGCCATGGGCACCCTGACCCAAGTGGAGGGCGGAACGGTCGTCGCGTTCGGGCACCCCCTGCTGGGCCTGGGTGAAGTCGATCTGCCGCTGGTTTCCGGAGAGGTGCACGCCATCGTGGCCAGTCTGGCCAGCTCCATGAAACTGGCCTCGCCGCTCAATGAGATCGGTGCGGTGGTGCAGGATCTTCCTACCGGAATCGTGGCCGAGCTGGGCCGCCACGCTCCCTGGGTCACCGTCGAGGTCATGGTCGCCGGCCGCGGCAAAAAGAAGACCAGCTTCCATACTGAGGTCGCGCTGCATCGCCGGCTGCTCCCGTTGCTTGCGGGCACAGTGATTGGCAGTGCGCTGAACGAGGCTGAGCCAGACGTGACCGACATGGTGATCGCCATGACCACCCGACTGGATGTCCGCGGCGCTGGCAGCGTGGAGCTTCGCGACCAGCTCTTCTCGAGCGAGGGGCTGTCGAGTCGAGTCCTGTCGCAGGCCCACGGCCTCAAGGCTCTGTCGGACCTGCTGGGCAATCCCTTTGAACCCGCGGTGATCGACCGAGTCGATGTGGACATCCGCGTGGAGTACCGCAACGACGTGGCCGAAATCATCAGCGCTTCGCTGCCTGACGAGCGGGTGCGGCCGGGCGAGATCCTGCCCGTGCGCGTGGTGCTGCGCCCCTACGCGGACAAGGAATTCGTAGAGGTCGTGCCGGTGCTGGTTCCGCGCGCGCTGGCAGGCAAGACCATCAAGATCGACGTAGCCTCAGGCGCGCTGGTGCGGCCCGACGTGCCCAAGCCCGAGAGCCTGCGCGGCCTAATGGAAAACCTGGGCGTCTCCTACCCGGGCAAGTCCATCGTGGTCAGCGTGAGTACCCCTGACAGTGGTGTCTCCTTGCGCGGCCGCCTGATTCCCAGCCTTCCCGACTCGGCGTTGGACACGCTTCGCTCTGCCAACCAAACCCGCCGCGCCGACGCCTACCGCGTAGCTGAGCGAACCCTGCATTCCTGCGATCGCCTAGTGAGCGGGAGGCAGGAGCTGACCGCACGAGTGCGGCCCATCGGCAGTTCCAAGGACAGGCCCTAGCTACTTGACCACGCGCAGCTGGGGACGCCGACGCCTGCGGGTCGGGGCGCGCATGAGCATGCCGTCGCTCTCGATCTCCGCTTCGGCGTCTTCGTCGACCAGCGGGACGGAATGCAGCCAGGGCTCGTCGACCGTCAGAGCCTCGGCCCCATCATTCACTCGTGCCTGAAGTGGCGGCAAGCCCCCATCATCCCCCTTGCGGAAAAAGCACAACTCCCGCGGAGCATCCTCGCGGTAGATCGCGCCGCAACCATTGGTGCAAGTAACCGCGAACACCGCGGACCAGGGTACGTAGGTCCGATGAGGCACGCGCGAGAACGACAGGGTGGCGCTCACCCCGGCGGCCGTGACTTCCAGGTCGGGGATGGGAATGGGCATGCTGCAGCCGTACTGCAGAACCAGTTGCGCCTGCGAAGAGAACGGGGCTGGCACCACCACGCCGGGGCGACGAGCGTCCAGGTGCAAGGCCACCCAGCCTTCGCTCAGCAAAGTCAGAAACGCTTCTTGTTTCGACGGTCTCTCACTGCCATCCATGGATGTGCCCCCACGGGCCAATCACTTGCCGAAGACCTGGATCTCTTACCTCCCGAAGTAGGGCTGTGCCAGGCCCAGATCGACTTGGGAGAAAAACGATCGCCGTTGGACCCAGACGACCTTCTGCGCTACTCTCTTATCCCTACATTGTCGACAGGCTTGTGGCGCCTTCGTCTTCCTGCCGCCGGCCAACCCATTCGCTATAATGCAGCAACTTTGGCATTGGTTATGAATCGGTCGCGACTCTTCCCCACCTCGGTCCCCATCTCATCCCCGCCCCGGGCGCTTTCGGGGTGGCGCGCTCGGCTGGCCAGCGATCCCATTCCGCGCTTGTTGCGCGAGGGAACCCCCAGTGTGCTCGCGCGTGTGCGGCGCGACCTCATCGACGACAGCGAGGCGCCCTCGGCGCGGGAGATTGCCGGCTACCGCGAGGTTCAATCGGTGCTGCGCAAGATGGAGAAGGACGGGAGCTTCGCGCCGCGCACGCCGGAAAAGGGAATGGGCAGTGGGAAGTTTGCGCTGTGCTTGGCCACAGTGCGGGCGCTTGACCGCTTGGCCGACCTGGGTTTGCGGGTCGAGGAAGAGGGCGGAGCCACGCACCAATTGCGCAAGATGGCGGATGTGATCCTGGCCTCGCAGGCCAGTGATGGCGGGATTGCGGATCTCGCGCTGGCCGAGACGCCCAAGGCCCGTGCCAGGGTCGTTGCCCTCCACTTCCATGGCTGGGCTATTTCGGCCCTGTGCCGCGCAGGGTTCGAGTCAGACCCACGGGTGGAGAAGGGTTTCCAACTTCTCCTGTCACTCCGTCAGGACGATGGGGGCTGGGCTTGGCGAGGCGTGCGCACGGACTCCGCGGCGCGACCGTCGAGCCACCTGGTGACCGGCATGGTCTTGCGCGCCTTCGCGTCCTCCAGCCAGCGCTGCACCTCGCGCGAGGCGCGTCGGGCAGCGGAGCTTCTGGCCACGCGCTTCTTGCAGCCCGATCGCTATGAGGACCGCAAGGCGCCCGCTTTTTGGGAAATCCTGACTGAGCCACGCTTCTACACCGACGCACTCGATGCGCTCGACACCATCACCAGCATCGGGCTGGGCAAGGAGAACTCGGGCGTGCGTACCGCCGAGGCCTATCTGCGTTCACGCCAGGCGAACGATGGCTTGTGGTATCCGGGCGCGCCGGTCAAGGGTGAAAGCCCGACGGCGCGGTCTGGGGCCAAGGCAGCGGGCAAGGACAAGGATGTGGCGGAGGCCATCTGGCTGACCTTGCGGGTGCTGGTGGTCTTGCGCCGGATCAATTAGTAGATCCATTCGCATGACCGCTGAACTTCGCCACGACTTTCGGGTCGAGGAAGTCCGGGCTATCCACGACCTGGCCCTGCCCGAACTGCTCTTCCGCGCACAGCAGGTGCACCGCCAGCATCATCGACCCGAAGAGGTGCAGCTGTGCGCGCTGCTTTCGGTGAAGACCGGCGCGTGCCAGGAAGACTGTGCCTACTGTGCCCAGTCGACACGCTACTCGACGGCGGTGCAGCCGGCGCGCATGCTGAGCCGCGAGGATGTGGTGCAAGTGGCGGAGCGGGCGCGGGCAGCGGGGGCCACGCGCTTCTGCATGGGCACCGCCTGGCGCGATGCCAAGGACGGACCCGCCTTCGAGTCCGTGCTGGACATGGTGCGCGCCGTGCGGGGCGTGGGTCTGGAGGCGTGCCTGACCATGGGCATGCTCACCGACGAGCAGTGCCACCGCTTGGCCGAAGCAGGGCTGACCATCTACAACCACAACATCGACACGTCACGGGCCTTCTACGGGTCGATCATCACGACTCACACGCAGGACGACCGGCTAGCGACGCTGGCGCGGGTCCGGCGTGCGGGCATGCGCATTTGCTCGGGCGGGATCATCGGCATGGGCGAATCCGTCGACGATCGCTGCTCCATGCTGGCCACGCTCGCCCACCTCGACCCGCACCCGGAAAGCGTGCCCATCAATGCCCTGGTGCCCATCGCAGGCACGCCGCTGGCCACCCGGCCGCCGGTGGATCCGCTGCAACTGGTGCGCGTGATTGCCACAGCTCGCATCATCATGCCCCGCTCGCAGGTGCGACTCTCGGCTGGTCGCGCGGCTCTCACCCGCGAGGCACAGGTGATGTGCTTCGTGGCTGGAGCCAATTCGATCTTCTATGGCGAAAAGCTGCTCACCACGGGCAACCCCGACGTGGAGGCCGACCAGCAACTGCTGCGCGATGCGGGCCTGCGGCCAGCGCCGCCGACGCATTGAAACTAGGCACGCAGTTCTTCGCCGCGCAAAAGGCGGCGAATGTTGTCTCTGTGGCGCAGGAAAACTAGAAGCGCGACCGCTGCTGCGAAGGTCAGGTTTGCGAAGCTGCCCTCGTGGAATAGCCAAAGGAAGGTGGGGAAGCTGGCCACGGCTGCCAGAGAGCCAATGGACGAGATCCGAAAAGTGGCGAACAGCGCGACCCAGACAGCCACGCAGACCAGTGCGGGCAGAGGCGCGAGGGCCAGACCCGCGCCCAGCGAAGTAGCGACCCCCTTGCCGCCGCGCCCCTTCAGAAATATCGAGAAGACCTGCCCCAGCACCGCGACCAGCCCCGCAGCCGCTGGCAGCCAGGTCTGCTCGAAGAGTTCGGCTGCGAGTACAACCGGAAGGGCGCCCTTGCCCGCATCGACCAAGAGCACCAGGGCGGCCCAACCCCGACCGAGGGCGCGGCCGACATTGGTCGTGCCGATGTTGCCACTGCCCACCTTGCGCAGATCCACGCCCTTGGCGCGCGCTACCACGACGCCGGTGGGGAACGAGCCTAGCAAGAAGACGCCGACCAGAAACAGGATGTGCATGGGCCACGATTGTAGCCCCGACGCGGCCCATGCCTGGCAAAAAGGGGCGACTCCCTGAGTGAGCTGCAATCGCTCATCAGCCCGCGGAGCCGAAGAACGTCCCCACCTCTTCTAGTTCCTCGGTGCGCGGGCATTCGGCGGGTAGGCTGGCGAGCAGCATGGGTCCGTAGCGGCGGCGGGCGATGCGGCCGTCGAGGATGGCCACCACGCCGCGATCGCTGCGCGTGCGCACCAGTCGGCCGAAGCCTTGCTTGAGCGCCAGGGCCGCGCGCGGAAGCTGGAAACTGTTGAAGGGATCGCCACCATCCTCGCGGATGCGCTCGATGCGCGCGGCGGTCAGCGGATCGTCGGGTACGGCAAACGGCAGGCGATCGATCACCACCAGCGAGAGCGCCTCGCCCGGCACGTCCACGCCCTGCCAGAAACTCTGCGTGGCCAGCAGCACCGAGCCGACCTGCTGGCGGAGTGTGGCGAGCAGCACGTGGCGCGGACGCTCACCCTGCACCAGCAGAGGGAAGCCACCGTCGGCACGCAGCAGCTCTTCGGCCACACGCAAGTTGCGGAAGCTGGTGAAGAGCAGGAGCGCCCGACCGCGCGAGAGCCGACACAGCTGCAAGACGCGCGCGGCGGCCGCTGCGGGAAAACCTTCGTGGGTTGGATCAGGAAGATCCACAGCCAGATAGAGCAAGGCCTGCTCGCTGTAGCGGAAGGGCGAGGGAAAGCTCGATTCGCTGGCGGTGTCGGTCAGGCCGAGCCGGCCACGGATGTAGTCGAAGCCTCCGCCCGCGCTCAGCGTGGCCGAGGTGAAAACCAGAGGCCCCGAGTGGCGGTCAAAGCTCTCGCGCAGAAGGGGCGCGGCGTCCACCGGCGAGGCGCGCAGGGTGAAGTTGCGGCGCGACACCACCACCCAGCGAATCGAATCCCGTCGAGCCGTGCCCACGATCTCGGCGAAATCGCCGCGCACGGCCTCGGCCCGTCGCGAGAGCCCAGCCAGCGCCGCCGCCTTGCTTTGCGAAGGGGGATGCGGCCGCTCGGCGTCGGTGCCGTCATCGTCGCTCAGACGCCCGCACAGGGCGGCCGCTTCTTCGAGGACGTTGTCCAGCTCGTGGTAGCGCTGCAGCACCTCGGCAGCCCACAAGTCGTCGGGCATTTCCACGCGCACTTCCTCACCGCTGCCGCGCACGGCCGGCAAACGGCCGCGCAGCGCCTCGGCCAGCATATGGGTCGCGGCTTCCATGCGACGCGCGACAGACTCCACCCGGCCGGCTTCCAGCGTGGGCGCCGGCGCGCGCAGCAGGTCGCGCGCCAGAGCGAAAAGCCGGGCATTGGAAACCTGAACGCCGAAGACTTCAGTGGCCACGTCCTCGATCTGGTGGGCTTCATCGAAGATCACCAGTTCATAGGGCGGCAGCACCTGGGCGTCGGGCCAGCGACTGCGCAGGGCCAGGTCGGCCAAGAAGAGGTGATGGTTGACCACCACCACCTGGGCCCCCAGCGCGCGCCGTCGCATCTGCGTGATGAAACAGCGTTCGACGAAGGGACAGCGGTTGCCCAGCCGCATCTCCGGGCTGGACGTGATCTCGCGCCAGATGGGGGCGCTGTCGGGCACGCCGTCGAGATCCGCCCGGTCGCCGGTGGTGGTGGTGGTGGCCCAGGCGCGCACGCGCTCAGTCTCGTGCGACTTGGTTGCTGCAATTTCCAACTGCTGACTGTGCTCGTCGAAGCGGCGCAAGCACAGGTAGTTGGACAGCCCTTTCATCACGGCAAAGGTAAACGGCTCGGGCAGCACGCGTTGCAGGCGCGGCAGGTCCACCTCGGCGATCTGGTCTTGCAAGGTGCGCGTGCCGGTACTGACCACCACCTTGCGGCCGGAAAGAATCGCTGGCACCAGGTAGGCGATGGTCTTGCCTGTGCCGGTGCCCGCCTCGGCCAGCAGGCGCTCGTCCATGTCGATCGCCTGCGCCACGCGCTTGGCCATGGCGAGCTGACCAGGACGCGGCTCGAAGCCCGGCAAATGGTCGGCCAGCAGGCCGCCGGGTCGCAGGATCCGGGCGACGGCTTTTTCGAGCGTCACAGCCTCCGCGTCGCTATTTGGCGGCGACCGGCGCCGGGCCGTCGTCTTCAGCCAGACCGCTGGCGGTCACGCTGCGGAAGAAGCAAGAGGTGGCGTTGGTGTGGCACGACGGCCCGTTGGCGTCGACGACGTAGAGAATGGTGTCTCCGTCGCAGTCCAGGCGAACATCGTAGACGCGCATGGAATTCCCCGAGGTCTTGCCCTTCTCCCACAGTTCGTTGCGCGAGCGGCTCCAGAAGGTGGCTAGGCCATTCTGAACGGTGGCCCGCAGCGCCTCGGCGTTGGCCCAAGCCAGCATGCGCACCACGCCGGTGACGCGATCTTGCGCAATCACCGGCACCAGGCCCTTTGAGTCGAACTTCACGGCAGACAGCAGCGCGTCGGCATTTCCAATCATGTGTCCAGGTTTACCGCATTCTTGTCAGACAGTTCCACCGGATGACGTAGGGAAAAGTGTGCCAACCCTGACGCGAGCAGAAGATGCCACGGCGGCAGGAGAATAGCTGTTGAATCCACGGGCGGACGCTGGCCTGATTGGTGGGCGGCGGTGTACAATATTGGACGGTGTTTGGGCACGTCGTCGCAAAACGCCGTCTGCAACAAGAGCCGTCCCTCAGTCCACTATGGCGTTCGCATTTCACAGTCGCACAGGTGATGGGTCCTCGGAAGCAAAGACGCCGCGAAAGGAAGTAGCATGATTAGGGAATCATCGAAGACCGCGTCCTGGCTGTTAGCCGGAGCTGGCCTGGTGCTGCTGATCTCTTCGATCGGCTGTGGCCAAGGATCGTCGGCTCGGAGCAGCGGCAGTTCTGGCGGCTCCACGGCAAACCAGGGCGGCAGCGCCAGCGCCGGCAGCATCGCTCCGCCCCTGGGCGGCTCTGCAGGCGTCGGCGGAAACGCCAGCTCGGCTGGCAGCAGCGGTGGTCCAGCAGGCGCGTCCGGCACTGCTGGTGCGGGGCCGGTGGCAGGCACCGTAGTTCCCGGTGGTGGGGGAGGCGCAACGGGCAACAGCGGTGTCGCGGGGAGTGTCGACTCCGGCGGCGGCGGTGCGGGAGGAGCTGGTTCTGGCGGAATCCTCGCGAGTGGCGGGTTCGGGACTACCATTGGCACCGGTGTCACCGGCGGGGCTGGGACTCCAGGTGGCACACCTCGCACTGGTGGGACGACAACCGGCGGTGCCACGGTGGCCGGTGGGACGACGGCAATCGGTGGGACGACGGCAACCGGCGGGACGACAAAGGCAACCGGCGGGGCCACGAGTTCCGGCGGGGCCACGGCATCCGGCGGGGTCACGGCATCCGGCGGTGTGACGGCCTCTGGCGGGGTGACGGCGTCCGGCGGCACCAAGACAACCGGTGGCACGACTTCAACCGGTGGCGGCACCACGGCCAGCGGCATACCAGTGCAAGTGAGCACCTTCAGCCTGAAGACCTCGGGTGGTTGTCCGGGAATGCGGCTGGGCGACATCAATGGCGATGGCAAGATGGAGATCGTCGTGGCTCAGCCCACGGACCAGACGACCCTAGGCGACTACGGTCCCCAGTTCGCGGTGTGCGTGACAGCGTACGACCTCAAGGGCAAGCAGCTGTGGCAGTACGGCACGCCTGGCCCAACCCACACCGCCAGCTCCGATATTCCGATGCAAGTTTACGACCTGGACGGAGACGGCAAGTCCGAGGTCTTCGTCAACATGAGTACCACCACGATGACGGTGCTCGATGGAACCACCGGAACGGTGGTGCGCACGATTCCCCTGCCCCAAGCGGGCGCCAACGACTCTATCGCCTTTGCCAATCTGCGAGGCAAGCAGTGGGCCCAGGACATCATCGTCAAGACCCGCTACTCACAGGAATGGGCGATGGTCGGTATCGACGATACCACCACCACCCCCACGACCAAGGCTGGCACCGTGCTGTGGAATCACAAGATGCTGGCCAAAGACAGCGGGATGTCCGACCTCGGCACCGGACACTATCCGCTGGTCTACGATTGGGACGGCGATGGCAAAGACGAGGTCATGTGCGGCTACGATTTCCTGGAGAGTGATGGCACCAGGCAATGGACCCTCAACACCACGTCGCACCCGCCGCTAACCATGCACGCAGACGCCATCGCCGCAGCCGACATGGACGCCAATCCGGCAAACGGATACGAGATCGTCGTCTGTGGAAACGTGGCCGCTGCGTTCGATTGGAAAACGGGCACACAGTTGTGGCAGGACACCCACACGACGGAAGCCCAGCAAATGGGAATCGGCGACTACCGTCCGGACCTGCCAGGTCTCGAGGTGGTCCTGCTGGATCGGTTGCGCACCGCCGCGGAAGGCTACAAGAGCGAAAACGTGCTCGTGACCAACACTGACTCTCTCTTGTGGAAGGAGAGCAAACCCAATAACTCTGGTTGGCTGACCGTGACGGAAAACATGAACAACTGGGATGGAAACAAGACCGATATGATTTTTTCCTATCGTCGCAACGGCGCGTCGGATGGCAGCGGCGGCACGGGGACCTACATCTACGACGGTTATGACAAGACCGTGGCCAGCTTCCCCTATACCGGCTCCAGTGCGCAGAGCTTCGCTCAACACGCCGACCTTTGCGGGGACGACAAAGAGGAAGTCATCGTGTACGACGAAACCAACGTTTGGATCTGGGCCAATGGTGGCTGCAATCTCGATGACCCGCCCAGCAAGCCCGGCCTGCCCCAGCAGTTCCACCTGCACAACTGGAGCATCTACACCGGCTGGATTACGCCAGACATCAAGTTCTATACTCCCGGAACGCCGCAGTAGCTTGCGACGGTCGGTGACTGGTTCAATTAGCCAGACATGTCGCTCTTCGACGTGATCGCGGAGGGGCAGGTGTTCTGCTGATACTTCAGCGCGGGATTGTCAGCCGCGTTGAACCAGCCGGTGAACCAGGTACACCCAGCTTGCAGCAGCGGCTTGCTGGAGAAGATCTTGCTGCACCCCAGGCGCCAGCAAGCAGCGCCTTGGACATGCTCGCGCGCTGGCCCATCCTGTACTACCCTGCAAGGGCTGCTCCGGATCCAATCGTGAATAGCACTCAAGCCCAGCCGTCAAACTCCAAAGGAATGTAGCCATGCCATATTTCCAACGCCACTCCCTGCTCATCGCTGTCTTCGGTCTGGCCTTGCTCGCACCCGGCGCGGCATGGGCCCAGTATGGGTATCCAGCGCCCTATCAATCATACGGCGCCCCGTCGACTGGCGGCCCGCCGCTGGACCGCTCGGGGCTGTATCTGGGGTTCGGCGTGTTTGGCGACGAAGTCATCAACCAAGCGAACTCGGCTGTGGATTTTCTCACCGCCGGGGGCGGGTGCAATCTGATGTTGGGCTTCCGACTCAACCCCATGTTCGCGCTGGAACTCGGCCTCGGCCAGGGATTCCACAACAACGTGACGGATGCCTGGGGCGACACGGTGGATTACCTGTCCCTGACCCAAATAACCGTCGACCTGAAAGTGATCCTTCCCGTGCCCAACGCGCAGTTCCAGCCGTTCCTTCAGGGTGGTGTTGGTGCGTACGTTCTCGCTAACTCGTTCAGGTCGGAAATCGCTTCGGGCGGCGGGTTCCAGCTGGGTGGCGGCCTCGATTTCTGGCTGAACCCCTGGTGGTCCGTTGGCGGCCGCGTGCTTTACCATGGCGTGCAGTTCAGCAGCTTTGCCGAGCCGCAGGCCGGCCGGTCAAACGCCCCGTTTCTCAGCACCGTATCCCTCGAATTCAACGGTCAGTTACATTTCTGACCCACCTGCGACGACGAAGTCACGCCGCTCGTACAGCACACGCGGGGCTTGCAGTCGATCAACCTTCGCGCACCGGCACGCCCCGGGCGCGCAAGTAATCGCGCGCCTGGCCCACCGTGAATTCGCCGAAGTGGAAGATCGAAGCCGCCAGAACCGCGTCGGCGCCGCCGATGGCCACGCCCTCATAGAGATGTTCCAGCGTGCCCACTCCGCCCGAGGCGATGACCGGGATAGGCACGCGGTCTGTCACGGCGCGGGTCAGTTTCAGGTCGAAGCCGTCGCGCGTGCCGTCGCGATCCATGCTGGTGAGCAGGATTTCCCCTGCGCCCAGCTCGGCCATGCGCGCGCACCAAGCTACCGCGTCGATGTCGGTGGGCTTGCGGCCGCCGTGGGTGAAGACTTCCCAGTTGCCGGGCCGGTCGGGTCGGTGCCGAGCATCCACCGCGACTACGATAGCCTGGCTGCCAAAGGCGTCTGAGGCGCGGCGAACTAGCTCGGGGTCGGCGACGGCGGCGGTGTTGATGCCGGCCTTGTCAGCACCAGCCAGCAGCAGATTGCGCACGTCCTCCACGCTGCGCACCCCGCCGCCTACAGTGAGCGGCAGGAAGACCTGCTCGGCGGTGATGCGCACCACCTCCAGCATGGTGGCGCGGTTGTCGGACGACGCCGTGATGTCCAGAAAGCAGATTTCATCGGCCCCTTGCTGATCATAGGCTGCCGCGACTTCCACCGGATCGCCGGCATCGCGCAGTTGCTTGAAGCGAATTCCCTTCTTCACGCGACCCGCGTCCACGTCGAGGCAGGGGATGATCCGTCGCGCCAGCATGCCGCTATGTCGCTCCCTGGGCCGCGCGTGCCAGCGCCTGTGCCACAGTGAACATGCCCTCGTAGATGGCCTTGCCGATCACGACAGCTTGGGCTCCCGTGGTTTTCACCTGATCGATGTCTTCCAGGCGCGCCATGCCGCCCGAGGCGATGACCGCGCAAGGAGCAATCTTGGCCGCGAGTCGCGCCGTGGCTTCCAGATTGGGTCCGCTGCGCATGCCGTCGCGGCCGATGTCGGTGTAGAGCACGGCGGCTGCGCCCGCTTGTGCCACGGCCAGGCCGACGTCCAGCGCGTCGCTCTTCGTGTCCTCGATCCATCCCTCGATCGCCACCTTGCCCTCGCGTGCGTCCACCGCGACCACGATGCGCTTGGGAAAACGGCGGCAAGCCTCGGCCACCAATTCTGGCGTCTTGATGGCTGCGGTGCCCATGACCGCGAAGCGGGCGCCCAGAGCGAACAGTCGCTCACAGGCCTCCAGCGTGCGCACGCCGCCGCCAACTTCCACGTCCATGGTCGTGGCGGCCAGGATGGCCTTGATGGTTTCATGGTTGTTCTGCGTGCCGCCGGTGAAGGCCGCATCCAGATCCACCACGTGCAGACGAGGCGCGCCGGCCGCGGCGAAGGCTCGAGCCAGCTCGGGCGGATTGCTGGAATAGACCTTGGCGCTGTCGCGGCGGCCCTGTTGCAGGCGTACCGCCTGGCCGTTCATCAGATCGATTGCGGGAAATACCAACATGCGACAATTCTCTACAAGGCCACGAAGCGGCTGAGCACAGCCAAGCCTGCCCGCTGGCTTTTTTCGGGGTGGAACTGGCAGGCGAACAGGTTGTCGCGTGCCACGGCTGCGCAGAATCTCACGCCATGTTCGGCCGTCAGGGCAATGTCGGCGGCGTGGGCTGGGACCGGGAAGTAGCTGTGCACGAAGTAGAAGTAGGTGCCATCGGGCGTGTCGCGCAGCACGGCCGCACGACCAGCAGCCGCTTCGTGGCGGCAGGCATTCCAACCCATGTGGGGAACTTTGAGTGGTGGCGCGATGGAGAAGCGAACCACTCGGCCAGGAAAAATGCCCAGGCCCTTGTAGGAAGGATCTTCGTCGCTGCCCTCGAAAAGCATCTGCATGCCGATGCAGATGCCGAGAAAGGGCGTGCCCTTGCCGATGGCTTGCATGACGGCCGCGCGCAAGGCACCACCCCCGCGGTCCAGCCCAGCCACGCATCCGCCAAAGGCGCCCTGGCCAGGCACCACGATCTTGTCGGCGCGGGCCACCTGGTCGGCGTCGCTGGTGATGAAGGCGTCGGCGCCCACGCTCTCCAGCGCTTTTTCCACGCTGCGCAGGTTGCCGCTGCCGCTGTCGACAATCGCGATCCGGGGCTTGCCCATGAATGACTTCCGGCCTCAAGCCAGGGCTAGGTGGTCAGCGTCCCCTTGGTCGACGGCACATCGCGCTCGCGCGGATCCAATTGCACCGCCGCGCGCACGGCACGCGCAAAGGCTTTCCACAGCGCTTCCATCGCGTGATGGGTGTTCTCGCCGTACACGGTTTCCAGGTGCAGATTGCATAGCGCGGTGGAGGCGAACCCGGCGAAAAACTCGCGCGCCAACTCGGCATCAAAGTCGCCGATGCGTCGGCCCTTGAGGTGGTCGGCGAGGTAGACCAGGCAGCCGCGGCCACCGAAGTCCACCGCCGCGCGGGCCAAGGCCTCGTCCATCGGGATGGCTGCGTCGCCGAAGCGCGCGATGCCGCGCTTGTCGCCCAGGGCCTCGCGAAAGGCCTGGCCCAGGCAGATCCCCACGTCTTCCACGGTGTGGTGCCCGTCGACTTCGACGTCGCCGCGCGCATCGATCTCGAGGTCGACCAAGCTGTGCCGGCCCAATGAGTCCAGCATGTGGTTGAAAAACGGCAGCGGGGTCGCGATGTGGCGCTGCCCCGAGCCGTCCAAATTCAGCACCACGCGGATCTGGGTTTCCTTCGTGTTTCGTTCGACAGTGGCCTGGCGCATGTGCCCCAACTATGGAGGCCGCAGGTGGTCCCGTCAAACTCGTGCATGCCGGGGGTTCGGAATTGGGAGCGGGGCGGTGCCGGGGGCACAATCCAAGATGTCGCCGATCTGCTACCTTGATCGGGAGAGTGTCTTCACTATGACCAACCCCTTCTTCTCGGTGGTGATCCCCGTGCGCGACCGGCCGGCTGAACTTGCCGGCTGCCTGCAAGCGCTGTGCGGGCTCGACCCCCCTGATGGCAGGTTCGAGGTGATCGTGGTGGACGACGGCAGCGCGGCGGCTGTGGCCCCGGTGGTGGCGCCGTTTGCCGATACTCTGGTGGTCACTCTGCTGCACCAAGAGCACAGAGGTCCTGCCGCCGCACGCAACCGGGGTGCGCGCGCGGCGCGTGGCACCTACCTCGCATTCCTGGATTCAGATTGCCTCCCCACGCCCGGGTGGTTGGCCGCGCTGCAGGTGGCATTGGCTGATCGCAGCCAGGATGCACTGGTCGGCGGCCGCACCGTCGACGGCTTCCCCGAGAATCGCTACTCCGCCGCCAGCCACCAGATCCTGGACGCGGTCGACGCCTTTTACAATCCTTCGTCGGACTCTGCGCGCTTCTTCCCATCCAACAATTTCGCCGCCCCCACCCGGCTATTTCTGTCGGAGGGTGGCTTCCGCGAGGACTTCGTTACCTCGGAAGATCGCGAGCTGTGCTACCGCTGGCTTGACCGGGGCCACACCATGGTCGCCGCGCCCGAGGCAGTGGTGCGACATTGCCATGCCATCAACCTGAATACCTTCTTGCGCCGTCACTTCGGCTACGGCCGTGGCGCTTATCGCTTTCACCGGCTGCGCGCCGATTGCGAGCAGCATGGCCTGCGCCTGGCTCCGTCGGGATTCTACCTGGCGCTGTTCCGGCACCCACTGGCGCGTGGGCTCGGGTTGCGCGCATTGGACATGGAAGCGCTGGTGGCGCTCTCGCAGCTGGCCAGCGCCGCGGGTTTCGTCTGGCAGGCGCTCGCATCGGAGAATTTCTCTGCGCCCGGCCGTGCTACGCTCGGAACACCATGAACTCGCTTTGCCGTGTGGGTGAGGCTGGCGCACAGTGAGATCCTGGGAACGCTGGCAGTACGTCGCGCGCGTGCCACGCAACGCATGGGACTTGACCGTGCACGGCCAGTACCACTTCGTCTTCGACTACATGCCGATGGTCGTGCGCCGTATGGATTGGCGCCAGCGGCTCAACACCCTGCGCGCGGGCTTGAACTTGGTGCACCGCCGGCTGTCTCCTTGGGCCTGGCCACTGAACATGCAGTTCGAGCTGTCCAGCGTTTGCAACCTGCGCTGCCCGATCTGTCCGGTAGGTGCGGGACAGTTGTCACGGCCGGGGCAGTTCATGGACGTGGACCTCTTCGAGCGTGTGATGGCGGAGGTCGGCCCCTATCTCCTGGTGGCGGCCCTGTGGGCCTGGGGAGAGCCGCTGCTGCACCCCGAGATCGGCCGGCTCCTGGCCATCGCCCGGCACTATCGGTCTAGCACGCTGATCTCCACCAATGGGCAGAACCTGGATCAGCCTGGCGTCCAGTGCGCGCTGCAGGAGAATCCGCCCACCTATCTGATCGTTGCCCTGGACGGGCTCACTGACGAAACCAACGCCGTTTATCGCAAGGGGGCGCGCCTCGCCCCGGCCCTGGCGGGCGTGCGCGCCTTGGCCGACTGGAAGCGGCGCAGTGGCGCCCGCCTCCCGATTCTCCAAATGCGCCTGCTGGCCATGCGCCACAACGAGCACGAGATTCCGCGACTCTGCCAGTTCGGCGCCGACCACGACTTTGACATGGTTTCCTTGCGGAGCCTTTCCATCATCGATTCGCCCGATGAGCGCGCGCACAGCGCCCTGCTGCCACAGGCGCCCACCCTCCGTCCCTATGCTTACCAAGACGGCCGGCGCGCGCACCGAACTGACTTCGTCTGTCAGCATGCCTTTACCTTCCCCACCCTGTTGGCTGATGGCAGCGTCGTTTCCTGTGAACAGGACTACAACGCAAGCCGGCCCTATGGTGTGGTGACTCGTGATACGTCGTTTTCGGATGTCTGGTTTGGGGCGCACGCCCGGGAGGTGCGCAAGACAATCCGGGGGGCTCCTGCGACCCTCAGCTTCTGCCGGAACTGCCCATTCGTCGACCGCCCAACCAGCAGCTGCAGCCTGGAAAGTCACGTGCTACGGCCGGTTGAGCCCTAGGCCACGCGCAATTTCCAGCGCCATGTCTCGAGCAGGCTTCGGCAAACTTTCACAATCCCCACCCGGGTTGATCTTGCCTCCCCGTTTTCGTCACAGCTCTGGCCTCCTTCTTCGAATTCCAGATACCGGAGCGCAAAACAGATATCCTATCTGCTCCACAGGTGAAAGATGGACAAGCGCCACCGCAGTCACGGAACCGGAGCCTTCTCGCCTACGGACTTTCGCAGTCTGGGCGATGACTGTGTGTTCGAGCCAGGCGTGCTGGTTTTTCACCCCGAGACGATCTCTCTCGGTCGCAACGTGTACGTCGGGCACAACGCCATCCTCAAAGGGTACCACCAGAACGAAATGCGCATCGGGAACGAAACCTGGATTGGCCAGCAGTGCTTCTTCCATTCGGCGGGCGGGCTGACCATCGGGGCGGGCGTGGGGATTGGGATGGCGGTCAAGATCATAACGTCCCAGCACCGGGAAGCCGGGCGCGAGGTTCCCGTGCTGTTTTCGCCCATCGAATTTGCGCCCGTGGTCATCGAAGACGGCTGCGACTTGGGCGTGGGCAGCATCATCCTGCCGGGCGTAACCGTGGGCCGCGGGGCGGTTGTGGGTGCGGGTGCGGTGGTGAGCCGGGATATTCCCGCCTACGCAGTGGCTGCCGGAGTTCCGGCGCGCATCCTTCGCTATCGTTGATGCTTCGCCGTCGGTGCGGCGACGGCGGGAAGCCTGGCGGGACTGTCGAGGGGTCGCCGAGCCCAGGCTCAACTGCCCGATCTTGCTGGCGGCAAGGCCTGGCACCTTCAATGCATTGGAAGGTTGCTGGAGGTTTCCCACATGTCTTCCCACAACAGCCCCCAGCGCCTTCTGACAGGAAATCCTGGCGACAAAGTACGCCTAGCCGTCCTTCCCCTGGTTTTCGTCACGGCCTGGCTGAGCACGGCCGGGTGCGCTGGGCCGCAGGTCTACGTTCCCTTTGAACAGCGAACCAGGGTGTCGGCTGCGACTCGCTGGCAGGCGCTCGAAGGCTTGGCCCAGCGCGAACAATGGAACGTGGTCCTGGCTAGTCCCGCGGGCTACACCATGGTCGCCTACGGCAATCCGGCAGGCACATCCGGAGTGCGCGACCGAATCAAGGTCGAGCTCTTCTCGGATCGTACGGTGGTGGAGACAGGGAGCGAAATCGAAGATCAAGGCCACTGGCAGGTCGCGCCAGGTCGCTGCGAGTACTACACGTTTTCGCGCGAGAAGGCGCTGGCCGTGCAGATCGACAAAAGCCAGACCACCCCGGCGAGCCCGGTGGTTCCCCGCAGGGGCACGGCGCTGGCCGCACGCTGAACCGAGCCAAGCGAAACGATTCTGGCTGGCTGGTCATTCACACCATCCCTGTGGTGGCCGCGGCATAGCAGATGTAGTCTTCCCTGCGTGAGCATTGCGAGAATCCCGCTCAGGCTCCTGCTGCCGCTGGCTCCTGCCCTGCTCGGCTGCCGTGTCTACTCGGCTGGCCTTGCCACTGACGCCACAGCGGGCGATTTCGTTGGCGTGGGTCTGTGGGATTCTGGCGGTGCGGGTGAGCGTACCGTCATCGACGCGCTAGGCGAGCTGGCAATCGATGCGGGTGCGTACCGGGGCGAAGTTGGAGGAGCCGCGGACCTGGCGCCGGTGATCGGCGACCCCAATACCGTCGGATGTTCGGACGGGACACGCGAAGGCTTTCGCGACGTCACCAACTGGCCCGACATCGCCGGGTGCGCAGGCGGCTGGACATCGCCCGGGTTGCTCGACCTTGTCGCGCGCTCGCCCCGCTGCAGCCGCGTCTCAGGCAACGACAGCATCAATCCGAATGGGGATGAGTGCTCGGCTGCCGACCTGTGCGCCCTGAACTGGCACGCTTGTGTCGACGGCCCGGACGTGGCGAGGCGTTCGCCTAGCGGCTGCGAGAGCGTGGGCTTGCCCGGCGATCAAGCCTTCTTTGCCGTCATGACGGGTGCCTCGCCCCAAGGTGTGTGCTATTCCGATCCGTCGGCGACAAACGATCTCCACGGCTGCGGGTCCATCGGACAGCCCGAGTCGGATTGGTGTGCGCCGCTCACTCGCCGCATGGGTTTCGCCGACTGCACGGGCGTGTGGCAGTGCGGAACCGTGGATGACAGTTTGGACGAGGCCAGCAAGGTCTACAAGACCGGCCCGTCGCTGGGTGGCGTCCTCTGCTGCAGGGACTGAGAACGCTGTGAACCTCTCGGGCACCAGTCGCGACTGAAGCTGGGGCGTGGCCGATGGCGTTCGAGACAGTCGCCGGGAGAAACCGAAACACGGAACGGTGGCCCACAGCTCTGGCGGTGTCTCTGTCTTTGCACATTGCGGTCGTTGTCTACGCGGTGACAGCCACGCGGGCGCGGCGCGAAGACCGACCGGCCGTGCCGATTGTCGTGACGGTCGTGTCAGAGGAGGTGCCGCCTTTGCCGCCGGCCGCGCCTGCCACAGTGGCCGCAGCGCCAGCGGCCGCACCGGGGCGTGCCAGCAGGCCGCGGCTGCGATCTGATCGTGTGGTCAATCGGCTGGCACCTCCGCCGCCGGCACCGTCATCTGCAGAGCAGGCGCCGGCACCTGCGGCCGCACTGGCGCCCAGCCTGCAGGGCGACCTGGTTGTCCAGGCGGCGAGCGCGCCGGGCGGCAGTGGCGCGGCTCTGGCTGGCGGCGAGGCACCTCCGGCGCACGGACCCGACGCGAACAACCCGCCCAGGATTCTGCCGCCGGCCGAAGGCGACGGTCAGCTGGCCATCGATCCCAACGAGGCCCGATATCAACCGGTGATTCCTCCGCGCTTGCGCAAGCCGGGCGCCAAGTTCGCACCCCTGGTCAAGTTGTGCGTGAGAAAGGACGGATCGGTGGGTGAGGTCACCGTGATGCGAGCCTCGGATCCAGCGGTCGACCCGGCGATAGTCGAGAAGCTTCGCCTTTTCAGATTCAGGCCCTATCTCGACCACGGCCGGCCCATCCCGTTCTGCTTCTTTCGCGAGTATCGGCTTTCGGTCGAGGAGTAGTCATATATCTCGTGCTGCCTGCGGTTGCCGTGCCGGACATTGACCGGCGGGCAGGACAGTCGGGCGGCCGAGATCCGCCCGAGTGCAGGTTCGAAACCGGGCAAATAGCTGGAAAACCAGGCCAGCCGCGCTGGCACCGTTCTCGCTTTGGGCAAGCGGCGTGCTGGCTCGCGTGCTTTCCGCAACCGTCATCGGCATTGAGGCCGCGCCCATCAATGTCGAGGTGGACGTGTCGCAAGGCCTGCCCGGTTGCAACATCGTGGGCCTGCCTGATGCGGGCGTGAGAGAAGGCAGTGTGCGTATCCGCGGCGCACTTGAAAACAGCGGGTTCAAGTTCCCTCTGCGTCGGATCACGGTCAACCTGGCGCCAGCCGATCTGCGCAAGGACGGTGCCGCCTTTGACGTGCCCATCGCCATGGGCATTCTCTCGGGCGCGGGATTTCTGCCGCCTGAGAGCTTCGACAATGCGCTGTTTGTCGGCGAGCTGGCCCTTGATGGCAGCGTGCGACCGGTCAAGGGCGTGTTGCCCATGGCGGCCTACGCGCGGGCCCGGGCCGTGCAACGGCTGTTCGTACCCCGAGACAATGCGGCCGAAGCCGCCGTGGTGGGCGGCTGCGATGTCGTGCCGGTGGGCCACCTGAGCGACTTGCTGGATGTCCTGCACGGGCAGCGTGCGGCCACCGTCACCGCGCTGCCGGCCCGGTGCTCGCCCGCTGCCACGGCTGACCTCGGCGATGTGCGCGGGCAGGAAGTCGCCCGCCGCGCCTTGGAGATTGCAGCCGCGGGCGGGCACAACCTGCTGTTCATTGGGCCGCCGGGGTCAGGCAAGACCATGCTGGCCCGACGTCTGCCAGGAATCCTGCCCACCCTGTCGTTCGACGAGTCGCTGGAAACCACCATGATCTATTCGGTGGCGGGAATGTTGGCCGGCCGATCGCTCGTCAGTGAGCGGCCCTTTCGCGCGCCCCACCACACGGTCAGCGTAGCCGGCCTGGTGGGTGGCGGGCCTATGGTGCGGCCGGGGGAAATCTCGCTGGCCCACAACGGTGTGTTGTTTCTCGACGAGTTGCTGGAATTCGGCCGGCACGCTTTGGAGGCCCTGCGCCAACCACTGGAAGAGCGGGAGATCGCCGTGGTGCGCGCCCGCCGCACAGTCACCTTTCCCGCTGACTTCATGCTGGTCTCGGCACTGAATCCTTGTCCTTGCGGCCATTATGGAAATCCATTGCGGACCTGCACTTGCTCGCAATTGGCCATCAGCAGCTACCGGGCCAAGCTGTCCGGACCGTTGTTGGACCGTATCGACATGCACGTCGAAGTGCCGGCTATCTCGTATCGCGAGCTGGCCAGCAGTGAAACCGGCGAAACCAGCGAGACGGTGCGTGCGCGGGTGGAGCGGGTGCGCGCGCGACAGATCGAACGCGGCGTGCGCTGCAATGCCCGGTTGTCATGCAAGGAATTGCAGAGCGCGGCCAAACTGGACAGCGACGGCCATCGCATCATGGAACGCGCGGTGGAACGGCTGGCGCTTTCGGCAAGATCAATTGAGCGGGTGAGGCGACTGGGGAGGACGATCGCTGACCTGGATGGGTCGCCCAATGTGCGCGGGCCGCATGTCGCCGAAGCGCTGCAGTACAGATTCCTTGATCGGGAGGTGGGCGGTTGACTCCGGTTGAGAACACAGAGGGGAGAGGGGAGAGGGGAGAGGGTGTCGGTCGAGGCGTGGCGGGAGGGCTCAATCGAGTGTCTGGGGCCATCATCGGCGCTGCTGTCGAGGTGCATCGGCAATTGGGGCCGGGCCTGCTCGAGTCGGCCCATGAGTCCTGCTTGGAGCGCGAGCTGACGGTTCGTGGCCTGGGTGTGGAGCGACAGCGGATTGTCCCTGTGACTTATCGAGGCCTCCGCGTCCCGCGTGCCTATCGCATGGACTTCGTCGTCAATCGCTTGGTGGCCTTCGAGATCAAAGCCGTGGATCGCGTCCTGCAGATTCACGAATCCCAGCTCCTTTCTTACCTGCACCTGTCCAACCTCAAGCTGGGCCTGCTCATAAACTTCCATGTCGGTTTGCTCAAGCACGGGATCAAACGCCTGTGCCTCTTCTGACTCTGTGTCCTCCCCTCTCCCCTCTGTGTTCTCAACCAATCACCAACAAGGAGATGACCCATGGCTACCATCAAGGACCAACTGAAAGAAAAGCTCAAAGCAGTGACGGCGGCGCTGACCGCGATTGAAAAACAATTTGGAAAGGGCGCCATCATGTCCCTCGGGGGCACCGATACCAGTGACATTCCAGTGATTCCGACGGGCTCAGTGGGGCTCGACCTGGCCCTGGGCGTGGGCGGACTGCCGCGCGGTCGCGTGGTGGAGATCTTCGGTCCCGAGTCGTCGGGCAAGACCACACTGACCTTGCACGCCATCGCGCAGGCGCAAAAAGCGGGCGGCATCTGCGCGTTCATCGACGCCGAGCACGCCCTGGACGTGACCTATGCCCGCAAGCTGGGCGTGCGCATCGAAGATCTGCTGGTGTCCCAGCCCGACAACGGCGAGCAGGCCCTGGAGATTGCGGACAAGCTGGTGGGCACCGGCGCCATCGATATGATCGTCGTCGATTCGGTGGCGGCTCTGGTGCCCAAGGCAGAGATTGAAGGCGAGATGGGCGACGCGCATATGGGCCTGCAGGCGCGCCTGATGAGCCAGGCCCTGCGCAAGCTGACTGCGGCCACCTCTCGCAACGCGACCTGCGTGGTCTTCATCAACCAGCTTCGCCAGAAGATCGGCGTGGTCTACGGCAATCCCGAAACCACCACCGGCGGCAATGCGCTCAAGTTCTACGCCAGCGTGCGGCTGGATATTCGCAAGATCGGCGTGGTCAAGAACGGCGAGCAGATCGTCGGCAACAAGGCGCGGGTCAAGGTGGTCAAGAACAAGGTGGCGCCGCCCTTCCGCGAGTGCGAGTTCGAGATCCTGTACGGCACAGGCATCTGCTCGGTCGGCGAAATCGTCGATCTGGCCAGCGAGGCCGGCCTGCTGGAAAAGTCAGGTGCCTACTATTCGTGGCAGGGCGAGCGCATTGCCCAAGGCCGCGACAAGGCCTGCCAATACATGGCCGAGCACCCGGCGCTGGTCGACGAACTCCGCGAGAAGCTGGTCGAGCAACGCAAGGCCGAGAACGCGCGTTTGGGCGCAGCGCCCGTGAGCACGCCGGCTACCAGCGCGGACACTGCGGCGGCGTAGCGACATTAGAAACGCGCCGACACCGCCAGTCTCGCGACCGCGTGGCCGCGCGATTCGCCGATGGGAGGCAAGAGAACCAGGGTGACCCCGCCCAAGGAGGAGGCGGTGCCCCCTGCCACGAGCAGCCAGCCGGCCAAAGCGGTTTGATGATGGTAAGCGCATGTCCCGCTGGGAGGCGAGCAGGCCGCTTGGCCGTCCCGCCAGAGCAGGTAAGCCCCGCTTCCCACTGCTGCCAGACCGGCCAAGCTCGCGCCCACACCCAGCACCTTCTGCCACAGTGGAACGCGCGCCCAGCGTGAAGGGGCCGCCGTGCCCGCGATGGAATTCACCGAGGGCGCACCGGTCATCACCGGCGCCGGTGCGAGCACGTGCTGGTCTTGCGGGAGGCCCGCTGCATCGGCCGTCTCGGTTGCAAGGGCAAGGCCTGGCGTGGCGACCAGCGCGAGGCCGAGTGTCGCGACCAGCGTACAGACTGTTGCCAAGCCAATCGCCGAGCGGGCTGGCGCCTGGTCGGCTCTGACGCTGCTCATCGTCTTCTTCGCCTAGTCGGGCTGGGCCTACGGGACGTCTGACTTCGTCTTTTCGGTCTTTTCGGTCTTGTCGGTCTTCGCAGTCTTGTCGGTCTTCTCGGTCTTGTCAGCGTTCTCGATCTTCTTGCTCTTCTCGGTCTTGCCGCCCTTCTTGCCCTTCTTGCCGTCCTTGCCTTTCTTGTCCTTGGGCTGATTCGGGTCTGCGGCCCCGCTGCCGTCAGAGGCAGCCTCGCCATCGGCGACGACCTCAGGGGAAACGATTTCTTCAGTCGGTGCCTCAGCTTCGCGTTTCTTCTTCTCGGCTGCCTCTTCCTGTTGCTTCTTCTCGACCTCTTGCGCGCGCTTGGTCTCCGCCTGAATCTCTCGGTCGTAGTCCTTCTCGCGCTTCTCGGCGCAGCCCTTGGGTTCGCACTCGCCCGGACACTCGCACTTGGCTTTCTTTCCGCACAGGCAAATCCCCGCCGCGTTCTTGTAGCAGCCACAGGCGTTGAGCTGGGGTTCATCCGATGTTGTCTTCGACCCCGCGATGGCATTCGGCGCAAGCCCCATCACCAGCAGCGTCGGCAGCAGTCGCCACACAGTTCTCATGTTCTCTCTCCTCGTCTCGTTACGTTTGGTTGGCCCGGCCCTCGTCCGGACGAAACGTAGTGTACACGTTCACTGGAGAACAGGGTGGCAGTTTGACATGGGGACTTCTTCGCTCAGGGGAGTATCCTGATCCGTCATGAAAGCCCCCTGTTTGGAGTTGTTGATGGCCTTGATTGGCGCAGCCGCCTGCGACCATCGAGGCTTGCACATCGACTTCTGCGGAACAGCCGGCCAGACCCGCCCGTGTTCGACGACGTGCGGCGAAGGCCTGCAAACCTGCCACAGCGGCGCCTGGCAGGATTGCGAGGTACCGCCCGTCGTGCGCTCGTGCCAAGGCGTGTGCGGGCAGGGGACCCAGGAATGCGAGAACGAGCAGTGGAAGGCCTGCGTCATCCCCAGCACCCAGCTTCCTTGTACGAACGACTGCGGCCAGGGCACGCAGCTTTGCGAGAACGAAAAAACGGGAATCTGTGAGGTCGCGCCGGTTGTGGAGACCTGCGCCAGCGTCTGCGGCAGTGGCACCCGGACCTGCACCAACAACTCGTGGGGCGCGTGCGATGCACCGCTGCCCAAGCAACCCACGCTGGTCGCCACGATTCGCGACTTCCACACCAGCTTCCCGGACATGGAACCGCTGCAATGGCTGTACGACGACCGTGGCATCGTGGCTCCGGACCTGGGGCCAGACGACAAGCCGGTCTACAGCGGGGTCTCGCATTCGGTCAGCGGCCCGGATACCTTCAACGAGTGGTACAGGGATGTGCCCGGCGTGAACCTCTCGACCACCATCAGTCTGCCGCTTTCGCCATCGCCGACCCAGACGGGCGTCTACGCCTACCAAGACATGGCTTTCTTTCCCATCGACAATCAGCTTTTCGGCAACGAAGGGGAGCCGCACAACTATCACTTCACCGTCGAGATACCGACCCGCTTTCGCTACCAGGGCGGCGAAACCTTCACCTTTTCCGGCGACGACGACGTCTGGGTGTTCATCAACCGCAAGCTCGCCATCGATCTGGGCGGCATCCACTCGACCGAGAGCCAGACCGTGGATCTCGACGCCCAGGCCGCCACGCTCGGCCTTAGCAAAGGCGAGATCTACCCCATGAATATCTTCTTCGCCGAGCGGCACGTGACCGGGTCCGACTTCGCGGTCGAGACCACGATCTCGGAAATCGGGGTGTGCGACTGAGCCCCCTCTAACCCAGCAGCCGCTGCAGAATTTCGTTCGCCGTCTTCGGGTCGGCTTTGCCGCCCATTTCTTTCATCACCTTGCCCACGAAGAAGCCGAGCAGCTTACTCTGGCCGGCGCGAAAGCGCGCCACCTCGTCCGGGTACGCGGCGACGATCTTCTTGCAGGTTTCTTCGATGAGGCCGGCATCGGACACTAGCGCCACCGACTCGCTGGCCACGATGTCGCCGGCCCGACGCTTTTCCTGCCACATGCGCCCGAACACGTCTTTGGCCAGCTTGCCCGAAAGCGTTCCCTTCTCGACCAGATCCACCAGCTCGGCCAGTGCCGCCGGTGGCACGGGCAGGTCTGCGGCAGCCAGCCCGCGCGCATCACCCACGCGAGCCAGCACTTCATTGATGATCCAGTTGGCCACCTTCTTGGCCGGTGCGGGGCAGGCCTTGCTTGCGGCGTCGAAGTAGTCTGCGATCTCGCGCTCGGAGATCAGCACCCCCGCGTCCTGCGCGGAAAGCCCCAGGTCGCTGGTGTAGCGGCGGTAACGGTTCTCGGGCAGCTCGGGCAACGACTGTCTCGCTTGCTCGATCCAGGCTTGATCCACGGCCAGCGGCGGCAGGTCGGGCTCGGGAAAGTAGCGGTAGTCATGCGCGTGCTCTTTGCTGCGCATGGATTGTGAGAGGCCGCGCTCCGGATCCCACAGCCGGGTTTCCTGCACCACCTCCTCGCCCCGATCCAGCACAGCGGCCTGGCGCCGGATCTCGTGCTCGATGGCCTCGCGCACGTGTTTGAACGAGTTGATGTTCTTCAGTTCGGCCTTGGTGCCCAGCTTCTCGGCGCCGTGCAATCGCAGCGACACGTTGGCGTCGCAACGAAGCGATCCTTCTTCCATGTTGCCGTCGCTGATCCCCAGGGTGCGCACCAGGGTGCGCAGCGCGCGCATGTACTCGGCCGCTTCTTCCGACGAGCGAATGTCAGGCTCGCTCACGATCTCGACCAGCGGCACGCCCGCGCGGTTGAAGTCCACGAAACTGACGCCCGAATCGTCGTGGATGTTCTTGCCCGCGTCGTCCTCCAGGTGAATGCGGGTCAGGCGGACGCGCCGTGGCTCGCCAGCCACGCGAAACTCAACCGTGCCGCCTTCGCACAGCGGCTCTTCGTACTGCGAGATCTGAAATCCCTTGGGCAAGTCCGGATAGAAGTAGTGCTTGCGCGCGAAACGACAGCGCGGCCGGATGTGCGAACCCACGGCCAGACCCAGGCGCACCGCCGCTTCCACCACGGCCCGATTGAGCACCGGCAGCGCACCCGGTAGACCCAGACACACGGGATCGGTGCAGGAATTTGGCTCCTCGCCGAACGCGGTCGACGACGACGAGAAGATCTTGGAACGGCTGGCCAGGTGCACATGCACCTCCAGTCCAATGACGGCTTCATATCGATCGAGGCTCATGACGGATCCTTGGGCAGTCGCTTGTGCCAGTCGCTGCGGCGCTGGTACTCGCCCGCCACGCGGAACACGGCTTCTTCGCCCAGCGGCGGTCCGATGATCTGCAACCCGATGGGCAGGCTGCCTTTGGTGAAGCCGCAGCACTGGGACAGGGCCGGCACGCCAGCCAGCGCCGGCGCCACGGTGTAGATGTCAGCCAGGTACATCTGCAGCGGGTCGGCCATGCGCTCGCCCAACTTGAAGGCGGCAGTGGGCGAGGTGGGCGTGGCCAGCACGTCACACTGGCCGAACACTGCGCGAAAATCGTCGGCGATCTTGCGCCGCACGCGCAGTGCCTTGCCGTAGTAGGCCTCGTAGTAGCCCGAGCGCAGCACGTAGGTGCCAAGGATGATCCGGAGCTTGGGCTCGGCGCCGAAACCCTCGCCGCGGGTCTTGCTGTACAGCTCGTCCAGCGACGCGGCCTCGGCCGTGCGATGGCCGTAGCGAACACCGTCGTAGCGCGCCAGGTTCGACGAGGCCTCGGCCATGCAGACCAGGTAGTAGGTTGCGACCGCGTACTGGGTGTGAGGCAGCGAAACCGGTACCAGCTTGGCACCGACGCGCGCGATCTCGTCGATGGCCCCGCGTACAGCGGCCTCCACCTCGGGATCCATGCCAGACTGAAAATACTCCTCGGGCACGCCCACGCGCATACCGGCCAGGCCGGCGGCGCAGGCCTGCCGGTAGCGGCCCACCGGCGATGGAATCGAGGTCGCGTCGCAGGGGTCGTGACCGGCGATGACTTCCAGGAGCGTAGCCACGTCCTCGACGGTTCGGCCGAAGGGACCCGGATGATCCAGCGACGAGGCAAACGCGATCACGCCATAGCGGGACACGCGGCCGTAGGTCGGTTTCATTCCCGCAATCCCACACAGGGACGCCGGCTGTCGAATCGATCCGCCAGTGTCGGTGCCCAGGCTGCCCGCGCACAGCGACGCGGCCACGGAGGCCGCCGAGCCGCCCGAGGATCCGCCAGGCACACGTTCCAGATCCCAAGGATTGTGCACGGGTTTGAAGGCGCTGTTCTCGTTGGACGAGCCCATGGCGAACTCGTCCATGTTCAGCTTGCCCAGGGCAATCGCGCCGGCCGCAGCCAAACGCGCGGAGACCGTCGATTCATAGGGCGGCACGAAGCCGCGCAGGATTTTCGACCCGGCCGTGGTTTCCAGGCCGCGGGTCACGAAGATGTCTTTGAGGCCAATGGGCACGCCGGCAAGCAAGCCCGGGTCTCGACCCGCAGCGACCGTGGCGTCGACTTGGTCCGCGCGCCGTCGCGCTCCGTCGGCGTCGACCAGCAGGTAACAGCCCAGCTTGCCATCGAGGCGCGCGATGCGGTCCAGATAAGACTCGACCAGCTCGCGGGCCTTCCATTTGCGCGCGCGCACGCCATCGGCCAGTTCGGCGATGGAAGCACCCACGACCTGTGGCGCCGCCATGGCTAGGAACCCTCACCGGCGCCGGGCACGATGCGCGGCACCTCGAAGAAGGAGTCGCGTCGCCGGGGCGCGTTTTGCAGAGCTTCGTCGACCGACAGCGACGGCGCGGGCTGGTCATCACGCAGGGGACAGTCGAAGGGCACGGCGTGGGTCATCGGCTCGGTGTCTCCCGTGTCCAGGTTCTTCACCGTGTCGATGTATTCGAGGATCGCGTCCAGCTCATGGGTCATGCGCTCGATCTCCTCCGGCGACAGGCGCAGGCGGGCGAGCGTCGCAATGGTTCGGACCTCGTCGGGTTGAATGCGCGGCATGGCGCCCTTCTTTTAGCATCATCGGTTGACAGAATCTTCTCACGGACGTCAAAATGACTGACCTCCGGTTCGAGGCGAGCGTAGAGCCACAGTCTTTTGCTGGAGGAGGCCAAATGAACTTCGACATCGCTCAGCAGGAGTCCTATTCGCGCAGCGAGCTTCTCCTACGCACGTTCTTCGGCTGGCTGTACATCATGGTGCCGCACATGCTGGTCCTGTTCTTCGTGGGCATCTGGTCGGGCATCCTGCACTTCATCGCATGGTGGGTGATCCTGTTTACCGGCCGCTATCCAGCCTCCTTCTTTGAATTCCACGTCAAGATGCTGGCATGGACTATGCGACTCAATGCTGTGACCTGGAACCTGGCCGACGGATATCCGGCGATCGGAATCGCTGGCAGCCATCCGGCCGTGGCCTTGGACGTTCCCTGTCCCCAGTCGCTGAGTCGCGGAACCCTGCTCTTGCGCACGTTCCTGGGCTTCATCTACGTCACCATCCCGCACGGCATCTGTCTCTGGCTCCGCATGGTCGCCACGGCCTTCCTCAACTTCCTCTCCTGGTGGTCGATTCTATTCTCGGGAAGGATTCCCGAGAGCTGGTTCCAGTTCAACGTGGGGACTTTGCGCTGGATGCTGCGGCTCAATCTCTACATGGCTAACATGACGGACGCCTACCCTCCGTTTTCCGGCAAGCCGATCCCAGCCACGGCCGAGACCGCGGCAACCTAGGTCGAGCCCCGCTTCGCAGTGACACAGTGTCGGAAAACATCGCCCTCCCCCAGCCTCACGAACTGTCGCAACGAGAAAAAGACGACGCCCTGGCCGCGTACTTGATGAACTTCGCGGCCTGGGGCGCGGGCCTTCCCATCCCGTCGTTGAACCTGATTGCCGCCTGGGTGTACTTCCTCATTCATCGCAGGAAGAACCGCTTCGTGGCCTTTCATTGCTTTCAGGCCTGCACCTCGCAGATCCCGACCACTCTGATCAACATGGTCGGCGTCGGCATGTTCATCGACTACGTGCTGATCCTGAATCGCGACCTGCCACGCTTCTTCTGGCCCTACGTCGGGTTCGCGGTGGTGACCAACCTGATGTATCTGGCGTCAAGCATCTACGCATGTGTCTTGGCGGCCAAGGGACGCGTTCATTACTTCTTGGTATTCGGACGCTGGGCCTATGCGCGCTACTACGGCCCCCATGCCATCGCGCTCGAGGGCGGCACGGCACACCGCAATCTTCCTCCCGCGGGCTTCTGACATGCGAATCGTAAGGGAAGTTTTTCTTCTGCTCGCGCTCTATGCCGGGGTCGGCTTGGGCGTCTACGGCGTGTGGCGGGTGTGGCCGGAGTCGAAGACCCACAAAGAAAAGACCGCGCAGGATGAGACTTCCCTCATGCATCGAACCGAGGGGAAGCTGCGGGAGTTGCTACACCGAGAGGTGACCGCCGATGCCAACGACGAGGCTGCGGTCAAGGCAGGCCTGCGCAAGGTCCAGGATCGTCTCAGCCCGGCGTTGGGCGCGCTTTCCTATCCTGTCGAGAGCTACGTCATCGATTCGAGCACGGTGAATGCCGTGTGCCTGCCAGGGAACATCATCTTGGTGTACTCGGGCCTCCTACGCAGGCTGGAGTCGCCCGAGGAACTGGCCGCCATCCTGGCGCACGAGATCGCGCACGCGATACACCGGGATCCCATGCAAGCCTTGAAGCGCGAACTGGGCCTGGCTGCGCTGTTTGCCATGGTGGGGGGGCACGGGGATGGCGTCACGGGACGGCTGATGCACCGGCTGGTGAGCAGCGGGTTCAGTCGACAGCAGGAGCTGTCCGCTGACGAAGAAGCGCTGCGAGTGCTGGCTGCCTCAGACATCGATCCCAAGGCGCTGGCGGACGCCCTGCGACGGATTCGGGGAGAGAAGGACGAGGATCCGGCCGTGCTTCAGTACATCAGCACCCACCCTGGCTTCGACGAGCGCGTGCAGCTATCCGAACAGGCATCGGCGAACTGGCCCGGCAAGGCGCGTCCGCTCGATCTCGACTGGAAGCAGTTCCGCGCCCAGTTCCGCGTGATCCGCTGACCGCTACTGTCGCTGCACTCGGGCCGTGGTGAGGAAGTGATCCTCGACCTCGGTCCAGAAGGCGGTGGTGGCGAAGGAGCCATCGTTCTCGGACAGGGCCAGCGCGATGGAGGCGGACCCGTCGGGCAAAGGGGTTATGCTGGCCTCGTGAAAGGCCACATGCCGGCCCACCAGCGGATCGATGGCCTTGTACAGGGCCTCCTTGAGCGAGAAATGCAATATGACCGTGCGCCGGCGGTGCTTCTCCGGTACGCGCTCGAGCCGAGCCAGCTCGTCCGGAGTGAGCACGCGCGCGCGCACGTCCGGGTGGACCTGGGCCTCCTGCGCCGACGCAAAAGCCGGCGGACTGTTTTCCAGATCTACCCCGATGCTGGCACCGCCCTCGCGGCGGGCCGCCAGCCCGACCGCCAGCGTACGTTTGTGGCTGATAGATCCGACCAGGTCAGACGGCAGCGCCGGTGCGCCGCGCCGGGTGGCGAGGATCGGGCCGGGCTCGATGCCGAGGTCACGAAACGCTTCGCGCAGGGCGAGCCGGCCGGCGACCCAGCTTGGGTGGCGGCCGGGAGCCAGACTCGACACAAACTTGCGTTCCTCGGGGACCAACTCCGCCAAGATCTTCTCGTCCACCTCTCCCGGTATGCGAACCCCCACGCACCGGCCGTGCACCAGGTTGAGGCGGAAGGCAATCTCGGCACCCATCAGACACGCCCTACCCCCTATGGTAGCCCAAATTGGGGGCGAGCCAACGTTCCATCTCGTCCAGCGCCAGACCGCGACGGCGGGCGTAGTCCTCAACCTGCGCGCGATCGAGGCGGCTCACGTCGAAATAGCGCGACAACGGATGGGCGAGATACAGGCCGCTCACGCTGGCAGCGGGACTCATGGCGAAGCTTTCCGTCAGGGTGATGCCCACCTCGGGCGCCTGCAGAAGATCGAAGAGCGGCTGCTTCTCGGTGTGGTCGGGCCAGGCGGGATAGCCCGCGGCGGGCCGGATGCCGCGATACTTTTCTGCGATGAGGTCCTGGTTGCTGAAGTTCTCGTCGGCGCCGTAGCTCCATTCGCGGCGCACGCGCTGGTGCAAGCACTCGGCGAACGCCTCGGCCAGCCGGTCGGCGAGAGCCTTGACCATGATGGCGCTGTAGTCGTCGCCCGCCTGTTCGAAACGCCTGACCAGCGCCTGCGCGCCAATGCCCGCGGTGACGGCAAAGGCGCCCACGTGGTCGGCCAAGCCCGCCGAAGCTGGCGCCACGAAGTCAGCCAGGCAGTGATAAGGACCGGATCCGGTCTGCTGGCGCAGCATGGGAAAGCGGCACAGCTCGCGGGTGCGGTTCTCGTCGGAGAAGAGCACGATGTCGTCGCCCTCGCTGCAAGCAGGCCACAGGCCGTAGGCCGCGCTGGCCGTGAGCGATTTTTCTTCCACGATTTGCGCTAGCAGTTTCTGAGCGGCGTCGAAGAGATCGCGGGCCGCAGGGCCGTACTTGGGATGGTCGAGGATCTGCGGGTACTTGCCCTTCAACTCCCAGGCGGTGAAGAAGAATGTCCAATCGATGAAGCGCGCCAGCTCGTCGAGCGGTTGTCGCTCGATCGCGCGCCGGCCGATGAAAGTTGGCGTCGGAATATCTTCGGGCCGCCACACGATGGCCGGCCTTCCCGCGCCAGCCGCGGCGTAGGGAACCAGCGGCCGCCGCTGCTTGTCGGCGTGAATCTCGCGCAGTTGCTCCTGCTCGGCACGATTCTTCTTGTCGAAAGTGTCCTTTTGCGCAGCATCCAGCAGCGCAGAAACCACCCCCACCGCCCGCGAGGCGTCGAGTACGTGTATGGTGGGACCGCTGCGCTGGGGTGCGATCTTGACCGCGGTGTGTTCGCGATTGGTGGTGGCGCCCCCGATGAGCAACGGCAGCGCAAGGCCCCGGCGCTCCATCTCCTGCGCCACGTGCACCATTTCTTCGAGCGAGGGCGTGATCAGCCCTGACAGGCCCACGATGTCGACCTTCTCTTGCACGGCGGTATCCAGGATCTTCTGGCAGGGGACCATCACGCCCAAGTCGATGACCTGGTAGTTGTTGCAGCCCAGCACCACGCCAACGATGTTCTTGCCGATGTCGTGCACGTCGCCCTTGACCGTGGCCACAAGCAGGCGGCCGCGCGGCTGCACCACACCCTGCTCCTTTTCGGCCTCCATGAAAGGCTGCAGATAGGCCACCGCCGCCTTCATGGCGCGCGCGCTCTTGACCACCTGGGGCAGGAACATTTTGCCCGCGCCGAAAAGATCGCCCACCACAGCCATGCCGGCCATGAGCGGGCCCGAGATGACGTCGAGCGGACGGCCCAGTTTCTGCCGCGCTTCCTCGGTGTCGGCTTCGATGAAATCCACCATGCCGTGGACCAGGGCGTGCTCCAGGCGCTTTTCCACAGGCGCCTGCCGCCACGACAGGTCCTGGGTTCGCTTGCTGGCCGTGCCCCTCACCTGCCCGGCCAGTTCCACCAGCCGCTCGGTGGCATCCGGCCGTCGGTTGAAGAGCACGTCTTCCACGCGCTCGCGCACTTCAGCGGGGACATCGGCGTACACGCCCAACTGACCGGCGTTGACGATGCCCATGTCCAGGCCTGCGGCGATGGCGTGGTAGAGGAACACCGTGTGCATGGCCTCGCGGATGGCGTCGTTGCCACGGAACGAGAACGACAAGTTGGACACGCCGCCCGACAGATGCACGCTCGGACACGCCGCCTTGATCAGCGGAAGCGATTCCAGAAAGCTGCGCGCGTAGTCGTTGTGCTCTTCCAGGCCAGTGGCCACGGCCAGCACGTTGGCATCGAAGATGATGTCTTCAGGCGGAAAGTCCGCCTGCTCGACCAACAGTCGATAGGCACGCTGGCAGATTTCCAGCCGGCGGGCCGTGGTCACGGCCTGGCCATCCTCGTCGAAGGCCATCACCACCACGGCGGCGCCGTAGCGGTGACAGGTACGCGCCCGGGCCAAGAATTCGTCCTCGCCTTCCTTAAGGCTGATGGAATTGACGATGCCTTTTCCCTGCACGCACTTGAGGCCCGCCTCGATGACCGCAAAGTTCGAGCTGTCGATCATGATGGGCAGGCGCGCGATCTCGGGCTCACTGGCCACCAAATTGAGGAACGCGGTCATGGCCTGCACAGAATCCAGCATGGCCTCGTCCATGTTGACGTCCAGGACGTTGGCTCCGCCGCGCACTTGTTCGAGTGCCACCGCGAGCGCAGCCGCGAAGTCGCTTGCCTTGATCAGGTTGGCGAATTTCTTCGAGCCCGAGACATTGGTGCGCTCGCCGATGAGGATGAAGTTCGATTCAGGCCGGACGGTCAGCGTGTCCAGCCCAGCCAGACGCAAGAGCCGCGCCTGCTGTTCCGGCCGCCGCCGCGGAGACACGCCTTGCACGGCCTTCGCGATCGCGCGGATGTGGTCTGGCGTGGTGCCGCAACATCCGCCCACGATGTTGACCAGACCGGCGCGCGCCAGCTCGCCCACCAAGGTCGCCGTATCCGCGGGCTGCTCGTCGTAGCCCCCGAAAGCATTGGGCAGCCCCGCATTGGGGTAGCACAGGATGTATTCATCGGCTTGCCCGGCCAGGTCTTCGATGTAGGGGCGCAATTGGGGCGCCCCGCCCCCGCAGTTGAGACCGACGGCCAGAGGCCGCGCGTGCTTGATGGAGGTGTAGAACGCGTCGACGGTTTGGCCCGACATCAGGCGGCCGCTCTTGTCGGTGATGGTTCCTGACAGCATGACTGGCACGGCCAGGTTCTTCTCGGCAAAGACCGCCTCGACGGCGCACAGGCAGGCCTTGAGCGTGAGCGTGTCGAAGACAGTTTCGGCCAGGAGGATGTCGCAGCCACCATCGATCAGGCCACGCACCTGTTCTTGGTAGGCGTCCTGCATCTCATCGAACGTCACCGCGCGGAAGCCTGGCTCGTTCACCCTCGGCGACAGCGACAGCGTCTTGTTGGTGGGGCCCAGAGCCCCTGCCACGAAGCGCGGCTTGCTGGGCGTTTTCGCTGAGAACTTGTCGGCTGCTTCTCGTGCCAGGCGTGCGCCTGCCAGGTTCAGGTCATAGACCACAGCCTCCAGCCGATAGTCGAGCTGTGCGATGCGCGTGCTGTTGAAGGTGTTGGTCTCAATGATGTCAGCGCCTGCGTCCAGATACTGAGCGTGGATGTCGGCCACCACGTCAGGCCGGGTAAGCACCAGCACGTCGTTGTCGCCGCGCAGATCGTGCCCATGCGAGGCGAAACGCTGGCCGCGAAAGTCAGCCTCGGTGAGGCCGCGGCGCTGGATCATGGTGCCCATAGCGCCGTCAATGACCAGAACGCGCGCTTCGAGCGCTGACAGGAGCTGCTGGATGCGGTCGGTGCGGGTCATGAGGGCTCCCCTTTCTCAGCGGGCGATCCGGTTTCATCTGTCGGCTTGCGCGCGCCCGTCCGGCGCGCAAAGGCGCTTACCACGGCGAAATGGGGTGCTCGCTTTTCCCGCGAGGTCACCTCGCAGCGGTCCACGATGAGTCCGGCTTCGGTCAGCCAATCCCGCAGCGCCTGCGGCCGGAAGCCAGCCTGTGCGTGACCGTAGCCGGCGGTCACTTCGCGCTGCTCGTGAGCGGCCAGCGTGGTCACGACCAAGTCGCCACCCGGTCGGAGCACGCGAGCCGCTTCGGCCAACGCCCGCGCGGGATCGGTCGCGTAGGTCAGCAGGTTGAGAAGCAGCACCTGGTCGAAGCTCGCATCCGCGAATCGCAACCCTTGCACGTCACCCAGCACAAACTCCACGTTGTCCAGGCCTTGCAGCCGCTTGCGACAGGCTTGCAGCACCTTGGGGCTGATATCCAGGCAGGTCACGCGCCGGCTGCGCGAAGCCAAGAGGGCGGCGATGGTCCCGTCGCCCGACCCGGCGTCGAGCACCTCGCCCAGGTGCAACAGGCCCAGCATGCCGATCGCGGTAGCCTCCCAGGTCCGACCTGGTGAGTAGTGCCGCTCCATCTCACCGGCCACGGCGTCGGGCCAGTTGGCGGTACCCTGCCGCGTTCGCAGCACAGCCTGGCAGCGCTCCCGATCGCTGCGCAGAAGTGGCTCGTCCAGCTCGCGGCCCAGCAGGGTCCACAGCCTGTGCACGCTGGCCGGTGCACTGCCGCCGTTCATCGTGTAGTAGGCCAACGCGCCCTCGCGCCGGTCGCGCAGCACACCGGCGTCCCGAAGCTTACCGAGATGCGTCGACACCCGCGACTGGGGAAGCTGAGTAATCTTGGTTATTTCCACAACCGTCAGCTCGTTTTTTTCAAGCAGAGAAGCCAGGCGCAGACGTGTAGAATCACCAAAAAGGCGAAGTAGATCAACTGCTGATGCGATTGTATCCATCCGGCAATCCTGATGTTACGATTAATGATACTTGAGTCCTTGTCAAGCTGCCTCAAGAGAGCCAATCTTCGTGCCGATTAGGTGACCAGTGAAGTCTCGAACACCAGCGGGCGGCACGGACTTCATGGATCGCTTTGAAATAAAAAGCGAGGCAGGCACGGGTGGGATGGGCACCGTGTATCAGGCGATCGATCGGCGGACAGGGATGGTGGTTGCTCTCAAGGTGCTTCACGTACGGACCGCCACCGAAAGTGCGCGTTTTGATCAGGAGGCGCACCTCCTGGCGGAATTGCTACATCCGGGCATCGTCCGCTATTTCGATCGAGGGACAGCACCCCATGGATCGCCCTTCATCGCCATGGAGTGGCTCGAGGGCGAGACTTTGGAAGATCGCCTGTCGCGCGGCTCTCTGGGACCGGCGGCTGTCGCGCACGTGGCCTATCGGGTGCTGGACGCGCTGGCCGCTGCCCATGAGCGCGGCGTGGTCCATCGCGATATCAAACCAAGTAACATCTTTCTGGTGGGCTGGCGGCTCACCAACACGCGCATCCTCGATTTCGGCATCGCCCGCCGCGTGCTCGACCCCAAGCGATTCACGCATAAAGGCTCGACCGTGGGGACGCCGCTCTACGCATCGCCCGAGCAGGCTCGCGGCCGTCACGACGTGGATGGCCGGGCCGATATCTTCTCTCTCGGATGTGTGTTGTACGAGGCGCTGACCGGTGAACCGCCCTTTACCGGAGACAATGCCACCGAGGTGATGCAGAAGGTGTGCGCGGGCACAGTGGTACCGCTGTCGTCGCGCCGATCAAACGTGCCGCCTGAGCTGGAGCAGATCATCCACCGCATGTTGGCACCCGATCCGGACGCGCGGCCTCAGTCGGCTGGCATCGTGGCGGGCGAGTTTCGCGCCCTGGCGCAAAGGCTGGGCGATCTGGGCGAGGAAACCGCCTCGGCCAAGCCACCTTCCCCGTTGCGGCCCAGCTGCATCAGCGAATCCGAAGAGCGCACCATCTGCGCGATGCTGATCTCGCTGGGGCGGCGGCCGCCGGTCGATGGTTCGCGGCGGACGGTGCGCGACCGCCGCCTCGGACCCCGCGCGGCATTCCCCTGGCAGGCTGCGCTCAAGACGGCTGAGGTCAAGGACGATAGCCCGGAGCGCGTGGTCGCCTTGGAGGCAGCGATACGGGCGCTGGGTGGCGAGATGGACCGTCTCATTGATCGCACGCTTCTGGTGACCGCGCCGGCCGTGGGGACGGCGCGTGAGCAGGCCACGCAGATTGCGCGCGCCGCTCTCGTGCTGCGCGACGTGGAGCCGGACGCGAAGATCGCGATCGGGGCGGGCCGGGCGGCTTTCATGGCACGGGTTCCGGCTGGCCGTCTCATGGATTCCTTGCCCGCGCTCATGCAAAACCAGCAGGCCGGGACGGTCCGGATCGATGAGACCACGCGGCGCCTCTTGCCCGCCCGCTTCGTCGTGGGGGATGCGGATGGAGTCGCGCTGCTGTTTGCCGAAACTGGTGGGGCAGGACCAGAGCGGCCACGCAGCGTGGGCGGTCAGGTGATCCCGCTGGTGGGACGGGAGCGGGAGCTGGACTTGCTGATGTCGCTGCGCGAGGAATGTGTGCGCGAACGGGTGGCGCGCGCGGCACTGGTGATAGGCGGGGCCGGCACCGGAAAAACGCGCTTGGCGCGTGAGTTCCTTTCTCTCACGGGGGAGCTACCCGGGAACATTGTTCGCTGCACGGGAACGCTGGTTCGGCCCGAAGCAGATTTCTCGCTGCTGGCCTCCTTGCTGGCCGCTGCCGGCATCCAGACCGCGGGACGCGAGGCGGCTGAAATCAAGCGGGGATTCGTACAGTGGCTGCGCGGCAAGGGCTCGGCCGGCGCTCCGGTGGTGGTGTTGGAGGACTTGCAATGGGCGGATGCGGCCAGCGTGCAGGTCATGGATGAGGTGTTGGGTCTCTTCTCGGATCAGCCGCTGTTGGTGCTGGCCCTGGGTCGGCCGGAGGTGGAGGAGCGCTTCCCCGGCTTGTGGGGCGAACGCATGGTCGAGTACATCCGCCTGGCAGCTTTGCCACGCAAGGCCGGGCAGAACCTGCTGCGCCTGCGTACTCCACCCCTAATGGCCGAGGCCGAGCACTTCGTGCTCGAGCGCTGGGAAGGCAATCCCATGTTCCTGGAGGAGATGGCGGACGCCATCGCAGCGGGCCGGTCAGGAGTGCCGGACGTGGTGCTGGCTGCGGTCGAGGCGCGTTTTGATTGTCTGGCTCCCGAAGTGCGGCGGGTGTTGCGCGCGGCAAGCCTGTACGGCGACAAATTCTTCTCGGCCGAATCGCTGGTCGCGGTGTTGGGCGAAGCCAGCCACCGCGAAATGGGCGAGTGGCTCGAGAACCTTGTCATGCGCGATCTGGTGCAGAGGCAAGCCGACGGCGGCGAAGTGGCCTACCGGGTACGCAACAAGTTGGTGCGCGAGGCCGCCTACCGCATGCTCACCTCGTCCGACCGGGTGCTCGGCCGGCGGTTGGCGCGCACGTGGTTGCAGGGCGCCGGGCGCACGCTGCCCGAATACCTGAGCGCCCCGTCGTCGCAGACCGACCAACGGGCGGCAACCGGAAGTTAGCCGGGGCTCCCCACCGGACAGAAGTTAGCTGTTTCACCACAGAGAACAATTCGGGTTCTTCCATGTTCATCCTCGCTCCCCTGCTCGCTCTTCTCCTTCTCGGCGAAACGCCGCCCGTCGAGGCATCCCCGGTTGAGCTATGGGCCGGCCATCACATCCTGCGCGGGATGCGCCATGTGCCCCTTCACAGCGACGTGCTCGACGAGGCAGAGAACTTCGTTCTCGCGAAGGTGCAGCGACGGGGTGATCGCATCGAGTTGCGCCAGCACTTCTGTCGTATCGAGAGCAAGCCGATCAAGGGCGTGACTGTCGCGTTCTCGCACGCAGCCGTGTCTCATATGCCCACTTCGACGGTGATCATCGACGTGGCCGCCGACGGCCAGGCGAAAATCGCGCCTTGGGACGTGGACTGGGGACGCGAAGACATGGATGGCGACGGGAAGCCGGGCGCAACCCTCACGGTCAGCGGGACCTTCTGCTCGGGTGATGTCTACGTTTCGAGCCAGTCGCACTACACCGTCGAGCGGGCGCAGCTCGACAGCAATGGCCTTTCCGGTGAGCTTCAGGTTGTGGAGAAACAGCAGATTCTCGGCGCGAGCGGGCTGTGCCTGCGGGCCATGGCGGGCGACAGCAGCGAAACCCAGCGCGGAACCTTGGCCTACCGCCCGGTTCCGGCAGGCACCACCTGCCAGTCGCTGGCTGGCAAGCCCTGGCCAGTCAAGGCGCAGAAAAAGGCTGACAAGCCGTAGCCGTGAATCGGCGCTTCTTCGCGCCCAGCCGCTTGGTCAGCCACGCTCGTGCACGTCGATCACTTCCACGGGACCTGGGCTTTCGGGCAAGGACTGCAAGAGCACGAGAGCGCCCAGGCCGGCCAGGTTGCTGACGACGAGGGCAATGGGGCCGATGACGTTGCCGGGTACTTTCAGCGCCAGGCAAGTTGGTGCGGTGATGGCCAGCGCTGCGACGAAGGCGATGTTGCCGGCCAGGATGGTCGAGGTCCGACGCGCCAGCGCCGCCAATCCTTCCCAGTGCGCGCGCAAGCCCGAGGTGAACGGATATCCGACCAGCAGCAACGCGGACACGGTGACCAGGGAAAGGTCGGCCGGGGCCATGCGCTGCAACGAAACGTAGTACCAATGGGAAAGCGCGGGCAGTAGGAAAACCAGCGGGACGAACGACACGATCGTGCCCGCACGCAGAGCGAATCGACGGGTGAGCCTGTCTGTGCGGGATCGCGGAGGGAAGCGAAGCACTACGTTCTGCAGGCGCGTGGCTGCGTAGGCCATGGGGTTGGCAAGGCCGACGGCGAGATAGTAGGCGGGCAACATGCGCTCGGGCTGGTTTGACCTTGCGATGACAGCGCCCAACAGCATCCCCGACAGGGTCATGAGAAACCCGCCCAGCGAGAGGGGCAGGTTGAACCAGATGATCGCGCGGCGCCTGAGCACGTTGTCGTCGACTTGAGGAAATACCGACGCGAACGGCCGACTGAAGTACCAGGCGACGGCCACCTCGACGCCCACCGGGATGGATTGGCAGACGACGGCCCAGCGCGGACCAACCAGGCCGGCCCGGACGAAAAGCGGCGCGAGCGCGAGAGTGAGCGCGATGCGGGCGAAGGTGGCCGCGCTCACGCGCCCGGAAGCACCGTTGTTTAGCAGCAAGACCTCGTAGGGGTTGCGGGCGAAGAACAGGACGTTGAGCAAGATGGTCAGCGGGAAGGCCTGCCGGGCAGGGCCTTCGATGGAAGGCGGCAAGCCGAGCAGGGCGCCGAACACGCCATGGCCCACCGCCGGAATGCAAATCGCGGCCTGCACGAGTGCGGCGATGACCGCCATGAGGTTGTTGACGGCGAAGAAGCGGGAAAATCCCAGGCGCGACTTGCCATAGACCATTCCCGCGGTGACCAGGCCCGCACCGACCGCTCCCACGAGAAACATCACGATGTTCGATTGAGCCACGCCCGCCAGGTTCAGGGTGCCGCCCGGGCCATGCGAAGCCACCATGGCGACCAGCGGGTAGGTCAAGCTTTGCGATGCTGACTGCAAGGCCAGCGGGATGAAGAAGGCGGTCAGTGGTCGGTACGAGGGTGCAGGTGCGTCGGTCATCGGAACGACGAAAGATACATCGTCGTCGCTGTCCGTGACGTCACGACTTTGGGCGCGGCCAAGGCAGCAAGGCGAGTCGGGACTTCATGGTCTGCGCCCAGGCCGGATGTCGAAGCAACAAGCGTCGGTCCATCCAGGGCACGCTGATGAATACGAAGAGCAGGGTGATGGAAAGCGGGCCCACGCCCGACCAAGCCCAGGTCGGCGCAGCCGCCAAGCCGCACAGGTAGAGACCCCACCAGAACAGGATCTCGCCGAGATAGTTGGGGTGCCGGCAGAGCGCCCACAGCCCCTGGTCGAGAATCGCCCCGGCATCGCGCCGGGTGCGCAGGAATGCGCGCAACTGCCGATCGGCCGTGGCTTCGATCGCGATGGCCACCGTGGTGACAATCAGGCCCGCCAACTGCCACGCCGTGAAGGGGCTGGGCCGCGCCAGCGCGGGATACAAAGGCAGCAGGCCGAGGAAAACCCAAATGGTCGGCATGAGGTGAATCGAGACGAAGCTGGCCGGCCAGTACAGGCGGCCGCTGCGGCCACGGATCTCCACATAGCGAAAATCTTCGTCACCCATTCCACGCCAGCGCGCCATCCAGTTGGCGGTCAGGCGCGCGCCCCACAGGGCGACGAGCGCCAGGAGCAAGAGCTGCTGCACCCCCGGCGCGCCCGCAGCCGACCAGTAAAGGGCGATAGGCAACGGAGCCACGCTCCAGTAGGGATCGTAGAGGCTGGAGTTGTTGTACTTCACGCTGAAGCCGAACACGACCACGGTGGCGACCAAGTCGGCCACGCCAGCCACCAAGATGGGATGGCGATCGCGCAGAGCCCATCCCACGGCCAGCGCCACTGCCAGGGCCGCGGCGTAGGCCAGTGCCACGCGCCCAAGGTCGCGCCGGCGCTGGTCAGGACTTGGGGTTGCCATCGCGGCCAGCATACAGCCGTCGCGTAGCGCGGCCCATGATTCGCACCGCCGTCCGGCGGGGAAGCAGGCGGTTCATGACAAAGGCCGAGAATCGATAGAGCGCGCCGGGAACAACCGAAGGTTTGCGGCCAAGGGCGTCGAGCGCGACGCGCGCCACATGGTCGGGCTCCAGCAAAGGAACCCGGCTGGGCCGGGGCCGCGAAGCCGCGTAGCCGGGCGTGCGCGTGGCGCCAGCTCGACAGGCGACGACATGCACGCCCCGCTCATGGAGCTCGTCCCACAGCCCCTCGGCCAGCACCAGATTGAAGGCTTTAGACGCCGCATACGAGGCCAGCCAGGGCCCGCCCTGCGATCCGGCCATCGAAGTCATGAGCACGATCCCGCCGCGGCCGCGTTCCGCCATGGCCTTGCCCAAAAGGTGCGACAGCACCAGCGGGCCACGGCAATTGACATCCAGGACGTGCAGCTGCTCGTCGAGCGAGTGGTCGACGAAGGGCCCGATCACCGAATAGGCGGCGTTGTACACCAGCAGGCCAACCGTCAGGCCGGCCACCGCGCGTTCGACCACCGCGCGCAGATCGGGCTGGCCCAGGTCCACGGCCAGCGTTCGTACCTCGACGGAATGCCGGGCACGTAGCTCAACGGCGAGCTGTTCCAGCGCCTCCGGCCGACGTGCGATCAAGAGCAAGTTGAGGCCGCGTCCGGCCAGGCAACGCGCGAAGGCTTCGCCCAGTCCCACCGACGCGCCGGCAACCAGGACCCAGGAGCCGTAGCGTTCGCACCAATCATTCATTCGCCTGTCCCCGACGGCGGGAGAACCTCCTCGGTGAATGGGTGTTGTTTGCGCAGCACACGCCACCCGACGATGAAGGGCGCCAGCAGCCACGCGGCGTTGGCCATCACCACCACCACCGGGTGCGGGCTGGCGTAGGCACCGCCCAGCTCATCGAAGAGGATGATGAACACATTGGTGAACATGATGGACGCCCAGATCACGCTGGGGATGCGGATCCAGTCGCGGCCGCGGCCAAAGGCATACAGGGCAGTGGCGTAGTAGGGGCCGAACACCAGCACATCCAGCCAGATGGTCGCGCGATACCAGGCCGGCCGCGCCCACAGCAAGGGATCGAACGTCTTCTCCCACCAGTGGATGATGGTCAGCAGAAACTGCGGGGGCCAGGCCGGGGGGGCATAGGCAAAAGGCGTCTTGATGACGATCTGCTCCAGGCTGATCACGTAGGTCACCAAGAGCAGGTTGATGCCGAAGAAGCCCAGCAGGACCATGTCAAACGGTCGCCGCTTGAGCGGGATGGGCTGACGAAGGGATGCCATCGCCGCAATCTATATCAACCGCCGCGCAAGGCAGATAGCAAAAGGGCCGCGAGGCGTGAACCGCGCGGCCCTTTTCTGCTAGGAGCGACTGCCTATTTGACTACGCAAGTGAAGGTATCTTGCAGACCCTTGGCATCACTGCCGTTCCAGATCTCGAAGCCAGCGAACACATCCGTCAGCCACCAACTGCTGGAAAAGGCCTGGGTGATCCCGCCGCCAGCGCTCATGTCGGCGTTGCCGTTCGTCACCGCATCGTTAATGAAATCCTTGAGATCGAAATTCAAGTCTTTCACAGGCGAATCGTTGGCCACATAGGAAATAACCGGCCTGCCGGTCCCATCTGTCCCCGTCGCGGTGGTGTTTCGTGGTCCTCTCCACACGGTCCAGGTGTGACCTGCGATGCTCGCGGTGCGAGTGTTCCCAGAGTTGCCGATGGGTTGCGAAGCCCCTGGCTTGTAGAGCCAAACCATGAGGAGACCAGAAATGCCGTCGTTGTAGCTGCCCGCAGTGGGCTGGGACTTGGCGAACCAGACGTCGTAGGTTGCATTGTAGTTGCCCCCGCTCGTACCACCGGACCATTTGAACTCGGTCTTGACGCTGGTCATGGTGCTGATCTGCTTGGGCAAACCGCTGTCAGCCCATGTGTTGAACGTACCGCCGCCAATCTGGCCGTTGGCGCCAATGTAGATCGACGGGAACGACACCACGTTGGCGCCGCCACCGCTGCCGCTGGTGACCGTGTCGGTGAAGCTGTTGCCCGTGTAGCTAAGGGACTGATAGGTAGTACTCTCATTTCCCCAGTTGTTGTTGTTGATGATGTATTTCTTGCAGTCCGTTCCAGTCACCGCCGCCCGCTGCATCGACGCGTCGATGGCCGGCTGGCCAGACAATTGCGTTGTTGTGCCGACCGTGCCAGTCGTTGTGCCGCATGCCGCAACCGCACCAGGTGCCTGTGCGGTGCTGGTGCCGGGCGCGAAGCCAACGATTGTGAAATCGAACGGCGCTTTCGCGGCGATCGTGCCAGGCACGAGGAAGACCACAGAGTCTATGGGCTGGCCAGCGTACGCCGTGCCTGGATTCTGGCCGGCGACGCCCACGTACCAGCACGAGGGATAGAAGTCCGAGTACTTCACGAAGCTTGGTCCCGACGCATCTGTAATCGTCGCGCACCACCGATTGGTCGGATCGGTGGCGCCCTTGACGCCTTGAATCTGGATGCGGAACGAGGTGACTGGCGCTATTTTGGCGCTCCAGTTGATCGCAAAGCCGGTCGTGCCAGAGGGCATAGCTATCGCGGGTGGTCCATCTGCCGCGGGGTTGCGTTTCGCGCTGCTACACTGCTGAGTGTCGCCACTCGCCGTGTCGGTCAGGTCGAACCCGAGAAGAGCCACCGAGTTGTAGTCGTTGAACACGGTGCCAGTGACCTCGTACGGGCCGCCTTCCTTGGTAGCGGCCGTAAAATCTAGGGGCGTGATCGACGTCGTGCTGTTCGGGACGGCGACGATGCCGGCAGAACAGTTAGACTTGCAGTCGACGCCTGTCCACACGCAGCCGTGCCAGTTTACCGACGTAACACCCCAGTCCGAGGTCTGCCACCAGCCAGGCGGATTCGCACCCGTGCTGCCGGTGCTCCCGGCGCTCGAACCTGTGCTGCCGCCGGCAGAGGTAGTACCGCCGGAGGATGTGGTGGTGCCGCCAGGAGAAGTGGTTGTGCCGCCTGGATTGCTGGTTGTGCCGCCCGAGACCTTGGTCGTGCCACCGCTAGAGGTAGTGGTGCCACCAGGAGAAGAGGTGGTGCCGCCAGGAGAAGAAATTGTGCCGCCTGGGTTGCTGGTTGTGCCGCCGGGGTTGCTGGTTGTGCCGCCGGGGTTGCTGGTCATGCCGCCGGGGCTGCCGGTGTTCCCGGCTGGGCCGTTGCCGGCCGGGCCATTGCCAGCAGGACCGTTACCGGCAGGACCGTTGCCAGCAGGACCGTTGCCGGCAGGACCGTTGCCTGCTGGGCCGTTGCCGGCCGGGCCGTTGCCAGCAGGACCGTTGCCTGCTGGGCCGTTGCCGCCCTGGCTGACGTTGCCGCCGGCCTGTCCGGCGACGGAGCCGCCGCCACCCCCGCTCGATGCGGGGGCGCACCCAACCACCAGCCCTATGGCCAAGGCGGGCATGAAGAGCAGGCGAAAGATATTGTTGTCACGTGCTGCACGAGAAGTCATTCGGGGGCCTCCTTAATCAAACCGAAAACAGTCCTGGACCCAGGATCGGGAAATCGTATCCGCGGAACACTAGCGGATTAGTACCTCGTCTAGCTGGAAATCGTCCAAAAAGCCACAGCGGCAGGACGTTGCGCTAGCATTCTGCGGTGGAAGTCATGGCGTACACCGTGGTGCGACATGCGACGGCCGCGCACCCAACGAAGGGTGCTGATCGGCTGGGAGCCATCAGAGGGCCAGATCCGTTCGTCGTCCGGACGGGGGGGGAAGCCGGCGGGCTTCACCGTTGCCTGCAGTTCAGGCAACGTCACTGGACAGGGCGCTCCGGCCGCGTTCGCATCGACCTTCATCGGCGGCAACGGCAACATTTCCGGTGGCACCTACTCGACATGGTCCGACAGCGGACTGCCCAAGCAGGTCAGCGCCATCACCAGCGTGAAGTCATCGTTCGGATGGGGCGGCGGCAGTGGCGACGACTTCCAACGCCACCTACGACATCTGGTTCGCCACATCGCCGCCGACTGCCGGCGCCTACGAAGACGGCGTCAACGCACCCCGACTTCATCAAGGGTGATCCGGAGGATCTGGTGCGCCTTGGTTGGTCGCATGAGTGGCGACCGTGATCCACCTCGACACCCACGTTGTGGTGCGGCTGTACGCCGGCGATTTGCGCCGCTTCTCGCTGGCTAGCCGGCGACGGCTAGCGCTACTGATTGAAATTCTCCCGTCACGCTCGGGGCTGCGGTGACCGCTGACTTCCTTGCTCCTCGGTCAGATACGTTCAGTATCATCCCTCGTCGCGCGTCGTCATCGGTCATCCTCGCTCCCGAGGGCTCGGTCCGAATTTCAAACAGTAGTGCTAGGCGGTGAAGAGTTGTGCATCTCGCCCGTGGTGGCGCTCGAGGTGCAGTATCTCCACGAGGTGGGGCGAATCTCGGAAGGCGCCGGTGTCGCACGACCCGTTTGATCGGATTATCGTGGCACACGCGACCCTTCACGGAGCCACGCTGCTGACCAAAGACCGAACGATCCGGCGAAACTACCGTCACGCGGTTTGGGACTGACATTCGGTCAGCTGGCCGATAGGCAGGCGACCTTGCTCCGGGCCCCCCTGATCCGGCGACAGCGAACCAAGACGCGAGACGCTGCCGGACTTGCTGCACATGTGGTTATGTTCGCTATCACTACCTGGGCGATCTCGATCTATTCTGGCCCACGGCTGCCCGGTCGCAGGGAAAACGGGGCCAGTCAACAGCACCGCACAAGGAATGACATGCGCAACTTCAGACGGGCGGCTTGGGCCGCGTATTTCGCAACCCTGATCCTGTTTGGCTGTGCACGCAACCGAGTGGCGGCGCCGGCCAATGATGGAGGTACCATGAGCGACTTCGTATTTCAGCGTCTGGGCAAGGTGGTGCCAGGCAAGCAGGAGGCGGGGCCGAAGGGCGAGGACACGATTGACGGGAGCCCTATCGTGCTCTGGCACGGAAGCACCCCGGCCGCCGTGCTCTATAGCCGCCTTCGCTCGCACGCCATCGGGCTGAGCGGCGAGCAGCGAATCGAAAGGCTCGATGAAGAGCCGGGCCACAAACGGGGACCGTTTCCCTTGGTCTTTGGCTCGCCCTGGTCGCTGGAGGGCATGATCCTGGATGGTTCGGACTCGTTCGACATTGCCAACATCGTCACCGCAGACGTGAATGGGGATGGCGTGGACGAACTCATCTTGCCGCGGGCCAATGGGGCACTCGGGGTGTACAGCGTGGACAAGGAGATCTTTCACCATTCGTCTCTGCATACGCCCTGGGGCATGAACTTCGAGGTGAAGAAGACCTACACCGCGAAACTGAAGGGCCATGACGTGGTCTTCTTCCTGCTGTGGCTGACGTCGAAGAAGGGGCACGACGTGGACGATGATG
>Ga0265316_10000408_pt1 | contig 49187 bp, 34 predicted proteins | sample 4522metaG_FD_202092 | JGI IMG/M metagenome (GOLD analysis project Ga0265316, IMG submission 202092) | Rhizosphere microbial communities from Carex aquatilis grown in University of Washington, Seatle, WA, United States - 4-5-22 metaG | ecosystem: Host-associated > Plants > Roots > Rhizosphere >... | reverse complement strand
CCGGTGGTCGCGGTGGCCCAGAGCACGGAGTTGGCCACTCCGAAGCGCACTTCCTTGCCTTCCAGGTTGCCGGCGCTCTGGTCGAGCGGCAATCCGGCCAGCGCAGGGTTCGGCCGCGCCTCGGCGGCGTAGGCGGCGAGAACGCCGGCCAGGAACAGGATGGCCATGGCCCCGAATATCGACCATCCCTGCCGCTGTTTGCCCGCCATGCGGCCAAAGGTGTAGGTCAGCCCGGCGGGGATGCAGAGAATGAGCAGGATTTCGAGGAAATTGGTCAGTCCGTTGGGATTCTCGAACGGGTGCGCGCTGTTCGCGTTGAAGAAGCCACCGCCGTTGGTGCCGAGTTCCTTGATCACCTCCTGCGACCCCGTAGGTCCCATAGGGATGATCTGCGCCGCACCTTCCAAGCTGGTGATGTGCAGGTAGGCGCTGAAGTTCTGGATGATCCCCTGGGAGATCAGCACCAACCCGAAAGCCACGCTGAACGGCAAGAGCAGATAGACGATGGAACGGATGAGGTCGACGGTGAAGTTTCCCAGTTGCACGGGGTGCCCTTCGCTCGGCCTGCGCGTCAGGCCGCGTGCCAGCACCAGCGCCACCGCGAGGCCAGCGCCAGCCGACACGAAGTTGTGCCAGGCCAGACCTGCCATCTGCGTGAGGTAGCTCATGGTCGTCTCGCCGCCGTAGGATTGCCAGTTGGTGTTGGTGGTGAAACTCACCGCTGTGTTGAAGGCCAGGTCAGGTGCCACCGGCCCCAGCCCTTGCGGATTGAATGGCAAGTGGTGCTGCAAGCGTTGGATGGCGTAGGTGACCACAACGCCAACGGCGCTGAAGATCAGCAGCGAGATTGCGTACTCGATCCAGGTCTGTTCGTCTTTGGGGGACGCGCCACACAGGCGAAGCAGCCAGCGCTCGAGGGGCGCCAGCACCCGGCGTGAGGGCCGCTCGGCGCCTTCGAACACGCGGTACATGTAATGGCCGAGCGGCTTGGTGATGGCCAGCAGGACCAGAAAGAGAGCCAGGATTTGCAACCAACCGTTGAAAGTCACAGCAACCCCCTAGAAGCGCTCCGGACGGAGCAAGGCGTAGACGAGATAGAAGCCGATTCCGATGGAAACGGCTCCGCCTAGTAGGTAGTCGAGCAGCATGGTGATCTCCTCGAAGGGTCAGAGCCACGCGCAGGCGCGCGTGTAGGCCAGGGCCAGCGCAAAGAAGGCCAGGGTGGTGAAAAGGAAAATGGTGTCGCTCATGGCATCTCTCTTGTGGATGAAGGCTACGCATCCCCCGTGCCAGAATTCTTGGTGGCAATTGCCGGCGCAAAGGGCGCCTCGGACGCGGCCGCAGTTTGCATTGTGCAACCGACGCTGCCCAAGAATTGCATTCTGCACGGTGGACGACTGGCGCCCGGGCGGCAGCCGACGGGTTGTCATTGCATTCCGCGCTCGCAAATGGCGCGGCAATTGCACAGAATGAAGCTCCACCCGCCGCGCGCCCAACAATGGTGACCACGAGCCCTCTTCGCCCGCGTCCCGAGGACTTTCTGGAACTGGTCCAGAAGGGCAAGCGCGGTCGACTCAAGCTCTACATCGGCTTTGCCGCTGGCGTGGGCAAGACCTACCGTATGCTGGAAGAGGCACACAGCCTGCGCAAGCGCGGCGTGGACGTGGTGGTGGGCTTCGTGGAATCGCACGGCCGCGCGGAAACCGAGGCCCTGGTCGAGGGCCTGGAGGTAATTCCGCGGCGCCAGGTCGAGTACCGGGGCGTGATGATCGACGAGATGAGTCTCAACAAGATCCTGAAGCGCAATCCGGCCGTGGCTCTGGTCGACGAGTTGGCTCACACCAACGTGCCCGGCAGTCACAACAAGAAGCGCTACCAGGACGTGCTCGAGTTGCTCGATGCCGGTATCAACGTCATCGCCGCACTCAATGTGCAGCACCTGGACAGCCTCAACGATCTGGTCGGACGCGTGACCGGCGTGGTGGTTCGCGAGACGGTGCCGGACAGCTTTCTCAAGCGGGCCGACCAGGTGGTCAACCTGGACCTAGCGGTCGAAGACCTGCAGGAACGTCTGCGCACCGGCAAGATCTACGCGGCCGACAAGATCCCGTGGGCGCTGGAGCACTTCTTCACCGAGGAGAACCTGACCCACCTGCGCGAGCTGGCCCTGCGCGAGGTGGCCGAGAGCGTGGAACGCAGCAGCTTCGCCCGTGCGCCGCTGGCTCAGCCGCGCGAGCGAGCAGCCGCCACCAACAGCCGCGTGATGGCGTGCATGTCCTCCAACCCACCCCGTGCGGCCATGCTGCTGCGCCGGGCTTCGCGGCTGGCCGGGCGCTACAACACCGACTGGTTCGTGGTGTTCGTGGAAACCCCCAACGAGTCTCCCGAGCGCATCGATGCGGAGGTGCAGCGGCACCTGTTGGCCAACATCGAGAAGGCGCGCGAACTGGGCGCGGAGGTGGTACGGCTGCGCGCCGAGGATCCGGTGGATGCGATCCTCGACTTCGCGCGCTCACACAGCGTCGGGCACATCATCGTGGGGCGATCGCATGTGGCGTGGTGGAAGCAGATGCTGGGACGATCGGTGCCCCTGCGCCTGGTCAAGGAGGGTGCGGGATTCGACATCCACATCGTGTCGCTGGCCGAGGACGAGGAGCAGCGGCCGTGACCTTCAAGGCCAAGCTGATTTTGGCCCAGGTGCCCTTGGCCATCGCATTGGCCCTGGTGGGTGGGATCTCGGCGACGGTGACCACCCGCTTGGGCGAGGAGACGGGCAAGATATTCGTGGACAACTACCGCAGCGTGCGTGCGGCGGAGCGGATGAAAGAGTCGCTCGAGCGAATCGGCAGTTTCCCCCTTTTCGTGCTGGCGGGGCACGGGGCCAAGTCCGCGGTTGGCATCTCCCAACAGCGCAGCGTTTTCGAGAATGAATTGCGCGTGGAGGAGAACAACATCACCGAACCGGGCGAAGGCGAGGCGGCTGCGGCCTTGCGCAAGAGCTGGACGCGGTACCAGCTGGCGCTCGATGAATTTCTGTCCGCGACCACTCTCGAGGCTTGGGATCGGCTGTACTTCGACGCTCTGTCGCCTGCTTTTGAGGAGACGAAGCAAGCGGCCGATCGGATCCTCGACATGAACCAGGACGCGATTGTGCGCAAGAGCGAGCAGGCCGAGCGGAGCGCGCAGCGATTCCAACAGCTGGTCATCATTGCCGTGGCGGCAGCCTTGCTGGGTGGACTCCTGGTTTCGATTTCCTTGACCACCCGTCTGCTGCGCCCGCTGGGCGTGGTGGGTGCGGCGGTTCGGCGCTTTGGCCAGGGAGATCTGCACGCGCGAGCCCGACTGCAAGGCCGGGACGAGGTCGCGCAACTGGCGGGCGAGTTCAACACCATGGCCGATCACCTGGAACGCTACCGGGCCAGCTCGCTGGGCGAGTTGCTGCAAACCCAGCAAGCCGCGCAGGCGGCCATGGATGGCCTGCCCGATCCGGTGGTGATGCTGGATGCCGCGGGCCACGTGCAGGCCATCAACTCGGCGTCGAGCCGCTTGCTCGGCATGGATGCCGATCTTCGGCCCAAGGATCCGCTGGCCAGCCTCGACCCCGCGGTGCGCTCGCTGCTCGAGCGTGTTCGTGTCCACGTGGTCGGCGGCCGGGGCGCCTACGTTCCCAAGGGATTCGAAGAAGCGTTGCCCGTCGGGGATCACATCTTCTTGCCGCGCGCCGCGCCCATCTATGGCGACGCTGGCGAGGTGACAGGTGTGGCCATCGTTCTGCAGGACGTGACCAAGCTTTTCCATTTCGACGAGCTGAAGAGCAACCTGGTGGCCACGGTGGCGCATGAATTCCGGACGCCGTTGACCTCGCTGCGCATGGCGATTCACCTGTGTACCGAGGGCGCCGTGGGCTCGCTGACCGACAAGCAGGCTGATCTGTTGTTTGCGGCCCGCGAGGACTGCGAGCGGCTGCAGACCATCGTCGACGATTTGCTCAATCTTTCGCGCATCGAATCCGGCAACATCGACCTGCACAAACGGCGGGTAACGCCCGAGACGCTGGTGAACCTGGCCCGCGACGCGCACCGCTCCGCCGCGGAGGCACGGCAGATCACCCTGCGCTCTGAGGTGGCGCCCGGGTGCCCAGAGGCCTTTGCCGATCCGGATCGCCTAGATTTGGTATTCAGCAATTTGCTGGGCAATGCCATCCGCTACTCACTGCCCGAGAGCGAGATCGTCGTGCGCGCCATGCCCGAAATCGCCAGCGCGCCGGCCGGTGAGACTGATGCGAGTGCGGGCCACTGGATCCGCTTCGAGGTCAGCGACCAGGGACCGGGCATTCCCCAGCAGTACCAGGCCGAATTGTTCGAGAAGTTCTACCGCGTTCCCGGCAGTCCCCCGGGTGGATCAGGCCTGGGCCTGTTCATCGCCCGCGGCATCGTGCAGGCGCATGCCGGCCGCATCGGCGTGGTCAGCGAGCCCGGCAAGGGCGCGACCTTCTGGTTCACCGTGCCCGCAGCGCCGGAGCTATCGACGTAGTCACTCCGACTGCCGCTTGCGCTTTCGCCAGAGAGTCGAGACGTCGATGCCCAGCGTAGCGGCCGCGGCATCCTGGCTGGGGGCACGGGCCAGCACACGGCGAATGTGCTCGGCCTCGATCTCGGCCAGCGTGACATCGCCTCCCAACTGCGGCCCGGCCGGGCTGGTCGACACCTGCATCTTGGCCGGAAACGCTTCCGGCTCGATGAGCGACGCGGGCCACAGAATGAGGGCCCGTTCGATGGTGTTGCGCAACTCGCGCACGTTTCCCGGCCAGCTGTATTGCACCAGCGCCTGCTCGGCGGGTGGTGACAGCGTGGGAATCGGGCGGCCGACCGCGCGCGCGTAGAAATTCAGGAAGCGACGGGCGAGAACCAGAATGTCCTCGGCCCGGTCGCGCAACGCCGGAACGACAATCTCGATGACGTTCAGCCGGTAGAGCAGGTCCTCGCGAAAGCGCCCCTGCTGCACGTCGGTTTCCAGATCTCGGTTGGTGGCCGCAACCACGCGCACGTCGACCTGGCGGGTGCGGCTCTCGCCCACCCGCTCGAACTCCTTGTCCTGCAGGAAACGCAACAACTTGGCCTGCAGGGTGGGCGGGATCTCGCCGATCTCGTCGAGAAACAGCGTTCCGCCATGCGCGGCCTCGACCCGTCCCGGCTGGTCTCTCACCGCGCCGGTGAACGATCCGCGCGCATGGCCGAACAGCTCGCTGGTGAGAAGTTCCTCCGACAGCGTCGGGCAGTTAACCACGACAAAGGGATGCTCTCGCCTTGGACTGCGGGCGTGCAGGGCGCGCGCCACCACGGTCTTGCCGGTTCCGGTTTCTCCGCGCAGCAGGACCGGCACGTCGGAGGCGGCCGCGCGGGTGACCGTGTCCTGCACCGAGCGCATGCGCGGCGACTGCGAATCCAGATCCACGTCGGGAAGCGCGCTGGACAGGGTGTTTTCCAGGTTCTCGACCCGCCAAGTGAGCCGGCGTCGTTCGCAAGCCCGATCGACAAGGTGACGGATCTGCGCGGGGGTGAAGGGTTTGGGCAAATAGTCCCAGGCGCCGCGGTGAATGGCCTCGACCGCCGTCTCCACCGTGGCGTAGGCCGTGATGATCACGACCAGCAACTCGGGACGATCCGCCAGCAAGCGCGGAATCAGCTCAAGTCCGCTGTCCATGCCCAGCTTGAGATCGACCAGAGCCAGATCGAAGGGTTGCTTGGCCAGCGCGGCCAGGGCTCCCTCGGCGCTGGGCACGGACACCACCTGGTGCGACAGCTGCTCCAGGCACACGGTCAGTGTCGTGCGGATGTTCTTCTCGTCATCTACGACGAGAACAGCCAGGCGGTCGGGAGCTTGGGTCAAGGTGGCGATAGTATAGCGTCCTCTTGCGTTCTAGTTCGCCCAGTACTGATTGAAGTACTGCATGGTGTAGAAACCCAGCAGCAGCGCGCAGGCGGTGATGAAGAGCTGTTCGAAGCGGCGCGACTTCACCCGGTAGGCGAGCGCGAAGAAGGCAGGGAAGATCGGGGCCGCGAATCGGGGAATGGAGAGAACACGGCCGGTCGACAGTGGAATGAGGACGAGCAACAGGGAATAGAGGATGAGGGACACGTCGACCTTGCCGATGAGAAACAGCGGCACGATCAGAAAGAGGACGGAGACGACCTGGCCCCCGAGGATGTCCATGTTCTTGGCATTGCGGGGGACGGCGAAACTCAGCTTGCGTCCTTCGTCCCAAAGGGTGACCAGCGGAAATTTGAGATGGCGGCCCCACGCGGCCTGAACCTTGCTGAACGCCAGCGGGTCACCCACGGTCAGCTTGAGGATCAACATGAAGATGAGCAATCCGCAGGGAATGAGCAGCAGCCACAGGGCGCCGGGGCGCATTTGGCTCAGGTGCGCGCGTCGATTCCAGAAATAGCCCGCCGCCATGGCCAAGAAGAGGGCCACGCCCGATGAGCGGGTGAGACACGCCAGCATTCCCCAGATTCCGCACCAGAAGTACCGCTCGTCCAGGAAGTAGTAGAAGGCCGCCGTGGTGGTCAGCAGGAAGAGCGCCTCGGCGTAGAAGGCCGAGAAGAAGAAGGACGTGGGGAAGACCAGCAAATAGACCAGCCCGCGCTGCACGGTCTCCTCGTCGAAGGTCCGGCGGCCAATGCGCAAGAGGAAAAACAGGGAGAAAACCAGGGACAGGTTCGAGACGATGAGGCCGGCGAACAGGAGATTCCGGGTTAGGTAGGAAAGAACCTTGGTGGCGTAGGCGTACAGGGGAAAAAACGCCACGGTGCTTTCGCCGTAGCCGGGAACGACGTAGTAGCCGTATCTGACGACGTCGCGATACCAACCCGCGTCCCAGCGCGCCCACCCGTTCCAGAACCATCCGCCATTCCAATCGTGGTTGATTCCATGAGGAAAACGGTCGGTGGTGATGGACCCTGCCACGAAGGCGAAGGCGAACAGAACCCCCCGCCACAACAGGAAGAGCAGCAGCGCTCTGCCCAGATCGCGGCCCAGCGCGGATTCGCGCCAACGACGCACGATCTGCGCCAGCCTGTGCATGGCCGCCCTTATAGCCCATAGACCGGCTTTGGTGGGCCGGATGTCGAACTGTACGTGTTCCAGAACAGCACGGTCTTGCCGGCGAGCTTTCCGGCTCGTGCATCAGCGACCAGGGCGGCCAGGGCCTTGCCCGTGTAGGTCGTCTCGAGGTGGATGTTGTGGGCTGCCGCCAGGGCAACGGCCTCCAGACTCTCCGGCGTGGCCGCCGCGTATTCCTCGCCGAGAAAGCCATCGCGCACTTCAAGCGCCATGCTCTCTGGCCTGATCATCGGGAAACTGCCGTCAAGCTCGCGCAGCAAGGCGACGGCCTCTCCCATGACACGCCTCGTGCGCACAGGATTGGTGGACTCTGCTGGCACCACGCGCACGCCGATCACGCACGTTCGCAACCCCACGGCCGCCAGTCCCATGGCCAGGCCGCTGGCGGTTCCGGCCGAGCCGTAAGGGACATAGATCAGGTCAGGCTCTGGCAGGGCGCCGGCTGCAACCTGGCCGGCCAACTCGCAGGCCGCGTTGACAAATCCGATGATCCCTCGCGCGTTGGTTCCGCCAAAGGGAATGACCAACGGCTCAACACCGTCGCGCGATGTGATCTGGTCGCGCAACTCGGCGCCGCGAGCCAGGGCCAGCGAATAGGACTCGACGAAGTGCAAGGTGGCCCCGGCGGCCCGGTCGGCGACCAGGTTCGCGTCCAGATAGGGCGTGTGCGGCTGCGGCGCGAGCACGGCGTGGACTTGCAGCCCGACTTGCCGGCCGTAGACGGCGGTTGCGCGCACGTGATTGGAACCGACCGCTCCAAAGGTGATCAGCGCGCGTCGGTTTTCGGCCAGCGCTTGTCCCAACAGGAATTCCAGCTTGCGGACCTTGTTCCCGCCGTAGGCGCGGCCTGAAATATCGTCCCGCTTGACGAAGAAGGACGGGATGGCAAGCATCCGAGCCAACTCCGGCATGGACTCGACCGGCGTGGGGAAGCACCCAAGCGTCACATGGGCGAGATTTTTGGTCTCAGGAAATCGGGCAACCAGGGGCAACGTCACAGGATCTTCCTAGTGCGCCAAGGCCGCGATCGCAACCATGTACCAGGCGGCATGGGGCAACCACTGTTCCACCCAGCGCCAGTCCTCCCCGCAGGAGGTGCCGCTGGTCCATTGGATGCCGCTGCCATCTGTGGCTTGGCCAGTAATGCCATTGGAAATTCCGCCAACCAAAGTGCCGTTCTGTATCTTCGAGGCACAGTAGGGCGCCGGATTCTGATTGCCAAAGCCGTTCAAGAAGCACATGTCATAGGGATTGTTGCCCAAAATCCAATCGAGCTGGGTGCCAGCGAAGCGAATCAGATCGAGGTACTCTGTGCCGGTGGCGGAAAGAACGTCGGCTCCCATCAGCGCCGCGGCTGCCAACGATCCCAGACGGGCATTCTCACCTTGCCACCAGTAACCCGATTCATTGTCGTGGGGGATGAAGAAGCCGGTGGTCGAGGCACTGGTGTGCTGTCTGGCATAGCCAAAGGGGTTGGCCACGGCAGCAGTGACGCCCAGCAAGTAATCGAGATGCTTCTGCACGGCTTGTCTGACTGTGGCCTTGTGTGATTCATCGGTCTCGACTTGCAGGTAGCGCGCCAGGGCCACTGTGGGAAGTCCCGCGTCCGAGGCGTGCCAGAAGGGACGGGATGCGCCGTCGGCAATGAAGTAGCCGTCCGCACTCAAACGACTCACGAGAGAATTGGCGCGCGCGCGAGCCGCGTCGAGGTAGCTGGCGTTCAGCGTGGTTGCGTAGAGCTCGCTGGCAGCCAGGAGCCCGGTGTAGTCGTCAATCACGTTCTCTTTGCCATCATCCGCGTAGAGCTTGCCGTTGGTATTGAGATACGCGAAAGCCTTTTCAGCGCCCGCGAGGTACTGCGCGCTCGTAAATGCGCCGTCCACCTTCCACTGGGCTGCGCGGGCTAGAGCCGCGACGCTCATGCCTCCGCCTTCGCGCAGGGCTGATTGCCAGTCAGCGGTCTCAGCCCCATCCTGCCCGACGAAGGCGCAGATGGTCCGTTGGCCGACATCGCCTGACCAGTGATCAAAGACGTTGATGTAGAAATAGCCGACTGGATCGAGGACGCGCAGCAGGTAGTCGGCGCCCCACAGGGCTTCGGCTTGCACGGCCGCCGCATTGCCTGAGGCCGCCAAGGCTGGACCGGCTTGGTCGTGGACCCAAGCCAAGGCCCAAGCCACCAGCGGGATCTGCTGCGGGTTCATGAAGTTTGCGTAGCTCAGGTGGCTCAGATACTTGGAAATATCCCCCGAGGCGTCGTACCAGCCCCCACGCACGTCGGCGCGCGCGTCGCTGCCGAAAAAGGGAATGCTCGCGTCCGCAGCCCAAACGTCAGGGTCATCGGCGCGGGATGCCGTGAAATAGCCCAGGACACTGGAAAACGTCTGCGCGAACAGTCGATTGTCGCCAACTGTGAACGGGGCCGAGGCTGAGCTTCCGGTCTGCAACTGATAGGTGCCTGGCCGCGTGAGCTCGGTGAAATCCACGGAATAGAACGACTTGCTGCTGCCCCAGTCAGCGAAGGCTTGCGCGGTGAGATCGCCACACCACACTGCGACGCCGTCGCTTCCCACCACGAGAAATCGAGTCAGCGTGGAAGATCCTTCGATCACAGCGTGTTTGGGGCCAAGCGTGTCGAAACCCACTTGATTCAAGTGGAATGTCACGGCGGCGGCCGCGCTGACTCCGCCGGCCGACAGTTGGAACCAATCGAGATTGACGATGCCAGCCGTGGACCCGACAGCGACAAGGTAGAGGGTATGGGTGCCAGTGACTGCGCTCAGGCTGACCGTTGCATCGCCCCATGTCTCCCAGGCACCCGTGGAGGCTGGCGTCCATTTTCCAATGAGTTGACCGGCCGCGCTGTCCAAGTGAACCTCGACTTGCCCTCCGTCGACACCCTTGGCGTAGTGGATTTGCATGGTATCGATGCCACTCATCTTCAGCCCAGAATAGAAGAGGAAGTCACCACCCTCGAAATAACCCACGGTCGTGCTGTTGTCTTGGAGTTGCGCGCCTTGCTGTCCTCCAGTCGTGCCTTTGCAGTTTCCCGTGGTTGCGCCAAAGGCACATTCCGCTTCGATGCGCTGGGTGGCGACTGCGAGGCCTGGGGCTTCGCAGGTCATCACTTTGTTGGGTTCCAGCGTCGTTCTGGCGGTGCTCTTGCTGGTACCGCCGCTTCCGCCCGTGACCCCACCCGCCGCGCCAGCCAGATTTCCGCTGGAGCCGGCCAAGCCACTTTCGCCCACCGGGGGCGTGCCGCCGCCTGCCATGCCAGCCGAGTTTCCGCCAGCGCCGGCCTGGCCACTTCCACCCGGTGCGGTCGTGCCCGCCGAGCCTGGTCCAGATCCAGCGCCGACTGTACCGCCAGCGCCACTGCCGCCAGCAAGCTGCTGCGATGGAGCGGGAGGCGCCGGCCGGCAGCCCAGCAGAACGAGCGACAAACCGATGAAATGAGTGATGGACCTGTGAAGACAGGGATGATGCATTGAGGTGCTTCGCAGACAGGGGAGCGCCGCAGACAGACTGCCATGGACTGCGTCTGCTGGGCGCCGTGGGCCAAGGCCACGCTATCTGATCGGGTGCGGACTCGCACCAGGAATCGAAGCGCTACGCGCCTGGACACGGAGGAGGGCGGCGCCGGAATGCGCCCCGCGTTGGTTCATCCGCGGATGCGTACGGGTGCAGGGATCTCCGCGTGCAGAATCGGCCCGTCGCTATCCGTTGACGGCTCTGATAATGTGCATCAGACTGGCTTGGTGGGTGGCTAGGGGCTCGCGTTTCTGCTCAGCTAGGGAGGCACAATGAGAAGCACGAAGGTTGGCAAGATCCTAATCGGGATCACAGCGGGGCTGTTTGTCGGAGCAGCCCAAATGGACTGCGTATCGGACTTGCCGCCCATTACCTTGCCAGGAGGCAGCGGCGGCAATGGTGGCGTTTCGAGCAACGGCGGCAACGGTGGCGCAGCGGAAAACGGGGGCAACGGCGCCGCTGGCCAGAGCGCCATTATCGGCACGATGCCGTCGGGCGGAAGCAACGTGGACGCCAACGTTCAGGACGTCCAGCCGGTCATCGCCTCGGCCGACGCCAACTGCGGAGTCCAGACCCAGAACCCGAGTGTGCAGCCAGTGGATCTCTTGTTGGTTCTGGATCGTTCGGGATCGATGAGCGACGATATCGCGTCGGATGCGACCTGCGGCAGTCGTGCCGGCTGCCAAGCGCGGTGGCCCACGATTACGGCATCCCTCAACCAAGTTCTCGCGGCTTCACCAACCAGCGTTCAGTGGGGCTTGAAGTTCTTCTCGTCCCCAGGCGGCAGCACCTGCACCGTCAAATCGGGAGTGGACGTCGGGGTGGGGCCCACTACCGCTGCTCAGATCCAAGCTGCGATTGCCGGGACCTCGCCGGGAAATCAGACGCCAACTATGGCCGCCATCAAGGCGGCGGTCGCCTATTTCAGCACGGTGAATGATGGCCTACCCCACTATATTCTCCTGGCCACCGACGGCCAACCCAACTGCGACCCTGGGACAAGCTCCGATGTCACCGACGCATCGGTCATGGACACCGCGGGCGTCATCGGAACCGCCAATACCGGCAGCAACATCAAGACCTACGTCATCGGCATCGGACCATCGGCTGGCAACCTCGACGCCTTTGCCGCGGCCGGCGGAACGGGAAACTATTTCCCCGCGGAATCCGCGGACCAGCTGACCACCGCGCTAAGTACCATCGCTGGCACTGTGGCGAGTTGCGTGTTCACGATGGCTTCAGAGCCGCCCGATCCCACCAACCTCGGCGTCTATTTGGACAACACAACCAAGGTCCCGCGTGACCCGTCGGAGGGCTTTTCGCTGGCCGCGGACAACGTGACCGTCACACTCAATGGCAGCTACTGCGCCGGAATCAAGGACGGAACCTTCAAGGTCGTTCAGGTCTTCTTTGGCTGCCCCGGCGTGCCACTACCCGACAACTTCTGAGCCTGCCGTCTGTGACGCTGCGCGAGTCGGCGTGCCGCCGTGGTCGCTGGACGAAGGCGGGAACCTTCGCGCGCGATGGGCATCTAACAAGATAGGAATAGGTGGTTTGATCGGACGGGCCGCTGACCATTTCCCGGTCGGGCCGTCCAAGGAGGGGAATGTGGAATCTCTAACTATCTTGCTGGGATTGCTGCTTTTAGCTGCGACTGTCTGGGACCATTTTCGGCTGCGCCGCGCACTATTGGAACAGAATTTCGCGGCTCGGACCTCCCGGCTTCGCAGCGCCATGGCCCGAAAGCCCGGTGACCAACGCTGGCCATCGATCACCGTGGTGCGGCCGGTACGGGGACTCGACGTGGACGCCGCCAAGAACCTGGCCGCTGCGCTGGACAACGACTATCCCGGCGACGTTGAAACCATATTCGTGTTTGACGACGATCTCGATCCCGGCTTTGCCACGGTTCGCAAGGCCATTGCGGCACATGCTGCAGCCGGTGCACGCGGCACGGCCACGATCATGGTGGCCGGACAACCGCCTCCGACCATGACCGGGAAACTGCACGCCATGATAGCGGGTCTGGGCCAAGCTACGGGCGAGTTGGTCGCTTTTGGAGACTCGGATACGCGGCCACATCCCTATTCACTGCGTCTGGCGGTCGAGAAACTGCTCACCACCGAGCGGGCCGGATCCGTATTCGTCCCGGTGGTGGCCAGCGAAACGCCGCGGACTGCCGGCGACGTGGGCGTCGCGCTCATGCTCAATGGCCTCTATGGACCAGCCGTGGCCCGCACGGTGAGCAAGACCGGGGAAATGCCTTTCATCATGGGACAGCTCATGGTGTTTCCGCGCGAGACCCTCAAAGCCCTGCGCGATCTGCAGAATGTGAGCGGCGAGTTGGTCGACGACATGCGAATGGGGATGGACGTAGTGGCGGCCGGGTATCGCAACGTCGTCTCGGCGGACACCCTTCCCATCGTGGTGCGTGGGCTGGGACTCGCCGAGTTCGTTCGCATGTTCCGCCGATGGCTCATATTCTCTCGCTCGGGTTTGCCAACCTGGTCGTTCAAGCTCCCGGTGTGGCTGCGCGGCGCAGAGTTCTGGCTGGGATTTCTCATGACGGCGCTGGCCCTCTCCTACGGCCAGTACGCTGCCGCGATTCCCGCTGCCGCCACCGTGGTGGCGGTGAGCGCGAGCATTGTTGGTTTGCACCGAGTTCTGGGCGGCGCGGCCATCGGCTGGCGCCACGCCTGGGTTCCGGCTGCCGTCTTGCTGGCAGGGCCGCTGCTTCTGCTCAGCGCGATTCTCAAACCAGAAGTGACGTGGCGAGGACGCACCTACCAGCTGGATGCCCGTTCCAAGTTGCACCGACCGGAACCCGCGCACGCCCATCGGCCGTGAGCGCGGAGCAGCCGCAGCGACGGCAGCAAGAACTAACTATTCATAGAGCAACGCGCTTGCGAGGTGCCCTTCGACGCTGCTGTTGCCGCCGGCGATGAGCACCTGCCCGCTGCCCAGCAGCGTCGCCGTTTGCGACCACCTGGCCATGGTCGTGCTTCCAGTGGCGGCAAATGTGCCGGCCGCTACATCGTATAGTTCAGCGCTCGCACTGACACTGCTGCCGCCGACGATGAGCACCTGCCCGCTGCCCAGCAGCGTCGCGGTGTGGCCGACCCTGGTCATGGTCATGCTGCCGGCGGCGGCAAATGTGCCGGTCGCTGCATCGAATCGCTCAGCGCTCGCCATCGATTCGACGTTTGCTCCGCCAGCGACAAGCACCTGTCCCGTGGGCAACAACGTCGCTGTGTGGTTCTGCCTGGCCAGTGCCATGCTGCCAGTAGCCGTGAATGTTCCGGCCGCTGGGTCGTAGATCTCCGCGCTGGCCAGCGCTGTCTTGCCATCGGTTCCGCCGGCGATGAGCACTTGCCCGTTGCCCAGCAACGTCGCCGTGTGTCCCGTCCTCGTCACAATCATGTCGCCCGTGGCTGTGAACGTCCCGGTCACTGGGTCGAATAATTCCGCGTCCGGTTGATTCGGGTCGCCAGTCATTCCGCCGGCGATGAGCACTAGCCCGCTGTCCAGCAACGTCGCTGTGTGGTTCCATCGTTCGATAGTCAGGCTGCCGGTTGCAGCAAATGTCCCACTGATTGGATCGTACAGCTCTGCGTCTGCGAACGCCGAACTGCCATCGGTTCCGCCGGCGACAAGCACCTGCCCGTTGCGCAATAGCGTCGGCGTGTGGCCTGTCCGGGTCTCTGCCATGTCACCAGTGGCTGTGAATTCTCCGGCCGCCGCGTCGTACAGCTCGGCGCTGGCGAGTGGGTTCCCGCTGTCATCGTATCCGCCGGCCATGAGCACCCCGCCGTTACCCAACAACGTTGCCGTGAAGTCATCCCTGGGTATCGTCATGTCGCCGGTTGCTGCGAAGATCCCCTGCAGGGGCGTCGCGATCAGCGACACTGTGACCTGCGCGGTCGTGGAACCATTCAAGGTGAGTGTGTAGGTCGTGGTCTGGGTGGGCGCGACCAATTGGGATGTCTGGCCCAGAACCGAACCCACGCCTTGATCGATGGATAGGGTCGTCGCTTGAGTCACCACCCAGCTGAGCGTGGTGCCTTGACCTTGTGAAATCGCCATGGGCGAGGCAGCAAAGCTGACGATTGCAGGGCCGGTGAAGGCATCGGCTCCGGCACCCGAGTCGTCGCCTTCACCACCATCATCGGCCGCGAGGCCATCGTCTCCGCCGTCGGGCGGCGGTACACTGCTGGTTGGCGTGCTGCCGCCGCAGCCTGAGGCCTCCGCCACAGCGAAGATGATGGCGACAAGTGCAAGCGAGACGCGCATCAGATTATTCCTTGCGCCGCAGCCCCTGGACTGCCACTCCGGCGCGAGGCGGATTCCGGTGCGCGAGGCGGATTCCGGTGCTCGGGAGGGGTCCTGAGAGTTTTGTCATCAGCACTGGCGCAGTCTACCCCATTGCAACCCCGTCGAGGTTTCTTCATTGCCTGCGCGTTCCAACCGTCGTCGCTGTTCCCCTGGATGTACCAATCGGAACCGTTATCGACGATCAGGCCGAATGTCTTCACGATCGAGATCCGTTGTTCACGGAGGCGTTCGTTAGTTCCAACGCGACTACCAGCGGCGGCGGTGGGACCCAGCGCAGGGTAGGTGCCAGAGTTCTCATGAGCGCCGTCAGCTCTAGCCTGCCCGTGCGAAGAAACGCTCATGCCCCTCTTCAAGGGCGTCAAACTCTGTGTCCGGAGTGATCACGCTGACGTGAGGCGCATCGCGGTCAGGATCCTCTTGCCGATGTCCTCGGTCTTGATGAGGGCGATGAGGCGCAGCTGGGAGTGGCACTTCGAGCGGACAAGCTCAAGACCGAAGGTTCTTCTCAAAAGCTCGGACCAACGGATGTACCTCGATGTGTTCTTGGGTGCCTCAGCTGACCAGCTTCGCGATTAGGTCGCCGACTTCGCGCGTGCCCATGCCCATCTTACCGGCGGCCAGGCTGTTGAATGGAGGTAGAGGGAAAAGTGAAGACCGCAGTTCTCGGGCGCCTCAAGATTCTGAACCCGAACAGCGATCTCCACGTCGCTTTCTCAGAATTCTGAGCCCGCACCGCATCGATCTTCGCGTCTTTGCGAGGGAATCGGCCCAAGAACCGTGGCGCGCAATTGGGCATGCAGATTGCTGGCCTATTGAGGACATGAAGATCCAAATGTGTAGAATGTCTACGGGCGTTGCAGCCCTTATTATGGCTGGCTTGGTGGGCTGTGGTGGCCAGCCGGCTCTGACGTCTGATGAGGGCAGTGGAGGCAATTCGGCCGGGGCAAGTGGTGGCCAGGCAGGCAGCACCGGAATTTCTAGCGGATTCGGCGGCACCACCGGAGCCGGCGGAGTGGGAGCCGGCAAAACCGGCGGAGCCGGCGGCGGCACGGGTGGGGCGAGCGGGTGTCCGCTGATCGCGTGCCCCGCTCTGGCCTGTGTGGGCGAGACCCAGCCGAATCCCGATCCCTGCGGCTGTCCCATCTGCGCGCCGACTCCTGATGCTGGCGTGGCGAAAGACGCTGGCGGCCAGGACACCCGAATCTGCCTGGCCCTCCCGTGCGCGCCGCCGCTCTGCCCCGGCGGATACGTGACGGATCCCGATCCCTGCGGCTGTCCCGTCTGCGCGCCGACTCCTGATGCGGGCGTGGCGAAAGACGCTGGCCGCGTAGACGCCCCGCCCATCTGCGCACCGGTTGCGTGCCCCGCGATTGCCTGCGTGGGCGGAACCCACCCGAACCCCGATCCCTGCGGCTGTCCCCTGTGCGGGCCGGCTCCTGATGCTGGCGCGGCGAAAGACGCTACCCCGCCCACTGCGTGCCCGATGCTGGCAAGCCTGAATTCCCCGGACGCTACGCAAGTTGGGTACACCGCTGCGCGAGCGTTGGTGAATTGCACCTACGCGGATGGAGTCAGGAGCACCTGCGTGAGCAACAACCCCACGTCCTGCTCTGACTCCGGCTTGCTAGTCCCGGATTCTGCCGTCTGCAGCAACCTGTGCACGGCGGACCAGTATGGCCTGGCCTACGGTGAAGCGGGTCCTTTGGGGCCGCCGGCGTCAATCGATCTTCCCGCTGGATGTGGGGCAGGCATGTATACGCCCGGCGGCGTCGCGTTCTACTGCTGTCCCTGCGGCATGTGAGCCAAAAATGGACTCCTCTGCTAGTGGAATGGTCAGGCGTCGGTGCGCATAAGCGAATCGATGGGGGCATTTCCGATCCGAGAACCCCTTTCTCCCCGCACCGGCGCACCTTCGCGCGTGTCTGGACGGCCCGGCAGGGCCCTTTTCGGCCTTCTGCACGCTGAGAATTCTGCAGCTGGGACGGGCACTTCGAGCAGACAATCTCAAAACCGAAGGTTCTTCTCAAAAGCTCGGACCAACGGATGTACCTCGATGTGTTCTTGGGTGCCTCAGCTGACCAGCTTGGCAGACAGCCGACGAAGTGTATCAAGCTTGGAGGGACGGCAAGGGCTAGAATATCGGGGCGCAGGTCGAGACCCCCGCGCCCACAATGTAGCGGCCGCCGGTGTCGGCAACGACGGTGCGGATGGTGCTGGGTGTGTCGCGCGGCACCTCGTACACCGATCCGATGCTGCCTAGACCGTCCTCGTCGTTGTTGACGAAGATCCAGAACGATCCGCCCCAGAACTTCATGGCCCAACTGCTGTTTCCGTGGAGGCTTGGGTATGAGTAGATCGGCGGTAGTGTCGCGCCGCTGGCAGGATCGATCTGTACCAGCACGGCTGAGCCCTCTGGGTCCGGCCCCATACCGGCCGGGACGAAACCCCACAGGCTGCCGTCGCCCGTTCCGGTCAGCTCCGCATTGCCGGCGGTGATCATCCCGATCGGCGTCACCGCCAGCGAAGGAAACGACACCGTGGCCAACTCGGAGTAGTTGTCGTCAACTCCGTCGCCGCCAGCGACGTACAGAGTGTCGACGTTGGTCGAGGGATCGAACACGAAACCCATGCCGAAGCCAGAGTCGAATGGGCCATCTTCATCCACTTGGAAGCTCGTCGCCTGGCATTGTCCCGTTCCGGTATCCACCTTGAATAGATTGCCGTCACCGTACACCACCCAGGCGACCGCGTTCTGATCGACCGCCATCGAAAAGGGATCGCTATCCGTCGGGCAGTTCAGCACAGCGATGTCGGTGAAGGTCAAGGTCGCTGGATCGAAGCGCGAGAACATGCCGCTGTCCCCATCGACGGTGTAGATCCACTGGCTGGCCTCGCTGCAGGCGGTGGCGATGGTGGCTGTCAGCAGGATCGACGCATCCGGCGCGCGCGAGTCGCCGGTTTGCAACACCAGGGTTCCGGTGCGAACGTGCGGTGGCGCGCTGTCGAACGCGCCGAAACCTACGGAGACGGACTGTTGTGTGCCCGGCGCGACAGTGAACGCGAGCGCCTGGCCCGGGTCAAACGTGAAGCCAGGGTCAGTGCCCGGGCCGAAGGCGATGCCCGAAACCTGGCAGGCTTCGGTGTCTTGGTTGACCAAGGTGATAGCGCGGCTCGCGCTGGTGTTGAGGATGACCTTGCCGAAGTCCAGCCTCTCAGGTGAGATGGTCAGCACACAGCCGGAGGTCGGCAAGAGTGGCGTCCGATAGCACGCCACCCAAGAGAGCAGCGTGCACCCGAGGAGCATTCGTCCGCCCAGGCATTTGGTCATCGTTGCTGCGTTGCTGTTGCGCATGGTTCTGCTCCTTGCACTGCTCGCCAGGTCGCCAAGCCCAAGCCTGCCGCAGCATACAGCAGCGGACCATCCGGGTCTGCTCCGACTCGCGCAGGCCGCTCGGCACGCGGTGTTCGGGCAGTCTTCTCCGGTTGCCGGCGCGAATAGACCGGACCATCGGCTGTCGGCTGCGCGCGTGCCGCTGCCTCCACGATGGAGGCTTATCGGCGAGCGGCTCACCGATGGTGCGTGTTGGTCTGCCTCAGCTGACCAGCTTGGCGATTAGGCCGCCGACTTCGCACTTGCCCATGCCCATCTTACCGGCGGCCAGGCTCTTGATCTGGCCACACCATCACGCTGGCCAGCGCGTAGGGCATCGGCACCATCACGCTATCGCTGCGTACTTCGAGGTCGCAAAGCTCGCGCTCGCGCGCATCGCACAGGGTGGCCTTTCGGATGGGACGGCTGGGGCAGGACAGGCGAACTTCGACCGCGGCGGGCGCGAAGCTTGCGAGACGAACCACCACGGCGTTGCCCTGAAAGGCCGGCTTGAGCGCAATGACCTGCACGTCGTCGCGGTCGACCAGCATCACCGAGTTGGCTAGGTCGTCCAAATCCGGCTCGTTCGGGCCGAACAGGGCGGCGCGCAGGGCTCGCCGCACGTGGTGAGGCAGGCGGTTGCTCCTGGCATCTCCTTGGGGAGTGAACCACACGGCGTAGTCGAGCTGTCCCTCGCGCGGATCAGTTCCTGAGGCCGGGTGCGCGAGCAGCGGCAGCAGGTGGAAGGCCGTCTCGCGGGGCGCATGGCGCAGAGCGATCCACTCCAATGCGCCCGCACCGTCGCTGGCGACCGCCGCAGGCCCGCCCAGGAAAGCCGCCAGGCCAATGTCGCTTTTCCCGTCGCGCAGGTGCACGAAGGAACGCGCGGGCCAGAAAGTGGGCTCGTACAGCTTGTGCGCTGGGCGTTCGACGATCCCGCCCGGCACGTCCATGGTCAGTCCCGGCGAGGCCAGTCGCGTGGGAAAACGGCAGGTGATGGTCCGGCCGCGCTGGGCCGAACCTTCCAGACGCATGCGCAATACCGGCGCGCTCTTGCGCATCCACAGCCGGCGAACGAAGCGACGCTCGTCGAACTCCGAGTCGATGCGCACTTCGAGCACGTCATTGCGCACATGCACCTTGATGCGAGCCGGTTGCTGACTGGCTCGCGCGTGCTCGACAAAGAAGCCGCCACGGAATTCGTGGCCCATGCGCCACAAGCCGCCGCTGTCACGATAGCTCACCAGATCGTTGGCGGGACCAGCGAGCAACTCTTCACCTGAACCGCTCAGGCGGAAACTGGTGATGGCACCTCCTTGTTGTTCGCTCAGTTCAATCCGATAGGCGTCGGTCTCCACCACCAGCCTGCCTGAGTCGAGACTGAAGAGCGGCGGCGGGCTGGGCGGAAAGTCGTGCGCCGGGGGTCGGATGGTGCGAATGCGGGCGAGCGCGTGGTTGGCCATGTCCTCGGCTTGTTCCAGCCAGGGCTGTTGCTCCTCCTGCCAGATGCGATCGGGCGACGTCCCGGTGATGAAGTCGTGGTGATTGCTCAACACCACCAGATCCCAGGCGCGGCGCAGGTCGCGCGCAATCTCGGACTCGACGGCGGCGTGCTCGGGGGACACGCCTGACGCCGACCGCGCCGGCAGCACCGTCAGCTTTTCCGCGACGACCAGCTGGCGCACGATGCGGTTGGCGCGCCGTTTGGCCTCCGGGCGGCTGGCATAGAACCCCATCCAGTAGGGATTCGGGTCCAGCGCCAGCACCGGCAGAGCCGCGCGATGGCAGTCGACCAGCGCCAGGTAGTCATCCAACCCGGCGTTGAGCGTCCACACTCCGCTCGACGGGTAGCGGGTGCGGTTGTAGCGGTCGAGCAATCCCCACAGGTCCGCGATGGGACCGTTGAAGTCGCCACCAATTGGGCAATAGAGGTAGGGCGTGCGGGCGAGCGGCGCCAGGTCGCGGACATAGCGCTGGATGCGGCGGGCGACATGGGCTTCAGTGCGCCACGGGAACCCATAGATCCGGTCCATCCAGCGCACCACGCCCACGTGAGCAAGAAGATCGCCCTGGAAATAGGTGAAGGGATTCCAGTGGCACAGGACCTGCGAGCCATCCGGGCCACACCATACGAAATCAGCGGTCTTGAGTTTCTTCGCGAGCAACTCGGCGCTCGATCCGGGCAGGGGAAAAGCCGACGAACCGCGATAGTCGCAGCCGATAAAGTACATGCCATCGATGCGCGTGATGGCCGCCATGTCGAAGCCCAACGCGACCAACATTGTCGGCAGCGCGGGCGAATGGCCGAAGTCGTCGGGCAGGTAGGCCAGCCGCGGCTCCACTGTCATGCCATTGTCTTTGAGCCAGTGCTGTCCGTCGGCGTAGTCGCGCAGAATCGCCTCGGTGTCGGGCAGCACGGTGTCGGGCGTGGTAATGCCAGTGCCGGTCAGACGCAGTTGGTGCTGGTTGATCAGGCTGCGCAGTCGTTCGTGCTGGGCCGGGTAGGACTGCCAGTGGCGTTGCAGAAAGAAAAGGCTCTCAATGGAGAAAACCCGGCGCGGCTCCTGTTCGAGCGCGAGCAAGACTCGCTCGAAGATGCGTGGAATGCAGAGTTGGTAGTATTCCTCGGTGGTGTGCAGCCAATTCGGATCCCAGTGACTGGTTTCGCCGAGCACCAGCACACGCTTCGCTTCGGGCGGAATCCCCAGCTTGGCGCGAAGTGCAGCTTCCCCAGAATGCGCGATTGTTGCGCCTTCGGGGCTCAGCTGTGATTCATCCTTCCTGCACACCACAGTTCACTGGTCAAGCCTCCCAGCAGCCTGGTTCAATGGCAAGGACGGCCGTTCCGGCTACGGAGACACATAGTCCTTGGTCTGGGCCGGGACATAGTTCGAGCTGCCGAAGAGAACGCGCAGGCGCGCGACAATGCCGCGGTTGCGGCGCAATTCGTAGCCAAGCTGGAGCAAGCCAGCCAGCCCGAGCCGGAGCGGATTCAAGTGCAGGCGAGGCGAGCCCGTCAGCCCCACCGGCGGAGGCGTTTCAGTGGGCGGGACATAAGTGCCGAAGATGCGGTCCCAGAGCATGAATGGGGGGCCGCCCAAGTTGATGAGCGAGTGGCCCGGCAGCGCTGAGTGGTGCATGTAGTGGTAGGTACCTTCGCCGAAGAATGCGCCGAGCACGCGCAACGTCCGGCTTCGCCAAAAGGTCGAGTACAGGGCGGTATTGTGCGAGCCGATCAAGACGATTTGGCCGATCATGCGCACGAGCAATGCTTCCGCAATCATCGTTTCTGAGTAGAAGAGCTTGGCGCCGATGCCGACCCCGAGTTGAAAGGGCACGCTCAGGAGGAAGAACAGTGGAAAGGCTGCGAACACCGGCTGTGTCGTGGGGATCGTCAGATAGGGGGTCAGGTGGTGCGGGCGATGCCAGAGTAGCCAGAACGGCCGCCAGGTGTGGCCTAGACGGTGGAACCAATACTGAAAGAGATCGACCAGCGCCATGCTTGCGAAAAGCGGAAGCGGGTAGGGCAGGTGCACCAGGGTGGGCACGCGAGCCACCAAGGCCCTGCTCCAAACTGTGTAGTGACGGACAAGAGAGAAGCCGAAGAAGAAGCCGTGCCCCAACGCCGCGCTGACCGCACCGGCAAGCGCCAGGCCCACATAGAGCATCAGCGAAACGACCATGGTGAGCAGGAAGAAGGAAATGATCTGTCGCCGCGGCAACCCTTCAGCAAGCGAGAAGCCGCGATAGAGCATGACGCCGTTCCAGGCGAGCACGAACGCAGACAGGGGAACCATCACGACCAGCCAGCGGGGCGACACGCCGGCGAGTTGGATTTCGAGGCGTGCCAGCGCGCCGCCCGCTTCGTCCACCAGCCCGAGGCCGAGCATGACGGTTTCATGGGCGAACGCATCGACGACGACGGTGAGCGAGAAGGCGATGGCAAACACCACGTAGCCGGCCCGGATCCAGGGCTCCCAGCGCGCACGCGGTTCCGCAGGTTCCCACTCGATGAGCCGCAGCGAACGGCGGCCTCGCGGAAAGGAGAAGAGTCCGCGCAGAGCGCCACCCCGGCGAACAAGATCCCCGGAAAATTGGGTTCGCGATGAGCGGAAAGAAAGATCCACTTCAGTATCTCCACCGATGCGCTGGCTCTATTGCGACGTCGCGTCCGCCCACTGGCGCTCGAAGGCCAGTTCTGCCTCGAGGCTTTCCCGATCGCGGTTGATGGTGGCCACGGCCAGGCGTTTCCCGGCGGCGAGGTAGTCGATGCGCGCGTCCAGACCATCGATAGTGCCGTCCACACGCAGTTCGTCCCAGTCCGCCGCGTAGCCCACATACCTCAGCGTCACGTCGTAGTGTTGGCTCCAGAAGAAGGGCACAATCGCCAGGCGTTTCTCTCGACCGAGCATGTTCTGGGCTGCCAATGCCCCCTGTCGCTGCGCTACCGCCCAGTGCTCGATGCGGATGCGTTCACCGGACACGGGATGGGGAAAGCGCGCGACATCGCCGGCCGCGAAGATCCCGGGCGCGCTGGTCTCGAGCTGGTCATTGACCAGAATCCCATCGTCGACCTCAAGGCCCGCCTGCTGGGCCAAGTCAGTGACGGGCCCTACTCCTATCCCCACTACCACCAGATCCGCCGGGACATCTTCGCCGCTGCTCAAGGTCACAGTCTTGTGACCTATGCGCCGGGGAGAGCTGCCAAAACGGAACATGACACCGTGTTGTTCGTGGATGCGTCGAATGAAATCAGCCACGGCCGGACCAAAGAGGCGCCCCATGGGATGAGCCGCGGGCGTCACCACAGTGACCCGGATTCCTAAGGTGCGAAGGGCGGCCGCAACTTCCAAGCCAATGAAGCTGGCACCCAGCACGACGGCATCTCGTGCCACGCGTGCGGCTTCTCGGATCTTCTTGCTGTCGGCCCAGGTGCGCAGGCAGAGAACCGAGGGATCGTCAGCGCCAGGCACGTCAAGGCTGATGGGTTGCGTTCCGGTTGCCAGAAGCAGGGCAGCAAAGGGCAGCGAGCGGCCGTCCCCGAGTTCCACCGACCGCGAGTCGACGTGGACCTTCACCGCCGGCGTGTCGACGAGAAGGTTGATGTCAAGGTTGCGGTAGTGATCGGCTGGTCGCAGAGGGATCCACTCCTCGGGCGCCGTACCGGCCAGGTAGTCTTTGGAGAGGTTGGGGCGATCGTATGGCTCTGATTGGTCGGCGCTCACCAAGGTGAGCGGCCCGGTGTAGCCTTCCTGGCGCAGCGTCTCTGCGGCGGCATGGCCGGCGGCGCCACCACCCACGATCACCACCGAGGCTGGGCTGTTGGCAGGTGTTGGTCGCGCGGTCACGGCCGGTGGCTGCCCGCGCAGATGGATCTTCCCCTCGACCTCTTCGACATTCCAGCAAGCCAGCGGGTTCAAGGCCGGCGCGCGCGTGGCCTCGCCGGTGGCGAGCGCGAAGCGGGCGTGGTGCAAAGGACAGCAGATCTGTCCGTGGGCCACGACGCCTTGGGCGAGCGCGCCGCCGTAGTGAGTGCAGCTGGCGCCGACGGCGAACGCTCGTCCACGCTCGCGAACCAGCAGGACGAGATCGTCTGCCAGCTTGCCGACCAGGGGCTTGCCTTCAACCAGGTCGCCGCTTGGAATTCCGAGCGACAGGTCGGGTGGAGTCTTGTCATCGGGCGCACTCATGAATAGCCCCGTTGCTACACAGCCAATCGGCGCACGACCACCAGGGTTCGGTCATCGCGGGGCAGCTCGGGGGTGCGCCGGTCCGCAGCCTCGAATATGGCGTCCTGGATCTGGTTCGCGCTGCCGTTGCTGGCATTCCAGGCGATTTGGGCCAGTTCGCGGTCGGCGGCTCCGGGTTCGGGCCAAGCGTCGCTGATGCCGTCCGAGTACACCACCAGCGTGTCGTTCGGTCGCATGGCCACCTCGGCCTCTTGGTAGCTCGACTCGGCAAAGGTGCCGAACGCCGTGCCTCCTTCGCCCAGTGTTTCGAAGTGACCATCGGCGCCGACCAGCAGCGGACGATTGTGGCCCGCATTCACGTAGGTGAGCCGGCCGCTGTCAGGAGATAGACGGCCGAGAAAGAAGGTCGCGTACCGGTCAGCGGGAATGTGGAGATGAAAGTGGCCGTTGATTCGGGTCGCGGCCTCAGCCAGCGGCCCCTGCTGCCAATTCGCGCGCACCGTGGCGCGCAATTCGACCATGAGCATGGCCGCGCCCACGCCCTTGCCAGCCACGTCCCCCAGCGCCAGGTGCAGCAGGCTTCCGTCATAGGCGAGGTCGTAATAATCGCCGCCCACGGCTTCGCTCGATTGGGTTCGGCCTGCCAGATCGTAACCCGGTACCTGGGCCGGAGAACGCGGCAACAGGCTTGCCTGGATCTCCGCGGCCACGCGTAGCCCTTCCTGCATGCGCCGCTGATGCAGGCCTGCCTCAAGCAGTCGGGCGGTCTCGATCTTGGCCGCAGCCGTGTTGGCCAGCACCGTCAGTATCTCCAGGTCGGCCTCGCGAAAAAGCGGGCGATCGAGCCGTGCATTGGCGTAGAGCACGCCGATGACCCGCACCGGTTCGCCCTGCTGGGTCGACACCCAGAGCGGGGCACAGATCACGCGGTGGATTGGCTCATTCGCCAGACTCGGTTGCTGACGCAGGTTCAGGTCATCGAAGGCGTCCCCGGCCATCACCGCCGCCTGTCCCTCGATAGCTTTGCGTACGATGGTATGACTGATCCGCTGCTCGACCGGCCGTCCCTGCCGATCGCGACCTGCCTTGAGCACGGGTTCGTGGCTTTGTTGGTCGAGCAACATGATGGCGGCAAAGTCGGCGGGAACGGCCTCGAATACCAAGTCCAGGATGCGATCGAAGAGCACGGAAAACGGGTGGTGCACCAGCAGACTGGCGGTGGCGTTCGACAGCACCCGCATGGCGCGGCTTTGCAAGAGAAACTCGGTCACGCTGATGGTACGGTTCGGGATCACGCTGGTGCCCATGACGGGCGTCCCTCGGCGGACCATGGAGTTTTTGGCCTCGTCGACATCCGGCTCGTCGGGAAGGGCCAAGCGGAAACGAATCTCGCTGTCTCCCACCCTGATGACGTCGTGCTCGCGCAGGTGCGCCTCGCCCAGAACCGTCTTGCCGTTTACGGAAATGGGCTCGTCGTCGGCCATGGCGACAATGAAGAACTCGCCCTGGCGCGACACGATTTCCACGTGTCGCGGACAGATACGCTGATTCCTGAACAGAACGTCGCGCTCTTCCTCTGCGCACAGTACGATTCGGCGCCTGGATGGCGCTGCCTGGGCTGCTCCTTCGGGCCACCGAATGGTTAGGGTGGGTACCGGGTTCGCATCAATCACCGCCGCCGCTTCTTTCGCCTGTCGCATGAGAGTTTGTTCCTCGCGCATGGGCCAACGTGCGCCAGCGCAGTCTTACACCGCTGCAAACTCGACGCCACAGCCTGGCCTTGGGATCTGCCTGCTCCATCACGGGCTGGGTCTGGAAAACACGCAATTTCCGCGCCCGACCCAGCCCGCAACGATCCTGGCCCCGATTCTGCTTGCTCTGAGGATTGTGGTGGCTGCGGCACTGATTCCGGTCGGCGAGCGAAGTGAGGAACACCTCTTCCCCGAAGGCGTAGCTCTGGTGACTCGCAGTGAAGGGGCGGACGCTTGGGAGCTATTTCCCGAGGAGTTGCGGGCCATGGCGCGCGCAACGCTTGCGCGTCAGCGGGAATTCGCCCTGGGCCGGCGGTGCGCGCGTGAAGCATTGGCCCTCCTGGGCGGACCCCGGGGGGCAATCCCGGTGGGCCGTTTCCGTGATCCCGTGTGGCCGTTCGGTTACGTGGGCTCGATTGCGCACTGTCAGGGTTTCTGTGCTGTCGCGGCTGCACGGACACTTCCTTCCAGCGGATACCCTGCCATCCGGGGTCTTGGCCTCGACAGCGAGCGGGCCGTGTCGCTGTCCGAGGAACTCGTCGGTGTGGTCTGTTCCGCGAAAGAGTGCGAATGGCTAGCCAGCCGGCAGGGTGATGGTCTGCCCTGGGATCGGCTCTTTTTCTGCGCCAAGAAGAGCGCCTACAAATGTCTCTTTCCGACCACCCACCATTTCCTCGAATTCCGAGACATGGGCGTTCGTTTCGATGCGGGGCATGGCGCGTTCGACGTGACGCTACCCAGCCTGTATGGTGCGCCGTCGCACTTGTTCGGTCGCTACCTGATCCGCAACGGCCTCGTGCTGAGCGCGACGACCTGGATGGAGGAATCCGCGTGTCCTTGACCTGCTACTTGCCAATGCCTTTGGAGGTAAGCCAGTCGAACATGGCCTTCTCCGCGTCGGGCCAGGCAGTGGCCGGGGTCGTAAATCCGTGACCAGCGCCGGCCACCTCGTGCATGGTAACATCTGCACCAGCCGCCTGCAGTTTGGCGACCAAATTGAGGCTGTCGGCGAGCGGGGCCGTGGTGTCGAGCGATCCCTGGACCACGATGAGCGGTGATATGTCTCCGCGCACATAGGTCATGGGGTTGACTTCTTTGGCTATCGCGGCGCGGTTGGGCAGGCTTGCGGGAATCCAACCCGCGGCGACACCATTGATCTCGGCCTCGATGTCAGCGGGACCGTAGCCGTCGACGATGCCGGCAATATTGAAATCAGTCGGGGATGTGGGGCCGAGCCCCGCGGCGGGAGTGGTCATGCCGACCATCAAGGCCAAGTGCCCGCCCGCAGAAGCGCCGGTCACCACGTAGCGGGCCCGGTCGCCGTGGAAATAGTCCATGTAGTCCCAACACCACTTGGCCGCCAGGAGTGCGTCCTGCACAGCGGCTGGGGCAACCGCGCCGTCGACGGTACCGTCGTTGACTCGGTACTCGGCGTTGCACACCATGAATCCGTGTGCCAGGAAGCGGTCGAAGAACGTCGACATGTGGTCTTTCCCGGAGCCGTAGTCGTTGGTGTACGAGTGAATCCAGGCGCCGCCGTGGAACATGATCACCATGGGTAGCACCTGCGTGCCCTTGGGTCCGGCCCCGGTCGGGTAGATGATGTCGAGGCGTTGCGCGGTCAGGAGCCCGTAGGGGTAGTTGCCTTCCACCGTGTATCCTGGGGCACTCGAGATGGGGACCTTGGACGCGGTATCGCGAACCGGGGGCGCCAGTGTGCCGGTCGTGGCCGTCCCTCCACTGCCCCCGGCGCTGCCGCCCTTGCCGCCGGTCGATGCGCCACCGCTGGCAACCGATGAGCCGCCGCTCGGTCCCCCGCTGCCGCCCAGAGCGCCCGCAGAGCCGCTTGTGCCTCCCAACAGCGAAATCGAACCACCGGTCTTGCCCAAGGTCGAGATCGATCCGCCGGTGTTGCTCGACGCTGAGCTTGAAGCGCCGGTTTTGCCAGTCGAACCTCCGGTCGGCGTCGAGCTTGAGCCACCCACATTGCTGGACGTCGAGCTTGAACCGCCGGCGTTGCTAGACGCTGAACTTGAACCGCCGGCGTTGCTGGACGCTGAGCTTGAGCCGCCGGTATTGCCAGCGGAACCTCCCGTCGGCGCCGCGCTTGAGCCGCCGGTGTTGCTGGACATCGAGCTCGAACCGCCTGTATCACCTGGCACTGAGCTTGAGCCGCCGGTATTGCTGGAAACCGAAGTGGTCCCGCCGCCAGAAGCCGAGTTAGATCCGCCCGAGGCGAGCGGGCTGGATATGCCGCCGCTGCCCCCGGTTCCAGCGGTCCGAGTCGACGCGGGTTGGCCATTGGTGGAGTTGGAGCAGCTGGCGAGCAAAGCGACCGTCAGTACGCAGATCAGGGCGCGCCACAGGTTGCGCCGATTGCGGCCCCCAAGCGATGCGCCTGGTTTGGCATCTGCCAGGTGATGGTTACTTCTCATTCGCATGGATGGCTCCTTGGGCGTTTCCGAACGTCCGCACCGCAGTGCTCACCGTGACCGACAAACCCTAGAGTAATCGACTCTATCTCCACCCTCCAGCACATTGCCCGACTATTGTCAGCATCGCCCCGCGCCAGAAGGCTTGCCAGCAGGGGCGGGCGGTGTGAGCATTCGATCATGCGAACTCTCGCCAAACAGGGGCTGACCTTGGCATGCGCTCTGGCATCGTTCGCGAGCGCAGCCCATGGTGCCACCATCGAAGTCACCCCTGCCGATTCGTTCGCCAAGATCGAAGGGGCCAAGCCGGGCGACGAGGTGATCATCGATCCGGGCACCTACAAGTTTCGCGTCTACTTGCAAACCAAGGCGACCACCACCCAGCCCATCGTCATTCACGCCAAGGATCCGGCCAACCCTCCGGTGTGGGACCTCAACGGCAGCAACGTCGAGGCCGCTCCCGGCAGCTACACCGCGGGGGATCGCGGCCGCGGGTGTTGGCAATTCAGTGGCGCCGAGAATATCCAAGTTTCGGACATCGTCATCACCGGCTGTCACAATGCCGGCTTCAACTCCGCGGGGGTTCGCTATTACGAGGCTTCCAAGGGGATCAAGCTCAGCAACGTGGTCTTTCGTGACAACGACAACGGTCTGACCGGAGGCAGCCAGGACAGCGAGATCACGGTCGAGTATTGCGAGTTCGACAGCAACGGCAATCTGTCGGCTTCGGCGAGCGCGCCCTCGCACAACATTTACATCTACGGAGGCACCTTCACCCTGCGCTACTCGTATGCGCACGATCCCATCCAGGGGCAGAACTTCCACATTCGAGCTCACGATGCCGTCGTCGAATACAACTGGTTCTCGCGTGCCAAGTCGTATGCGGGCGACCTGATGACCGACGACGACAACGACGGCAGTACGGCCGCCACGCAAAATATGACGTTGCGGGGAAACGTGATCGTGCAGGGGAGCACTCAATCGAACACGTCACAGATCGTGGCGGTGTACAACGATGCCGGCGCAGCCAACCTCACCCTCAACGTCAAGCTCCTGTACAACACCTTCGTGGGCACCACCGGGGGGCGCGCGGCGCTGGTCCACCTGTCCAACGACGACGCGACCACCATGAGCGCCGAACTCGACGACAACATCATTTTCGGCACGAGCAAGCCCACGCTGGTTGAGGACACGGCAAACGGGAAGGTCACCGGTCAGAACAACTGGCTGATGACCGGCGCCGACGCAACCGGGCTCACCGGCTCGGTGACAGGCGCTGACCCCAAGTTCACCAACGCCGTCCAGAACGACTTCACGTTGGCGGCTGGCAGCACCGCGATTGGCGCCGCACTCACTTCGATCCCCGGCCTGCCCGATCACGAATACTACAAGGACGAGACGACCGCGCGCGAATACCGCGTGCGTGCGACCGCGAAGGACATTGGCGCGTTCGAATCGACCACCCAAGGACCTGGCATCGGTCCGGCAGGCGGAGCGGCCACGGGTGGAACCGGTGGTAGCACCGGCGGGACCACGGGCGCGACGAGCGGCGGTACCGGGGGAACGGGCGGGACCGCGACGAGCGCCATCGTTGCATCGGGGGGCGCGACAACGATGGGTGGTGCAACTGCCGGCGGCGCAGCGACGGCAGGGGGCGCGACAGCGATGGGTGGAACCAGCGCTGGAGCCGGGACGACGGCGAGCCCGGCAGGTGGCGGTGTTGCCAGCGGCGGAACCACCGCCGCCACGAGCGCGACAACTGCCGGAGGGAAGTCGGGGTGCGGCTGTCGTCTGGCGGGCGTCGAGAGTGGCGCCACCCCCTGGGGCGAGCTGCTGGTGCTCGGCGCATTGCTGACGAGAAAGCGTCGCCGCTGGCCTGCGATGCAGGAATAAGACGGAGCGAGAATGATCTACCAAGACATCCTGAGCAACCCCGACCAGTGGAGCTTTGCGGTGCAATCGCTTGGGCCGCGCGCCGAGGTTTCGCCGTTGCGGGGCCGGCAATTCGTCGACGATGAGGAACAGATCACCTTTGCCAGCCAAGTGAAGAACATTCGGGCGCTCATGGGCAATGCCAAGGTGTTCCCGGCCTTCCAGAAGGCGGGACCGCGCGCCAAGATCTTCCATCGCCCCGCCCACACACGGGCCGGCATCGTCACCTGCGGCGGCTTGTGCCCCGGCCTCAACAACGTCATCAAGGGCCTGGTGAAGGTGCTTTTCCATGACTACCAGGTCACCGCGATCAACGGCTTCAGGTACGGCTATCAGGGCTTGGTGGCGAAGTACGGCCACGTCCCGATGGAACTGACGCCGGCGCTGGTGGACGAGATCCACAAGAGCGGCGGAACCATCCTGGGATCTTCCCGCGGCAACCAGGATGCTGGCGCCATGGTCGATACCCTGCAGAAGATGCAGGTGAACCTGCTCTTCTGCATTGGCGGCGACGGAACCCTGCGTGGGGCCAAATCGATCGCCGATGAAATCGCGCGCCGCCAGCGCCCCATCAGTGTGATTGGCATTCCCAAGACCATCGACAACGATCTGCGCTTTGTCGAGAAGACCTTCGGCTTCGAAACCGCGGTGCAGGCCGCCGACGAGGTCATCACCTCGGCCCACAACGAGGCGGAAGGCGCCGACCATGGCATCGGCATCGTGAAGCTGATGGGACGCGATTCAGGCTTCATCGCCGCAGCCGTGACCCTGGCCAACTCTGTGGTCGATTTTTGCTTGGTGCCGGAGATCAAGTTTGCCTTGCAAGGGGAGCGCGGGTTGTTCCAGGCGGTGGAGCGCAAGCTCGCGCAGTCTCGTCACGCGGTGATTGTGGCGGCCGAGGGCGCGGGACAGTGCCTGTTCGCCGCAAGCGAAGCCAAAAAGGACGCCTCGGGCAATGTCCTCAAGCACGACATCGGGGTGTTCCTCAAGGACGAGATGGGCCGGTATTTCAAGCGGTCCGGCCAGGACGTGTCGATCAAGTATCTCGACCCCAGCTATCACATCCGCAGTGTGGCCGCGAACTCGGCCGACGCGATCTTCTGTTACCTGCTGGCCGAGAACGCGGTGCACGCCGCCATGGCAGGCAGGACCGGCATTGTCATCGGCCACTGGAATAACTACTTCACCCACGTGCCCATCGAGTTGGCCACAGGTGAGCGTCAGAAGATCGACCTGGACGGGGCCCTGTGGAATGGCGTGCTCAGCGCCACCCAGCAGAACGTCCTCTTGGAAAGCTAGGCCGAGGGTTCCGGCAATTCGTGAGGGTTGGTCGCTTCACAGTCCCGCACAGGCCGGCAAGGCCTCCGCGGTGTAGGCCAGGCTCCTCAGGTCATCGGCCAATCGCTGGATACCCGCTGGAATGGGCTGACACGAATTCATGTTGGGTGAAGGACATGGACTGCCGACCAGGATGTTTCCCCCGCTGGCGCGCGTGATGGACCAGACGGCCCCATCACTCGGTCGCTGGTCAACGCCATAGACATGCGAAGTGGTGAGCCCAAAGGCGAACTGAACATCGGCGTCGGTTAGATCCTGGGCAATCGTAGCAATGGAAACAACTCCCGATGCACCACAGGCCGGCAGGGCCGGCGAACAGGTTCGGACGCTGGGGCCATCCATGCTGCTGTAGTAGTTGCGAGTTACGGTCATGTGGCCTGCGGTATCCAAGGCGAAGCTGTCCTGAAAAGAAACCTTGCCGCCGTTGGAGCCGAAGGTCAGCGCGGAAGGCAGCGAGCAAACCAGCGTGGGAGCGTCAGGAGGAAAGCAAGCGCGCGCGGTGCAGGCAATTCCAGCGACGGTGCATTCGCAGATGTTGCACCCATCGCCAGCGTCTACCTGTTGCCCGATGGGAATCACCTTGCCCTGCCAGTTGCAGCCGGGACTGCCGGCGTCGGGGATACCCGTGCAAGGGCCGATCTTTCCTGATGACGGCGCTGAGGCGTAGACGATGGTGATGGAATTGGCTGAGCTTTGTTGGCTCTGGACGGGGAGGATCGTCTGTCCATCGCATCCACACATTCCCGCCGGCGTCAGGCAGGCGCCGTTCTGGCAGTTGTTCTGTACGCACACACCCTTGGCCGCGCATCCGTCGGCAACAGCATAGCCGCAGCTCAAACCCGCAGGACAATCGCCGTCTTTCACGCAGGCAGCTGCGCCTGCGTCTGGCGGCTGGACGATGTTCGGGGAATAGGGATAGATCTCAGATTCGGGCATGCCGAGATCCTGCGCGAGCTGGCTCCAATAAGCAGAGTCCGTGGACCGCACACAAGTGCCTGGGATGGACACAGACTGGCAGCCGTTCGGGTCGGCTGTCACCGTCAGTGTGCTTCCGTTGGCCAGGCTAAAGCTGAGATGGTAGGTGACACCCCAGTCGACAGGACATGAGTGGTACCCTGGTTGAACTCCTGTTGGAGCCACGGGTAACGCAAGTGTCGCCCGGTACAGGTCCTGAGCTTGGGTCGCGTCGGCCGTGGTCTGCACCGGAGGCGGAATATTGGACGGTATCGTGCTGGAAGTACTGAAACTGAGCCCGATCACTTCGGCGACGGCTGGAGGTGGATCTCCAGGCAGGACCGTGCAGTTTCCTGAGCCAGTCGTACCACCGCTTCCGCCCGTGCCGATTGCGCCGCCCGTGACCGTGCCTGCGGAGCCGCCCACGCCTCCGTCGGGTTCACAGTCGGGGATAGGGCAACCGCAGAGATTTGACCTTGGTTGCCCAGCTGGCACACAGAACTCCCCCACGGGGCATTCCGTGACGAGGCACGTACTCGTTCCACTCGTGCCACCGTTGGCGCCGCCCGTTCCGCCAGTCACGACTCCGCCGGCACTGGTGGTTCCGCCCACGCCGCCGCCTGCCTGGCCGCCGTTTGCCGTGGCCCCAGCGCCTGCGAGTCCCCCACCAGGCTTCAATCCCGACCGGCTGCTACACGCCGGTCCCAGCAAGAGAGCCGCCAAGAGGGACACGACGCCGGTAGACATTCTGCACATGGGATCCTCCAGGTGGTCAACCAAGCAGCAATCTTCGTGCCGAAGCCAGCGTTGCGGTTGCGGGAACGATTTTCTCGCACCGTCGCTGATATCGGTGCGGGCCGGCTCAGAATCCTGAGCCAGTGACCAAATCAACGCAACGCGGATTCAGAATTCTGAGGCCACCAAGACGGTTTGATCAGGGATCGGCGGGACCGTCTACTGTAGCTTGCCCACGACGAATTCGTGCACCATCGCCAGGTCGTCGAAGGCGAGCTTGCGTTCCAGGTTGTGATCGCGGTGCACACGATGAACGTGTTCGGGCGGAAGCGGCCTATGCACGAAGATGCCGCGGGAACACAGTCGCGCGTCGGCGCGAGCGGTTCGCATGATCTCGTCCATGAACGTGCCAAAATCGGCCTCGCTCAGGTACGAGGACACGTCAGCGATGGAGTAGGCATCGAAGGTGCCGTCGGGGATGTCGGCGAGCGCGGCGGCGGCCGGTGCGGTCACGATGGTGATCTTGGTTGTCTTGAGGGCCTCGCGGATGCGCTCGTACGAGCCCGGCAACAGATAGATGGGCATCGCGGGCTCGTAGATGTAGCGCGCGAAGAAGACCAACTGCAGAAGGTGACTGTCGCGCGCGAGGTGATTGCGCAGGTACTCGTGCATGAGATCAAAGATGCGGCGATGCAGAGGTACCTCGGGGGGCACGAAGCGCCAGAAGCCCGGATCTTTCGAGAACAGCTCGAGAAAGGAGCGGCGGCACAGCATCTCGCCGACAAAGCGCCAAGCGCGCGTGTTCCATCCGTCGAGGAAGTGGCGCTGTTTCGCGATGTCGTCGAACTTGAACAGCCGGTTGAGCCAGATCGGCCGCACCACGTGGGAAACGCGAGCCACGTGCACGAGAAAGCGCTCGAGGCTGCCTTGAAAGAGCGCCCCGCGCCGCACGATCTGCGGGTGAGCATCGAAGTAGGCTCCTGCGGCGTGGGACAGCTCGGGCCGCAAGTTCTTGTAGACCTTGAGCCGATCGCGCGCGGGCCGCACGCCCAGAAAGGCCAGGTAGGGCTCGTAGTCGAGCGCGCGCATGGCCGCAATCTTGAGTTCGAGCAGGTAGTTCTGCGTGGGGTTCACGTCCACCGCCACGACTTCCTGCGGGCGATCGTGAAGCAGGTTGAGCACGCGTCCTCCCCCGGCGGTGATGCAGAACACGCGTTTGCCGGGGGCGATGTGCAAGGCTTTGAGTTCGCTACGGGAATCCTCGTTGCACGACGAGTAGCTGATGCGCCCGCTGAACTTTTTCCAGGGAATTGCGCCGGGCTCACCTGTGGTCGAATCGCCGCTTGCTGAACTCTTCTTCGAATGCGACGGATGGGTGGCCGACCGGTGGGCATGTTCACGCTGCATGTTGGTGCCTCGCTGGCTCAAGTCTGTCCTATGAATGCTTGTCGGGCCGCTTTTCGGTTTCCATCTTCATGCCGAATTTCTGCATGCGGCGCAAGAGCTGATAGCGACTGATGCCCAGGAGTCGAGCCGCTTCCGTGCGCACATTATGGGCGCGAGTCATCGCCTGACGGATCATGCGCACTTCCACATCGACGAGGGAATCCACGCCTGGCACGACCTCGAGCGGCCGGGTGGGTGGCAAAGCCCCCCTGTTCCCGAGGCTGAGAACCCGCTGTGGCAGATGTCTGAGCTCGATGCGGGACGATTCCGTCAAGATCACGGCGCGCTCGATGATGTTCTTGAGCTCGCGCACATTGCCCGGATAGGCATAGCCCAAGAGCGTTTCGCTGACCTCCGCGGCGAATGGCTCGGTCGGCTTGCTCAGACGCTCACTGTAAAGGGTGCGGAAGTGCTCGGCCAGAAGCAGGATGTCGTCCCCGCGTTCGCGCAAGGGCGGGATGTGGATGGGGAAGACCGCCAGCCGTTGGAAGAGATCCTGGCGAAAGCGGCCGGCCTCGACCAGGGCCGACAGGTCCTGGTTGGTGGCAGCAACCACGCGGGCCTTGAGTGGAATATCGCGATTCGATCCCAGCCGGCGAAAGCTGCGGCTCTCAAGCACGCGCAACAATTTTCCCTGACCGCGCTCCATGTCGCCGATCTCGTCGAGGAAAACCGTGCCGTCGCGGGCTTCCTCGAACGCGCCGGTGTGTGAATCCTGTGCACCGGTGAAGGCGCCCCGCTCATGTCCGAAGAGCAGACTCTCCGCGAGATTCTCGGGCAAGGCCAGGCAGTCGACCACCACCAGCGGGGATCCCGCCGGTCGCGACAAGGAATGGACTAAACGACAGGCCACTTCCTTGCCCACTCCGGTTTCCCCGGTGAGCAGCAGGGTGGTGTCCTTGGACGCGGCCACTTTGCTCAGCTCGTCGACCACCAGGCGCATCGCGCTTGAGCGCCCGAGCAGGCCCTGACACTTGGCCTCGGCCGCCCCGCGCGCCTCCCCGCGCAGTTGAGCGCGCTGGCGCAACTCGAGCACACGCTCGAGGATGGGGGCGACGCTGGCCTCCTTGACGATGTAGTCCTCGGCACCGTGACGAATCGCCCGCACGGCGTTGGGAATGGTCTGGTACGCCGTCATCATGACCAGCGCGGCGTCGGGTTGCTGGGTGAGGAGCTGCGGGATGATGCGAATGCCATCGTCATCGGGCAGGCGGTGATCGAGCAGAATCACGCCATACTGCCGGCGGGCAGCGAACTCGAGCGCCTCGCGGCAGGTGTAGGCGAGATCACAGGAGATGCCCTGACGGCCGATCTCGCGCCCGATGGCTTGGGCGTAAAGATCCTCGTCGTCAACCACCAAGGCCCAGAAGGGCTGACTCATGCCGCACCGTCAATCGCGCTTCGGCGCATGGGGAGGACCACCGTCGCCTGGCACCCGCCGCCATCGCGATTGCGGAGATCGACGAAGCCGCCGTGGGCGCGCGCGATCTTTTGGCTCACGGCCAGACCCAGGCCGGTCCCGTTCTTCTTGGTGGTGAAGAAGGGGCGCAAGCAGTCGGCCGCGCTCGCCGGCAGACCTGGCCCGCGGTCCTCGACAGTGATGGCCAGCTCGAAGCCGCTCTGTGCGACCTGACAGGTGACCTCACCCCCGGCCGAGGTGGCCTCCAGTGCGTTGAGCAGGAGGTTGAACACGACTTGCTTCATGGCTTCGTAGTCAGCCTCGATGGTCAGCTCCGGATCCACCTGACAGCGAATGGTCTTGCCTGCCAGGCGATGGGCGCCCGCGAGCAAGCTGCGCGCGTCGTCCACCAGTTCCCCGATGCGCACCTGGGTCACGGTCATCTCGCGGCGAGCGGCCAGGTAGTCTTTGAGAGTCATATCCATGCGCACGATCTCTTTCACCAGCGCGGCCAGAATGGTGCGCTGGCTGGCCGCGGTTTCGGGCTCGCTGATGAGACTCTCCAGCGTGGCGCCGATGGCCACCAGAGGATTGCGAATCTCGTGGGCGAGATGAGCCGCCATCTCCCCCATGGTGGCCAAGCGTTCCTGTTGCACGAGATGGTCGGTATCCCGCTTGCTCGCTTCCCGCAGCACGAGCAGGAAGCCAACCAGCTGGTGGAAGTCGTCGGCCAGAAGCAGCGCCTCGACGCGCACCGGGATCAGCGAGCCATCGCGATGCCGAAGCACGGTGGAGCGCTCGGAATAGGCTTTCTGCGGATCCAGGGTCTGATGGCTGAGGATGTCCCTGACCTCGTCGGGTGCCGAGAAGAGCACGCCGATGGGCCGACCGGTGATTTCCGCCGCCTGGTAGCCGAGAAGCTGGGCCGTCGCAGGATTGCACGAGGTGACGAGAAGCTCGGGATCCACAAACAGTGCGGGCGCCGGATCGCCCAGCGTCAAGCGCACCAGCTGGGTCTCGAGTGACGTCGCCGACTGCCTTGGCGAAGAGAGTGTGCACAAGACCCCCTGCACACCGTCGAAATCGAGACGCGTCAGCAATATGCGCAGATCGCCGTCGAGTTCCACACCGCGCTCTCGTTGAGACTCGGGTCCGTCGAGAAAGGCGCGCACATTCGTGCCAATGGTGCGCATGAGGTCGCTCTCGCGCAAAACACGTTCGATCGCGGCACTGCCCCGCGGACCATGGCCGCGCAACTCGCCGCGCGCATCGAAGAGAAGGCTGTCGGGCTCGTCGTCGGGGAGATGGTCGAAGAGGGTTTGGCTCTGGCCCTTGAGGTCGTTTTCCAGGATCTCGCCGATGCGCCGGCCATAGCGCAGAAGCACTTCGCGTTGCTGACGGTTGAACGGCTGGATCCCTTCCTTCTCGAAGAGAAGGACACCGTAGTTTCGTGTGCTGCCGAGCGCGGGGACGCAACCATAGCGACGCGCGCCGACCAGACTGGTGATGGCCCCGAGGATGAAAGGAGGCAGGGCCGCGCCCACCAGCTCCTTTAGGGAGGTGGTTTCGCAGAACCGGGCCTCGCGCCAGGAGCGCGTGACCAGGCTCCCGTCGGCGCTTCTCATCGGCCATGTGAAATCCCGGAACGACGAGCCCAGCATTTTCTCGATCTCGTCGATGACCGGGAAGGCGTCAGCTGTGATGCCCAGGTGAACGCGAATTTTTTGCGTCTTCTCGTTGTAGAGAATGAGGTTTGTGGAACCGCAACCAAAGATCTTGGCAGCGCCGCGCAAGACGGCCTCCAGAAACTGCCTGAGCTTTGGGGACTCCACCTTCATGGGCAGCGCGAATGATACCCGAGCGACCACCGCCGGCCCAATCGGAATCGGGCGGGGGGGGCGTGCGATTTCGCACGCTCGGGTGCTTCTGCACGCCTGAGCGGCTGAACGACGTTATCGAGTCGTGATACAACTTGCGGGAAATCTTAGGGCGCGCGCGACCGCAAGAGGTGGTTCAGAGTTTGCAGATCGTCGCCCACTTTGGTCACGAGAAGAAAGGTGCCACACGATGAAGCTCTCCGTCGCCTGTAACTTCGATGAGGCGCTCCTCAAGGGCCTGGCCGGATACCCCGTGTACGAAGTCTACGGGAAACTCACCACTGACTACTTCGGTGGCGGGCGTCCCGCTTTCTACTTGCCCCAGGTGAATCGCCAGGTGCTCGAGCGCGCCGTGAAGAAGACGCACGAGAACGGCATCCAGTTCAACTACCTGCTCAATGCGTCGGCCATGGGCAACACCGAGTTCACGCGGGTCGGGCAGCGCAAGATGGAAGAAATGCTCGATTGGTTGGACGGCACCGGGATCGATTCGATCACCGTCGCCAACGTCTACTTCCTGCGCCTTATCAAGAAACGTCATCCGCGCATCAGCGTGCGCGTGAGTTCCCATCGCTTTACGGATACGCCGCGCAAGGTGCGTTTCTGGGTGGATAACGGTGCTGACGTGATCGTGGTCTCCGAGGTGGGTGTGCATCGTGAGTTCCAGACCCTGATTGGCATGAAGGAAGCCGCGCAAGGGGTTGACCTGCAGCTCATCGTCAACAATTGGTGCCGCCAGGATTGCGCCATCGCCGGCAACCATGCCGTGGGTTTGTCGGCGGCGTCGCAGGCCAAGAGTCGCGGGTTCCCGCTCGATTACTGCTCGATCTTGTGCAACCAGATTCGCTTGCGCGACCCGGTGAACTACATTCGCGCCAACTGGATTCGCCCCGAGGACTTGCATTACTACGAGAAGCTCGGGTACGAAACCTTCAAGATTGTCGAACGCAACACCCCGACGCAGATCCTGCTTGAGCGGGTCAAGGCCTACTCGGAACGCCGCTACGACGGCAATCTCCTCGACTTGGTGCAGAACTACGCCTACCCGAAAGACAAGCTGGGCGCCGTGGGAAAGGACGCCTATTCGTGGAAGCGCATGTTCAAGTACTTCATCAAGCCGCGCACCATCAACCTGCTGCGCTTCCGCAAGCTCATCGACTTCGGGCACGCGGCCAGCATGCTCTATCCGCGCGAGGGAGAGAATCCCGTCATGATCAACAATCGTGCGCTTGACGGGTTCATGGAGCGCTTCACCAGCAAGAATTGCCAGTCGACCGATTGCGAGAGCTGCCGCTACTGCCACGAGTGGGCGGCGCGTTCGGTCACCATCGATCCAAGTTGGCGCACGAAGCTGGATCCGATGTACGCGGACTTGCTGGGCGATATCGAGGGAGGCGCTTTCTGGGAGCCCTACACGCGCACGGTTTCGCAGATGGTGCGACAGCGGTTGCACGACGGGCGGAACCCGGCGTGAGCGAGAGCAGCACGGCGCCGGCAAGTGCGACGAGGGACGACCTTGCTCTCGCCTCGTGCGAGCGCGCGGTTGCGCGCGGCCTCGACTACCTCGCCTCGCAACAGGAGGCCGACGGTGCCTGGCGCGGCGACTACGGGGGACCGATGTTCTTGCTGCCGATGTACGTGGCGGCCCGCCACATCGGCGGAAGGCCCATCGAGCCGCGACGGCGCGACGGCATGATCGCCTATCTCAGCGCGAACCAGAAGATCGACGGCAGCTTCGGCCTGCACGTGGAAAGCTCTGGGTGCCAGTTCACCACGGTCTTGTGCTACGTCGCCTTTCGTCTGCTCGGGCTGGCGCCCAAGGACGAGCGGGTCGCGCGGGCGCGGGCGTTCATCCACGCGCACGGCACCGCGCTGGCGTGCGCCAGTTGGGGAAAGTTTACGCTCGCGCTCCTCAATCTGTACGAATACGACGGTCTGCAGCCGGTCCTGCCGGAATTGTGGCTCTTGCCTGCGAGCCTGCCGTTTCATCCCAGCCGCTTCTGGTGTCACTGTCGGCAAGTCTATCTGCCGATGGCGCATCTCTACGGAATGAGGGCGCGCATGCCGGCCGACGAGCTCACGCACGCACTCCGGCGCGAGATCTACGATCGCCCCTACGACAGCATCCGCTTCGTCGATCACCGCAACACCATCGCTCCCAGCGACGTCTACGAGCCCACGTCGGCGGCGCTCAAGGCGGTCAACCTTGTCACGGGCCTCTACGAACGCGTGCACACGCGGGCGCTGCGTGAGCGTTCTCTCGCGCGGCTCCTCGATCACATCGAGTTCGAGGACCGCGCCACCCAGTTCATCCGCATTGGGCCGGTCAACGCCGTTCTCAATACCCTGGTGCACTTCTTCCGCTCGCCCAACAGCGATGCGACGGTGCGCAGCTTCGCCGCCCTCGAGGGTTATCTGTGGGACGGGCACGACGGCACCAAGATGAACGGCTACAACTCGACCGCGCTGTGGGACACGGCGTTTGCCGCGCAGGCGATGCTGGACACGCCGGTGGGGGCGGCGCCGCGCGAGACCCTGCAACGGGCCCACGCCTTCGTGGTCAACAATCAGGTTCTCGAAGATCTGCCAGACTACCAGCGCTACTACCGGCACCCTTGTCGGGGTGGGTGGCCGTTTTCCGATCGCGCGCATGGCTGGCCCATCACCGACTGCACCGCCGAAGGTCTGACCGCGGCGCTCATGCTAGAGGACGCGGGACTGCCCGCGCTTCCCCAGGAGTGCATTCTCGATGCCGTCAAGCTGCTCCTCACCTGGCAGAATCGCGATGGGGGCTGGGCCACCTACGAAAGACAGCGCGGCGGACGCTGGCTGGACCTTCTCAACCCGGCGCACGTGTTTGGCGACATCATGGTCGATCACTCGTATGCCGAGTGCACGGCTGCGGCTCTTCACAGCCTGGCGCTGTGCCGAGGACATTTCGCCGCCCGGCCCGATCGCGCCCATGATGATCTCCTGCAGCGCCAGGCCGGGGTGGCCATCCGCCGGGGTGAGCGCTTCCTGCGCAAAGGCCAGCGCCCCGACGGGAGTTGGGAAGGATCGTGGGGCGTGTGCTTCACCTACGGCACCTGGTTCGGCGTGCGCGGGCTTCACGCAGCGGGCGCGCAGAGCAGCGATCCAGCGCTCCGGCGTGCGTGCGAGTTTCTCTACCAACAGCAGAACGCCGACGGCGGCTGGGGCGAGAGCGGGGACAGTTGCCGAGAGCGACGCTACCTGAGCAGCGCCAGTCACGCGGTCAACACCGCGTGGGCGCTGCTGACACTCATCATCGCTGGCCGAGCGAGCGACTCACGCTGCGCGCGCGCCGCCGGTTTCCTCGTCGCGACTCAGCTCGAGAATGGCGACTGGCCCCGCCAGTCACTCTCGGGTGTGTTCAACAAGACAGCGCTCATCAACTACGAAAACTACCGGCGCATTTTCCCCATCTGGGCACTGGCCCGCTTTTCCGCGGCCACGGCGAAGTTGACCTAAACCGAGGCGCTCTTGGCGTCCGCCGACGCCCGAGGCACAATCACGGGACGGAACTTGTATCCGTAGACGATGGTGCCCTTGTCACCATCATCGCGCACTCTGCGCGTGACCATTTCCACCGGCATCCCGATCTCAATCTTCTCCCCTTCCACGTCGGTTAGCTGCGCGGCCACCAGCGGCCCCTCGGCCAGGCGCACCAGGGCGACCACATACGGGGCGAATTGCTCGAACCCCTCCGGCGGATTGTGCACGGTCGAATACGAGTAGACCTCACCCTTGCCACTGAAGGTGAAGGGAGTCTTGGCCGGGGCGTTGCACTGCGGGCACACGTCGCGTGCCGGGAAGATCTTTTCGCCACAGTGGTTGCACACCTCGCCCACCAGTGCGTAGCGGTGTCGCTGCAATCTCCAGTGCCTGGCAATTTCCATGGGTAACTTATTTCCTCCTCGCGGTTCTGGCTGTCAAGTTGCCGTGCTACTCCACGGCCTCGAGAATTGTGGTCACGACGGTAGCGCCGCTGCCACCAACGTTTTGTGCCATGCCCAGGCGTGCATTGCGCACCTGGTTCGCGCCGGCCTGCTCGCGCAATTGCAGCACGACTTCAATCACCTGGTAGATTCCCGTGGCGCCGACCGGATGACCGCGCGCTTTGAGTCCGCCCATGGTGGAAATGGGGATCTGGCCAGCGATGGCGATGTCCCCGTCGGTGCCCAGGCGCACGCCGCGGCCGCGTTCAGCGAAGCCGCACGCTTCGAGCGAGAGCACCGACATGATGGTGAATGCGTCATGCAGCTCGAAAAGATCGATATCTTTGGGAGTCACCTTGGCCTGGCCATAGGCCTTGGTCGCACTCAGGGCCGCGGCTTCGAGCCCGAGGAGATCGCGCCGATCGTGCAAGGCGATGGAATCGGTCGCCGCCGCCGAGGCACGAATGCGCACCGGCCGCGCTGCGAATTGGCGGGCGAGCGAAGTGGGGCACAGCACCACCGCTGCTGCGCCGTCGCACACAGGTGAGCTGTCGAGAAGGTTTACCGGGTCCGCAATCATCTTCGCCGCACCGAAATCTTGGGCTGTGACGGGGTGGGGAAACAGCGCAAACGGATTGCCTACGGCGTTCTTGTGCGCGTTGATGGCAAAAGGCGCGAAGTCCGCGTGGCGCACGCCATATTCGTGCATGTAGCGTCGCATGAGCAGAGCATTGAGCGCTACGAACGACAATCCGTTCTGCGCCTCGAAATCAGCGTCGGAGGCCATGGCCAGGGCAGCCGTCACCTGATCGCTCGGGCGATCCGTCATTTTTTCCACGCCTGCCACCACCACGAAATCCGCCAGCTCGCCCGCCACCGCGACGTAGCCCAGCCGAAGCGCCGCCGCGCCCGAACCGCAGGCCGCTTCGATCTTGACGGCTTCGACCCCGCGCAAGCCAACCCAGTCGCTGATGAGTGCCCCCAGGTGTTCCTGCCCATTGAGCGTGCCCGAACACATGTTGCCGACGTAGAGCGCATCGACGCGTTCCACCTGGGCGTCCTTGATGGCGTTCTGAATCGCCTCAGCCGCCAGATCCTTGAGGGACTTGTCCCAGTGCTCGCCAACCGGGGTCTGGCCTATTCCGATTATGGATACATCTCGCATCTTAGTCTCGAATCGTTGATTTTGCCGTCTCTGGATGCCACGTGCGCAGGGGCGCCAAGCTACTCCATGCGAATCTTCCCCCGATGGCGTGCGTAGGTGGCGTAGTTGAGTTCATACCGGCGATCGATATAGTCACGTGTGTACAACGCACGCGCCTGGCGTGCGCTGATCGCGTCGGTCACGCGCAAATCGAAGCCATCGCTGCCTGCCCCGCTGCCGAACGACACCATGAGCACGCGCTCACCGGGCTTGGCCACGTCCAGAACGCTGGTAAGCCCGATCATCGCGGCACCTGCGTAGGTGTTGCCGATGTCATTGGCGAGCAACCCCGTCTGAAGTTGTTCACGCTTGAAGCCCAACTCGCGGCCCGCTTTGAGCGGAAACTTGGTGTTGGGTTGATGGAAGATGACATGCGCGTAGTCGGCAGGCTTGCGCCCCAGCGCCGCCATGATCTCGGACGCCGCGGCGAGCACGTGGCGAAAATAGCCGGGCTCGCCGGTGAAGCGACCCGCGTGGGCCGGATAGTGCTCGTGCTGGCGACGCCAGAAATCCGTCGTGTCGGTCACATACGAGGTCGAACCTTCTAGCACGGCGAGTGATTCTTGGGCCGGCCCGAGCAGAAATGCGGCGCCGCCCGCGCCGGCCGTGTATTCAAGGGCGTCGCGCGGCCGTCCTTGCGCCGTGTCCATGCCGAGCGCCAAGGCGTAGTCCGCCATGCCCGAGCCGACGAAGCCGATGGCCGCCTGCATTGCCTCGGTGCCCGCTTTGCAGGCGAACTGCCAGTCAGCGGCCAGGGTGTGCGGCACGGCGCCGATCGCTTCCGCGACGATGGTGCTGGTGGGTTTGACGGCGTAGGGGTGACTCTCGCTGCCGACCCACACGGCGCGGATGAGCGAAGGATCGATCGCGGCACGCTTGAGTGCGTTGCGCGCGGCTTCGAGTGACATCGTCGCCACATCCTCGTCGAGACCGGGCACCGATTTTTCCTTGATGGGCGGCGTGCATCCCTGCTCGCCATCCCACATGCGGCTGATCTCGGTTCCGGGCAGGCGGTAGCGAGGCACGTAGGCGCCATAGCCGACGATGCCGACGTCCCGATTCGGTTTCATGACTTTGTTGTGCGGCGTTTCCGTCATCTCACGTTCCGAGCCCCGACTGTAGCAGGTTGGGGGCCGGAGATGGACGCACACAAAGATCGAGCGCTGCTTCTAGCTCTGTCAGATCGATTTGCGTGTCGCGACACGGCCCGTTCGGCCGCGTGTTCGCGATGCCCAAGACTGAAAGTTTGTGACGAACGTCACGGATGCCGCTCAGCAGATCGCGTTCGCAGGCGACACCAATCACGACGTTCGGTCGCTTCTCCCGGATGCGCTGGCGCGCCTGCTCGCCCCCCGCAACGATCGCCACCTCGACGCTGCGAGCGCTGGCCAGGCTGCGCGCTTGGTCGAGCTGCTCCTTGCGCAAACAGCGCGGCAGGAGGATGAGAACCCGCTGCGGCGCGATTCCCTGCGGGGCCAGTCGCACCAGGGCATTGTTGGTGCGGATGAAGGCGTGCGCCAGTCGATCCTTGTTGATCGACAAGACCCGGCCCAGCCCAAAAACCCGGCGCTCGACCATGGCAAGGATCCGACGAGCGAGCGATGACGCGCGCGTGCTGCGGGGCCAACCGGTGAGGAGCATGAGGGCCACAAGCGCGAGCGCCACGCTGAGTGCCGTGAGAAGGATCGCCAAGAGATCGATCAACACCGTGGGTGCCACTCGATGCCACTGGGCAAGGCGCGGCGCCACCAGGTACCACGAAAGAAGACTCGCCCCCACCGTGACGATGAGAAAGCCCACGATGAGGGCGAAGAAGAGACGCTTGGGCGCCGCGGCGTTGGGGGTGGCATGGCCATCCCAATCGCGCCACTCGTCGCCCAGTTTCGGGCTCCGTTCGCCATCGATGGTGTTTGCGTCTGCGTGCACGGCGCCGAATCTCTAGCAAAAAACGAACCTTCCGCAAAGCACTCAGAGCCTTCGCGCTGCTTCATCAATCTGCGAAATAGGACGGGACGAAGCACAAGAACTCGCACAGCCACCGCAGAAGGCGCCCTCTGGGGTGGGCGGCTTCGCACAGTGGTGCAGAATCGCACGTGCGCTTGCCACGCAGCAAGGGCTCGTCCGCGACGTCTCAGAAATGGGATGCCAACTCAGACAGGGGAGAGCCTGGATCCTGGAGCTGGATCCAGGCTCTTTTCTTGTGGGCGCGGTCAGTCGGCGTGTTGGCCGGCAGGGGACGGCGTGGGCGCGGCTGGGGCGGGCTTGGCGACCTCGGCGCGGGCGCCTTTCAAGATGACCGCGTAGACGTTGGCCTTGGGCGTCCCGCCCGCGACCAGCTTTTGCGCGTGATCGAGTTCCTCGTCGATTTTGCTCTTGAAGGTTTCAAGGGGCTGCGCGCCAGGGAGAAACTTGCCGTTGATGAAGAAGGATGGCGTTCCGCGCGCGCCGACCTTGTCGGCCATGGCAGCGTCTGCCTCGACGGAATCCTCAAGTTTCTTGTCGTGCAAGGCGGCCTTGAACTTGCTCATGTTGAGGCCGATGACTTTCGCGTATTTCTCCAGACTGGCGGCATCCAGGTTCTCTTGGTTCTTGAGCAGGATGTCGTGCATCGGCCAGAATTTGCCCTGCTCATTGGCCGCGCGCGCTGCAATGGCTGCCGGCCTGGCATTGGCATGGAAAGCCAATGGCAAGTCCCTCCACGCCACCCGGACCCGACCCTTGTACTCCGCCAATATCTTCTTGATGGTCGGTTCCACCTGGGCGCAGAAGGGACACTGGAAGTCCGAAAACTCCACGATGGTCACCAGCGCGTCCTTGGCACCCTTGACGGGGGCGCCTTCGATTTCGGCCCGGTACGTCTCGTCAATCTGAACTCGGTAGACTTCGTTCGACACCGGCGGCCGCGATGCCGGCAGCGGCGGCGGTCCGGTTCGCGCACCGGCCATCAACCTCGCGTAGAGCCCTTCCGGCGGCGTGCCGGCTGCCAGGAGTTTCTTGCTGCGAGCCAGCTCGTCTTCGATGACCCCCTGGAAGGTGTCGATAGGGAGCGCGCCACGCAGCGGGCGGCCGTTGATGAAGAAGTTGGGCGTGCCGACCACGCCCATCTGGCTGGCCAGCGCGGCGTCGGCCGCCACGGTGTTCTTCCACGTCTGGTGGTCGAGGTCCTGCTTGAATCGGCCGAGATCGAGGCCGATTTCGCGCGCGTAGGCCTCGAGGTCCGCGCGCTTGAGATGCTCCTGGTTGGCGAAGAGCTTGTCGTGCATCTGCCAGAACTTCCCCTGTGCATCGGCAGCCATGGCCGCCTGAGCGGCGAGAGAAGCATCGACGTGGAAGGGCAGGGGGAGGTGGCGAAAATACAGCCGCACGTCGTTGGGGTATTGCTTGAGAAGAAGTCTCATCGTCTCGGCTCCGCGCGCGCAGAAGGGGCACTGGAAGTCGGAGAACGCCACGATGTTGACCTTGGCGTTCACCGCGCCTTGGAATGGTCCCTCAAGTAAGATGCGATGGCGTTCCACGTCGTCGGCGACCGGCGGCGCTTGTTCCGGGACCTTGCCCCCGGGGAGCAAGGCCATGCCCGCAACGGGGGTGGTCGTCGGGCTGGGTGGGCAACTGCCGCGACACGGGGAGGGGACGCTGCTGTTCGCGACAGGCTTGCCAGCTCGATGGGTCGCACAGTTGACCACGGTTGCGACGGAGACGGCAGACAGGAACAGCCAATTCTTCATGCCGCGAACCGTATCAGACTACATGATGCACGACCACACCCGGCGCGGAACCACGGGACCACCGAGGACGAGGAGACTTGCGTGGGTAGGAAGGCGGAATGCAGCATTCCAAGCAAGCACAGGAACCGCGACGGTATGGATGACGGGCTTTGCCACTATGCGAAAATAGAGTCGTGGATAGGTCTTGGCGAAGCACCACCTTGGAAAGGATCAAGTATGGTGGCCTGGTTCGAAGCAATAAAATGAGCCAGCCACGCCGCCCGCGGCACTGCTACAACTGGGCTCTGTCAGTTCGAACTGAACCCGCAGCAATAGGAGAGTCGCGATGAAGACCTACCTGGGAATTGAATATCGAGGTCCGTTGGCCGCCACCCTGGCTGTGGCTTTGGGCCTGTTCGGGTGTTCTGGGTCCAATGGTACCTCGCACAGTGGTTCAGGCGGCACGACCGGCGGAGCTGGAAACACGAGCGGCGGGGGAACCTCCGCCGTGCAGTCCAGCCAGGCCGGAAACACCGCTGGTCCAGCCGGAACCTCCGGCAGCGCGGGTGCTGGGCCCGTGGCAGGCACGGTAGGTCCCGGCGGCGGGGCCGGCGCAGCGGGCAGCAGCAGCGTCGCGGGAAATGTCGCCCCAGGTGGCAACACAGGCAGCCCAGGAGGTGCTGGCGCAGGCGGCACTTCAGCAAACGGCGGTTCTGTGACTACGAGTGCGACCGGTGTCAACGGCGGGGCCGGAAATGCCGGCAGCACGGTTATCACTGGCGGTACTACGGTTGTCGGCGGCACCAAGGCAAGCGGTGGCGCCACGCCGACCGCAGGTACGATAGTGAGCGGAGGCACCAAGCAGACCGGCGGCACCACGTCAGCCGGCGGGACCACGCCCACTGGCGGCAGCACGCCCAAAGGCGGGACCACAACGACAACCAGCGGGACCACATCCACCGGCGGCGTCACGACAACCAGCGGCGGCGCTCGGCCATACGCAGGCATCCCGTCAACGCCAGCGAACGGTGTACCAGTGTTGCGCTCCAGCTTCACTGCTATCGCCAGTGTCGTCGGCACGCCGGGAATGCGGCTTGGCGACATCAATGGCGACGGCAAGATGGAGATCGTCATGGGGCAGCCCATGGTCCAGCCGGGCGCCTACACGCCCCAGCAAGTGGTGTGCGTGACGGCGTGGGATCTCAAGGGTAACAAACTGTGGCAGTACGGCACCCCCGGCACTTCCCATGGCGCCAGTTCGGACATTCCCATTCAGGTCTACGACATGGACGGGGACGGCAAGTCCGAGGTCTTTGCCAACATGAGCGACACCGAGATGACTGTGCTCGACGGAACCACCGGGAAGTTGTTGCGCACCATTCCCTTGCCCCAAGCTGGTTCCAACGACTCCATCGCCTTTGCCAATCTGCGAGGCAAGGGATGGCCGCAGGACATCCTGGTCAAGACCCGCTACTCCCAAGACTGGGCGATTGTCGGCATCGACGACAACACTACCAGCCCCCCCACCAAGGCCGGCACCGTGCTCTGGCATCATGCGTTTCTTCCCAGTGATTCCTCGGGGTCCGACCGTGGCACCGGGCACTATCCGCTGGTCTACGATTGGAACGGTGATGGCAAGGATGAAGTCATGGCTGGCTACTTCTTCTTGCAGAGTGATGGCACGCAGGTGTGGACCACGAACACCACGTCGCACCCGGAACTCACCATGCACGCCGACTGCCTGGCCACCGCCGATGTCGATGGCGATCCGAGCAATGGATACGAGATAGTGGTCGGTGGCAACGTGGCCGCCATGTTCCACTGGAAAGACGGCAGCCAGATCTGGGAGGACACCAACACGGTTGAAGACCAGCAGATGGGGATTGGCGAATACCGTTCCGACTCTCCGGGTCTCGAGGTGGTTCTGCTTGACCGAATCGGTCCGCGAGACGCCACTGGCCATGATGCCAACGTGCTCTTGTCGTCAACCGACAAGCTCCTTTGGAAAGAATCGCGGACGGACTACGGCTGGATCACGGTGACCGAGAACATGAACAACTGGCTGGGCGATGGCACTGACCTCATCCTGTCCTATCACCGCGGCGGCCAAACTCCTGCCACCCTGTATGACGGCTATGACAAGGTGGTCGCCTCATTTCCCCATAGTGGCAACTTGGTCGACAACGTTCAGCACGCCAATCTTTGCGGCGACGGCAAGGAAGAAGTCATCGTGTACAACGAAAGCGGAGTCTGGATCTTCTCCAATGGCGACTGCGATCTGGATGTCCCACCGAACGATCCCATTCCGCAGCAGTACCACGTGTACAACTTCAGCGAATACTCGGGATGGATCACTCCTGACGTGAAGTTCTACACGCCCGGCACGGCGCACTAGGCGCGACGGGGTCTCG
>Ga0265316_10000407_pt1 | contig 49199 bp, 39 predicted proteins | sample 4522metaG_FD_202092 | JGI IMG/M metagenome (GOLD analysis project Ga0265316, IMG submission 202092) | Rhizosphere microbial communities from Carex aquatilis grown in University of Washington, Seatle, WA, United States - 4-5-22 metaG | ecosystem: Host-associated > Plants > Roots > Rhizosphere >... | reverse complement strand
TCTTGCCGCAAAGATTGAAGCCGGTGAAATATATCCTGAAATTTTAAATGTTGATCTGAAAACATTAATTAAAAGTATTATTGATGCATTCAGAATCGAATCCAAAAAGAAAAATCTGTCTCTGGATTTTCAATTTGATGTAAAACCTGAAAAAGGTAATGTGTTTTATTTTAAAACCGATCCTGAAAAAGTTAAATTGGCTATTGCTAATTTGATCAGTAATTCAATAAAATTCAGTTATGATAACAATAAAATTATTATAAAAGTTTGGAGAGCAGATGAAATAGTTCATGTATTGGTGCAGGATTTTGGAACAGGAATTTCAGAAGCCAATCAAAAAATAATATTTGACCGGTTTAAACGTCTTGACTCAGGCATAAATTCATTAAACCGCGGGCATGGCCTTGGATTATCAATAAATAAAGCCGTCATTGATTTATTGCAGGGGCATATAGAAATTAAAAGTGAAATTAACAAAGGTGCAACTTTTACTATATCTATTCCTGAAGCAAAGACTAATATTGCAGGATTTTCAGCGGACGGTAATGAATTTTTGTTTGACGAAGAAGAAGAAATCTTTTAGTTGTTGCTTGAATGGAAGATAATCTGCATTTCTTATATCCTTCGGCATTATTTGCCAGTAAAGCACCACATATGGTTACAACTATTCTTGGTTCATGTGTGGCAGTTTGTATGTATGATCCAAATGTCCGGATCGGAGGTATAAATCATTTTATGTTACCCTTATGGAATGGACAGGGCCTTGCCTCTCCAAAATATGGAAATATAGCTATTGAAAAGTTACTGGAGAAAATGATTTCACTTGGAAGTAATAAAAATACAATACAGGCAAAGGTTTTTGGTGGTGGCGAGGTAATCCAGACAAATATTACTCAATTTAATATTGGTGCCAGAAACATAAAGTTAGCGCTCGATATGCTCGATGAATTGAAAATTCCGGTTCTTGGACAAAGTGTCGGGGGAAAATTAGGGAGAAAAATTTTATTTAATACAGAAACATTTGAAGTCAAACAGAAATTTATTCAAAAAACTAATTTGAACAATTTGTAAAATAAATTAGAAGTACTAAATTTAAAAGGTATTCAAACAGAAAGCTAAAAAATTCCGGAATGAAAAGAATAAGGGTTCTAATAGTAGATGATTCAGCAGTAGTTAGACAAACATTAACCAGTATTCTTGAATCAGATCAGCAAATTGAAGTTATGGGTGCAGCATCTGATCCATTTTTTGCAGCAAAAAAAATACAAAATGAAGTACCAGATGTAATTACTTTAGATATTGAAATGCCCAGAATGGATGGGTTAACATTTTTAAAAAAGATAATGTCACAACATCCTATTCCTGTTGTGGTAATTTCAAGCCTTACAGCAGAAGGGACTGAAACAGGAATGAAAGCCTTGGAATATGGCGCTTTGGAAATAATTACCAAACCTCAGATGAACACAAAACAATTCATCGAGGAATCAAAAATTAGAATAATCGATGCTGTGAAAGCAGCGGCAATGTCGCGTATAAAAAGAAGAACCTTTGCTGAGATAAATGTTCAACCAAAATTATCAGCTGATGCAGTAATTCCTGAAACAAAAAGTACCAAAGCAATGATAAAAACAACTGAAACAGTTGTTTCAGTTGGTGCTTCAACTGGCGGTACCGATGCCTTGCAGGTATTTCTTCAGAATATGCCTGTTGATTGTCCCGGAATCTTAATTGTTCAGCACATGCCTGAATTTTTTACCAAGTCATTTGCCAACCGTCTGAACGATATATGCAAAATATCAGTAAAGGAAGCAGAAAACGGCGATTCTGTCATCAGTGGAAGGGCCCTTATTGCACCTGGGAACCATCATATGCTTTTAAAGCGAAGCGGTGCCCGGTATTATGTTGAAGTGAAGGATGGCCCCCTTGTCAATCGTCATCGTCCATCTGTTGATGTCTTATTTCGTTCAACAGCAAGGTACGCTGCTAAAAATGCAATTGGAGTTATTATGACCGGTATGGGGGACGACGGGGCAAAAGGCCTTATGGAAATGAAAGAATCTGGTGCTTCAACAATAGCCCAGGATGAAAAAACAAGCGTTGTTTTTGGAATGCCAAATGAAGCAATTAAACTTGGGGCTGCTGATAAGGTTTTGCCAATAGATCAAATTTCAGTCCAGGTGATTAAAATGGTAAATGTGAAAGCCAATTCATGATTATTCTTTACTTTACAAAATAGGCCACTTTTTCCAGTAAAGTAATCATATCAGAATTTTCAAGATAAACCTTTTCCGGAACGTTTAATGGCACAGAAGTAAAATTTAATATCCCTTTTATTCCGGCCATCACAAGGCTATTACATGTTTCAGAAGCGAAGTCTGATGGAACAGTAATAATTCCAATTATAATATTCTTTTCTTTAACAATCTTGTCAATTTTAGAAATATGATAACAAGGTACGCCTGCCACAATCTGATCGATTTTATTTGGATCATTATCAAATGCGGCAACAATATTCAACTTCGATCGTTTTCCACTAAAATAAGTAGTAATAGCCCGACCCAAATTTCCAATGCCAACAATGGCAACATTTAAACCGATATCGGCATCTAAAACTTTGCCAATAACCGATATCATATCTTTTATGTCATAACCTTTTCTTTGGGCGCTGGTATATCCGATAAACATAATATCGCGCCTTACCTGCACCGCAGTGATGTTATGTAGCTTTGCCAAATCGTGTGAATAAATATGGGTTTTCCCCTCCGATAAGCAATTTAAGAGGGTCCGCCGGTATTCACTTAGCCGTTCAACCGTTTTTTCTGGTAATTTTCTTTGAATCATAAAAGGGTAATTTGGTTTTAATGGCTCAAGATTCGAAATCAAATTTAATTTAATATTTGATTGAATAAAATAATTTAAATGTCTTTTTATAATAGTTGTGTATGACTACCTTTTGTAATATTTATTATAAAAAATATCTAATTTTTAAGATAAAATTTGTAATATATTTACAAATAAAACGTAAAAACACCTGAAAAAAATAATTTCAAAGTTGGGATTTAATAATCATAATTTAATATTAAATAAATTGAAACCACTGATTGAAATATCTGATGAAAAGTGTAAAATCTGTTATGCATGTGTTAGGGCATGCCCAGTTAAAGCAGTAAAAGTTGATGCCGTAGGACAAATACCCACAATTGTTACAAGTCGTTGCGTTGGTTGCGGAACATGCGTTTCGGCTTGTACACCCAATGCAATTACTTACAGAAATGAAAAAGACCTTGTTAAATATCTGCTTTCATCTGGAAACACAGTCGTTGCTTCAATAGATCCGGCTATAGCCTCAGAATTTCCTGATATTACAGATTATCGGAAGTTTGTGCGGATGCTTAAACAACTTGGTTTTAGACAGGGTTATGAAACTGCTTTTGGGGTCGATATTCTGGCAAAACAATATCAAAAGCTTTTTTCAAATTTCCGGGGTAAATATTATATCACATCCAATTGCCCAATAATTGTATCTTATGTCGAAAAATTTCATCCAGTACTTATAAACAATCTTGCTCCAATTGTTTCTCCTATGATAGCAATGGCAAGAATAATAAGGAAGAAATTGGGCAATGAAATTAAGATAGTGCATATCGGCCCTTGTATAGGAGCCAAAGACGAAGCCCGGTTATATAAACAGGAAGAAACTGTTGATGCAGTGCTTACATTTACTGAATTACGTGAACTGTTTGCTGAATTTAATGTCTTTGAAAGCACTTTAGAATATTCACATATTTCTGAACCTTTAGGAAATACAGGTTCTTTATATCCGATAAGCAATGGTTTTTTACAATCTGCTGAAATCAGTGAAGATTTGCGTGAAAATATTATTATTACAGGTGACGGAAAAACAGCCATGATTCAATATATGAAAGCTTTTGCGCAAAGTATTGATGAAATCAATAGCCATTTTAATATGTTTTATTGTAAAGGCTGTCTAATGGGGCCGGGAACAAGTCATACTCACAACAGGCTTAAAAGAAGGGCATTGGTAGTTGATTATGCTAATAAAAGAATAAAAAATCTTGACAAAGCCTCTTGGGAAAAAAATATTGAAACTTATTCCTCCCTTAATTTCGAACGTACTTTTGAACCAAGCGATGAGCGATTGCCTGAACCTCCTGAAGAAAAAATCAGGGAAATTTTAAATTCCATTGAAAAAGTTATCCCTGAAGATGAAGTAAATTGCGGTGCCTGTGGTTATGAAACCTGTCGCGATTTTGCCACTGCTGTTGCTAAAGGATTGACTATTCCTGAAATGTGCACTACTTTCTCCTTTAAAAATCAACAAAATTACATTTCATCGCTTCGGGCAACAAATGAGAAACTCGCTGAAATGCAGGATATATTAAAAAAATCTGAACAACAAGCACGAATGGAACATGAATCTGCTAAAGAAACCTCTGAAATTACAACTTCCCTTTTCCAGAAAATAAGAGCTGGAATAGTTCTTATAGATAAAAACCTAAAAATAATTCAGGCTAACCAGACTTTTATCAATATGCTTGGTGACGAAGCCAAAGAAATTAATGAAGTAGTTCCCGGACTTGTTGGTGCCGATATTAAATCACTCCTGCCCTATTCATTTTATAATATTATAACATTTGTGATCAACTCTAATGAGGATGTAATTAATCGCGATATTCAATTAGAAAGCAGCTTGCTAAACATTTCTGTTTTCCCAATTAAAAAAAATAAAATCGCAGGGGCAATTATCCGTGATCTTTCTCAACCTGAAGTCCAAAGGCAGGAAATTATTTCCCGGGTTAGTGAAGTTATAGACAAAAACCTTGAGATGGTTCAACAAATTGGTTTCCTGCTGGGTGAAGGAGCATCTGAAACGGAAAGAATGTTAAACTCCATTATCCAAACTTACAACGCAGATAAAAAAAGAAATGAATAATGATTTCCACATCGATGTAAATTGTCAGCAGAACTTCTTCGATGGCCAGCGTGTTTGTGGCGATGTTTTTTTAACTAAAAAAGTAAATGAAGAAGGCCGGATTATTATTGTATTATCCGATGGCATGGGGCATGGTGTTAAAGCCAATATTCTTGGAATACTCACAGCGACCATGGCAATTAACTTTACCCGCGAACATAAAGAAATGAATAAAATTGCTGAAATCATTCTCAATACTTTACCTGTTGATTCTGAAAAAAGAACAAGCTTTGCTACCTTTTCTATTATAGATATTGAATCAGACGGCAAAGTGACAATCCTGGAATACGAAAATCCCCAATGCCTTATTTTAAGGGGAACTGAACCGGTTGAACCTGAGTGGACTTGCCTGCTGCTTGACACTAAACGAAAAGTTGGAAAAGAAATTAAAAGTTGCACCTTCCATGCAAAAAAGGAAGACCGTATAATTCTTTTTACCGACGGCGTCACACAATCCGGAATGGGTTCAGCTCAATTTCCTTTAGGCTGGGGGTTAGAAAATATTTATCTTTATTCTTCACAACAGGTAATTAAGTCACCTGATATAGCTTCTTCCAAATTGGCATTTAAAATTATTTCTGAAGCCTATAAATACGATGGCTTTAGTTGTAAAGACGATACAAGCACTGCTGTGATATATTTTCGCGAGCCTCGTAAATTATTAATTTGCACCGGGCCACCAATCAACGCCATTAAAGATAAAGAATTGGCGAAAATTATTCATGAGTTTGAAGGCAGAAAAATAGTTTGCGGCGCTACTACAGGTGATATTCTCGCACGTGAATTAAACCTCACAATTGTAAATGGACATATACAAGAAGATCCGGAACTACCACCTTTATCTTATCTTGAAGGAGTAGATTTATTTACCGAAGGAATTCTTACTCTTAGTAAGGTTCATAAAATACTTCAGGTCTACAGCAATACTTATAAACTTGAAAAGGGTCCCGCAGATCAAATTGTTCGATTATTCCTTGAAAGTGATGATATTCAATTTGTAGTAGGAACTAAAATTAATGAGGCTCATCAGGATCCCAACCTGCCTGTAGAACTTGAAATCAGGCGAACGTTAGTTCGTCGTATTGAAAGATTACTTGAAGAGAAGTATTTAAAAAATGTTTTGGTCAAGTTCATTTAAATCGAATTCAATTTAAATAAATAAATATTATTTATTGTCTATTGCATTAGCTTGCCCAAGTCTTTTTATAAAAAACTTTTATATTTGTTCCTCTAATTCATAATATTTTTAATGAAATTTTATTTTGTTTTACTTGTTAATATAATTGCATTATACGTGCAGGCGGGTAATGATATGTTAATCACGAATGTTCAAAATCGAAAAACGATAAACCTGAATGGTAAGTGGAATATTATTATCGATCCTTATGAAACCGGGTTCCTAGATTACCGGTATGAAGAAAACCCATGGGGTTTCTTTCTAAACCAAAAACCAGCAGATAAAACAGACAGAGTCGAATATGATTTTGATAAAAGCGAATGCCTGAATGTTCCGGGAGACTGGAATTCACAAAAACCCGAATTACTTTACTACGAAGGTTCGGTTTGGTATAAAAAATCATTCGATTATGCCCTGAAGCCAGGGAAAAGGCTTTTTATTTGGTTTGGAGCAATCAATTACAAAGCATTTGTTTATTTAAACGGGAAAAAATTAGGCAGCCATGAAGGTGGTTTCACTCCTTTTAATTTTGAAATTACCGACCTGGTCAAAAATAAAGACAACTTTATTATAGTTAAAGTCGATAACCGAAGGCTTCTGGAAGGTGTACCCACTTTAAATACCGACTGGTGGAATTATGGTGGCATTACCAGGGATGTATTGCTGGTAGAAGAAGATCGGGATTTTATAAGCGACTTCTTTATTCATCTTAAAACTGGAACCAATAATATTATCGAAGGTTGGGCTTTACTAGACAAAAAATTAAATGGAAAAAATATTAATATTATTATCCCTGAATTAAAGGTCTCCAGTACTGTGAAAACAGACGATTCCGGAAAAGCTATTTTTTATTTTAATGCGAAACCAATACTTTGGAAACCTGAAAACCCCAAATTATATGAAGTTCAGTTCATATTTAACAACAATATTATTAAAGACAGAATTGGTTTCAGGAATATTGAAACCAAAGGCAAAGAAATTCTTTTAAATGGCAAACCCGTTTTTCTTAGGGGAATATGCATTCATGAAGAAATACCCATGCGAAAAGCAAGGGCAAATGGAAATGACGATGCTAAATTGCTTTTGGGTTGGGCGAAAGAACTTGGCTGTAATTTTGTGCGTCTCGCACATTATCCCCATAATGAATATATGACCCGTATGGCAGATTCAATGGGTCTCATGGTTTGGTCTGAAATTCCTGTCTATTGGACAATTCAGTGGGAAAATCAGAAAACATTTGAAAATGCCCAACAGCAACTGACTGATAATATAATACGCGATAAAAATCGTGCTTCAATCATTGTATGGAGTATTGGAAATGAAACACCAAAAACGGAATCGCGGTTAATCTTTATGAGTAAACTCGCGTCCAAAGCACATGAATTTGATAATACGCGACTTGTTTCCGCTGCCATTGAAATTGACCATGATAAAAATAATGATTCCATTTACTGGGTAAACGATCCGCTTGGAAAGTATCTCGATATTATTTCCTGCAATGAATATATTGGTTGGTACGATGGTTTGCCTGGGAAAACAAGTAAAATTATTTGGAAAACCACATTTGACAAGCCCTTTATATTTACTGAATTTGGAGCTAGTGCTGCTTATGGTTTGCACGGTGACTCTCTTACAAGATGGTCGGAAGAATACCAGGAATATTTTTATAAAATGCAGGTCAGGATGCTTAAGAAAATTACTTTCCTCAGAGGCACAACTCCGTGGATACTGGCTGATTTTCGTTCTCCAAGACGCCTTTTACCCGGAATCCAGGATGGATGGAACAGAAAAGGATTAATTTCCGATCAGGGATTAAAAAAGAAAGCTTTCTTTATAATAAAAAAATGGTATGAAGAATTGAATATATCGAACGAAAAATAATGGTATATGGATAAAAAGCCTGCAAAATCCTCAAAATATTATATCACTACAATAATTCTATTAATTTATCTTTTAATTCCCAATATTTACTTAGCTTTTCATGGATCGGATTTTGTATTGGCTTCATTTTTTAAAATTTTTCTTTTCTTACTGCTTTCCTTCCTCCTCCTATGTATTCCTTTGCTTTTTCTCAGGCCAAAAGTTTTATTTATTATTGGAATCATTTTTGCAGTACTTGCGCCTTTTGAAATTGTCAATATATACTTATTTAAGGCTTCGATAAATGCAGGTATTATTTTTTCAGTTATTAATACTACCCCTAAAGAAGCAATTGAATTGCTCAGGGGAATTTTACCACTTTCAATTCTTGGTTTTAGTTATATTGGTTTTTACATTTATTTTGTTATTAAATATATCCCCCTTTCCTTTCGTATTAAAAATAAAATAAAACTTTATTTAGGAATATTATTTATTATTTCACTTTTATTGGTATGGATACATGACAAATGGATTTCAATAAAGTCAATCAAATCAGAATATTCTCAAAAAATCTTTTGGGAAGGAACAAATAACTTCAATACTGATTTTGGAAAAATATTTCCTTACAGTTCAATAATTCAAACTAAGAAAACCTTAGTGAATATTTCAAAAATGAATGCTTACAAACATCATTTAATTAATTTCCAATTCTATGCCACAAAGAAAGACCAGTTAAATTATGCTGAAAAATATGTATTGGTTATTGGTGAAGCTTCACGACGCAATAACTGGCAGCTATATGGATATAAAAGAAGAACGGATCCATTGCTGTCAAAAAATAAAAAACTTGTTTTACTCTCAGATTTTGCTTCTACTGCCGATGTTACCGATATCAGCATACCTTTAATCCTGTCAAGAGCTACTCCGGATAGTTTCTGTATTTCTTATAAAGAAAAAACCATTGTGAGCGCTTTTAAAGAGAGTGGTTTTAAAACTTATTGGATATCGAACCAGGGAATTTTCAACAGCGATCTTTCCAGATTTACAAATGACGTGGATAAAATTTATAACTTGAACAATAAAATTGACTTTGCAGGAAATTATGATGAACATATTTTTCCTTACATCGATTCGATTTTAAGTAAAAATGACAAAAAACAATTTATCGTTATCAATTTAATGGGTAGTCATTTCCGTTATAACTTCCGGTATCCGGAAAAATTTAATGTTTTCAAACCCGGTTTTAACGGTGCCTCTGATTACATGATGATAAGTCCCAAAAATAAAGAGAAACTTGTGAATATTTATGATAATTCCATTCTGTACAGCGATTATATTCTTTCTGAAATTATTCGGAAATTTGAAAAAACAACTTCATTAAGTTATGTTTTTTTCCTTTCCGACCATGGGGAAAATCTATATGACGATAAAAGCGAACGTTTTGGACATGCCTCTGAATCGCCTTCAAAGTATGAGATACAGGTTCCATTTATTATCTGGACCTCTAACTTGTATGATTCAGTTTATTCTCAAAAAATGACAGGTTTAAAATTGAATAAGGATAAAAGGACCAGCACCTCTAATCTTTTTTACTCGTTGCTCGATGCTGCCAATATCGGTTTCAGGAACGAAAGATCCGAAAAAAGCATTTTCAGTAACAATTTCAAAGAAGATTCTGTAAGAAAGGTAATTGTTCCCAGTATGAAGGTAGTAATATTTGATAGAAAATAATTATGAATTAGATTTTGAGAAGCTTAAGCATTTTTAAATCTATTCATATTCCTTTAATATATCTTTAATTCCATCGGTAGTTACGCGGCCATAAGTTTTATCGCCTACCATCACAACGGGCGAGAGGCCGCAAGCCCCTACACATCTGAGGCAACTTAATGAAAATTTACCATCAGGGGTTGTTTCCCCGACTTTAATTTTCAATATTTTTTTAAATTCATCAAGTACTTTTTCTGCACCTCTCACATAACAGGCAGTTCCCAGACAAACAGAAATAGGGTGCAATCCTTTCGGTAGCATGGTAAAAAAAGTATAAAAAGTAACAACCCCATAAATTTTTGCAACAGGAATTTTTAATTCATGAGAAATTATTTCCTGAACTTCAGCCGGAAGATAACCAAATAAGTGCTGGGTACTATGAAGGATATTAATCAATTCGCCGGAATCGTTATTAAACTGTTTGCAAACATTTTTAATTTGCTCTATCTGGTGCCGTTTTAATTCAACTTTAATGGTCGACATTATAATATTTTTTTCGCATTGTTTTTAAAGTTATTGTCAATTCCATCTTGGAGAAGATTGATTAATTGATTTTAATATTCAATCCCCAACCCCCTTTCAAAAGGGGAAATTCAAAAACCAATATTGCTTAACCTTTTCATATGTATTTCCAATTCTATTCTATTAAAATGTCCTTTTTACTTCTATCATAATAGATCGTATGCAACAGGTGATGTGCCTTTTCGCTCATCGGTTTTCCAAAGAATTCTTCATATAATTTTATAATATAAGGGTTTTCATGCGATTTCCTAATTGGCTTGTTCAGGTCTTCCCTATAAATAGCTTCCTGCCTGGCTTTAATAATTTTGGAATTACCGTGATGCAAAGGTTGTCCTCCACCGCCAATACAACCGCCGGGACAAGCCATTATTTCAATTGCATGAAATTGGGATTTCCCGGAACGAATATCCTCTAAAAGTTTACGGGCATTTCCAAGTCCATGAGCAATTCCAATATTGATAGGTAATCCGTTGAAATCAATTGTTGCATGCCGGATACCTTCTAATCCTCTTAATTCTTTGAAATCAACTTTGCTTAGTTTCTTGCCAGTATAAAGTTCATAAGCAGTTCTGATTGCTGCTTCAATAACTCCTCCTGTTGTACCAAAAATTACTCCGGCCCCGGATGATTCCCCGAGAGGGTTATCAAAATCTTCATCTGGCAATGTATTAAAATCAATGTTTGATTGTTTGATCAGGTTAGCCAACTCGCGCGTCGATAGTGAATAATCGACATCTGGATTTCCATTTACTGAAAATTCCTCCCTTGTACATTCATATTTTTTAGCGAGGCATGGCATTATTGAAACCACAACCATATTCTCTCTTGCAATGCCTGTATTCTGAGTAAAATAATTTTTTGCAACAGAACCGAACATCTGTTGAGGTGAACGGGCAGTTGAAGGGATGTCGAGCATTTCAGGAAACTGATGTTCTATAAACTTAACCCACGCCGGGCAGCATGATGTAAGTATTGGTAATACCACTGTTTTATCACCATTTAGATGACGGGTAAGACGTTCGAGCAATTCAGTACCTTCTTCCATTATGGTTAAATCTGCAGCAAAATCTGTATCGAAAATGTAATCGAAACCCAAACGGCGAAGGGCTGCCACGAGCTTACCGGTAACCAAAGTTCCTGGTTTTAGTCCGAATTCTTCTCCAAGGGCTGCACGCACGGCAGGAGCAGTTTGTACAATTACCGTTTTTTGTGGATCGGCCAACGCACGAATAACTTTATTAGTATGATCTACTTCCGTAAGTGCCCCAGTTGGACAAACTGCAACACACTGACCACAATAGGTACAGACAGAATGATCTAGATTTTGTTCAAATGCAGGAGCTACCACTGCCATAAAACCTCGATTTACTCCCGATAAAACGCCTACTGTCTGAAAAGTATTGCACATCGTTTCGCAACGACGGCACATTATGCATTTGTCCATATCCCGAATAATTGATGGAGATGTATCTTCACGATATGTACTTTGTTCTCCTTCGTAATGGATCTTTCGTATTCCAAGTTGATGAGCCATTGACTGCAAATCGCAATTTCCCGATTTTGCACAAATAAGACATTCCGTGGGGTGATCGGATAACATCAGTTCCATGACTGTTTTACGTGCATTAAGAACCCTGATGGTATGCGTATTAATTATCATACCTTCAAAACAATCAGTTGCACATGCCGGAGCAAGATTTCTCCGGCCCTTTACTTCAACAACACAAATGCGGCAACCGGCCGGTTTATGTTCAATATTTAAATCTTCCAGATTAAGGTAACAAAGTGTGGGGATATCAATCCCGATTTTTTTTGCTGCCTGAAGTATAGTCGATCCCTTTTCAACTTCAACTTCCTTATTATCTATAATTAATTTAATTTTTCCCATTATAAAAATTTCTTACTTTACAAGTACGGCATTAAACTTACATTTTTCCAGGCAAGTACCACATTTGATACACTTGGTCTGATCGATAGTGTGGAGTTGCTTCCTTTCACCAGAAATGCAATTCACCGGACAATTTCTTGCACATGCCATACAACCAATACAATGTTCGGGATCGATAAAATATTGCATTAACGCTTTGCACTGTCCTGCAGGACATTTATGATCTTTAATGTGTGCAATATATTCATCATAAAAATTATCTAAGGTAGAAAGTACAGGATTTGGCGATGAACCTCCCAATTGACAAAGGGAAGTATCTTTTATAACTGTGCTGAGGTTTCGAAGAAGGTCAATATCTTCCAGACTTCCTTTGCCTTGTGTAATTTTATGCAATATTTCATTAAGACGTTTGTTTCCGATTCTGCAGGGAGTACATTTTCCACAAGATTCTTCAACAGTAAAATCAAGATAAAATTTTGCCATTGAAACCATACAATCGTCTTCATCCATAACGATCATTCCGCCGGAACCCATCATCGATCCATTTGCAATCAAAGTCTCATAATCAATGGGGATATCCAAATGTTTTTCCGTAAGGTATCCACCTGAAGGCCCGCCTATTTGGACCGATCTGAATTTTCTTCCTTTCCTTATGCCACCACCGATATCGAAAATAACTTCACGCAACGTTGTACCCATTGGCACCTCAATGAGGCCGACATTATTTATTTTTCCTGCAAGTGCAAAGACTTTTGTCCCTTTGGATTTTTCTGTCCCAATTCCTGCAAACCATTCAGCGCCTTTAAGGATTATTACGGGAATATTGGCAAAAGTTTCAACATTATTAACATTGGTTGGTTTTCCCCGGTATCCTGATTCAGCAGGAAAAGGTGGTTTGAAAGTTGGTTCACCACGAAGGCCTTCCATAGAATGAATAAGCGCCGTTTCCTCACCGCAGACAAATGCCCCTGCTCCATATTTGAGCTCAATATCAAAATTGAAACCGGTACTTAAAATATCATTTCCTAAAAAACCATATTCCCGTGCCTGCTTAATTGCAATTTTTAAACGTTCGATAGCAAGCGGGTATTCTGCCCTGATATAAATTAATCCATTATTGGAACCAATACAATATCCGCAAATCGCCATTGCCTCAAGCACAGAATGCGGATCGCCTTCCAGCACCGAACGATCCATAAAAGCGCCCGGATCTCCTTCGTCGGCATTGCATACCACGTATTTTACATCTCCTTTGACTTTGTTTGCAATTTCCCATTTTAATCCTGTCGGGAAACCTGCACCTCCCCGTCCACGAAGCCCCGAACGCTTAACAATATCTATAGTTTGCTGAGGCGTCGTTTCGCTAAGAACTTTTCCCAGGGCGAGATAACCATCGCGGGCTATGGCATCCTCAATATTTTCAGGATCGATAAAACCGCAGTTTCTTAATACAATGCGAAGTTGTTTCTTATAAAATATTTGATTTAGCGAACCATTAATTCCCTTACCTTTATAGAGCAAGCGGTCAACTTTCTTATCGTTTAAAATGTGTTCATTTATTATTTCTTCAACATCTTCAGGTTTGACTGAAGTATAAAATGTATTTTCGGGTAAAATATTTAAAACCGGCCCGTTTTCACAAATATTAAAACAACCGGTCGTAACAACCTGAACTTTATCTTCAAATCCTTTTTGTGTAATAAATTCTTTTAAATTACTTGCAATAATATCGCTGGCACAAGACTTACATTCCATTCCACCACATACCAGAATATATTTTTGAAATTTCGACATTCAAAAATCCTCCTTCATTTTTATTTATCAATTGTCAGATAGGTGACAGGTATAATTCCGTCGACCAATTCTCCATTTTTAATATACTTTTCAATAATCTCATCGGCCTTTGCTTTGTTAACATCGCCAAACACCAGCGGTTCTTTTCCTGAAACGGTAACTTCTACAGTAGGTTCGGCATAACAATAACCCATGCAACCTGTTTTGGAAATAATAGCATCGATATTTCGTTTTTCAAGTTCTTCCTTAAAAAAATCCATAACAACCCTGGCTCCTGAGGCAATTCCACAAGTAGCCATAGCAACCCTAACCTGCACCGGTTTCTTTGAATCCATAATTTCTTTTCCGGATTCAGGAGCATTCAGGCTTTCTCTTAAAAGTTTTAAATCTTCAAACGATTTAATCTTTGCCATATTTTGTGTTTGTTATAAAATTAGGAATTATTTAATATTCAATCAAATTCTATTTTTCCACCTTCATTTTTCCGAATTGCAAATTTAATTTCATTAAATGAAATTTCTTCAATAAAAGTGCTACTGTAAAACATACTATTATTATTGAGAAAAAGAGAATCTGAATTTTGATGAAAATATTGGTTCAAAAATCTGAATAACAAAACCGAAAGAGTTGAATTTCATTTTAGTTAGTCTTAAAATTACAATTTCATGGAATAGTCTATGTTTATAGATATTTTAGAAGAATTGTGTTTAAGAATTTATTCCGGATTTTTTATTTTCCCTGCTTTTTTTAACTTTTTATCCTTTTTAATTTTTTTAGGTTCATCTGCAGGTCCGCGGAAATTTCTTAAATTATAAGTAAAGGTCAGCATAAAATACCTGGTTAAAACATTTGTCCGGAAATCCTCCAGATGTTGAGGTGTAACTTCATGAGAAATATTAAGATTCTTATTGAGAAGGTTATAAACGCTAAACTTAATCTCCCCATTTTGGCCATCAAAAAGTTTTTTCCCGATATACGCATTACACAATACATTATGCTGGTTATAATAATGAAAACCTTTTTCATACTGCCCAAGCACATCAGATTGAATAACTATTCCCTTCCAAAAAAGCCAGGTAACTTTTGCTGCACAGGTTTGTATCAGATAATTTGGATTCACGAGAGTGATAGAATTTCTGATAACACTGTAGTTTAACGAATAGGAAACCGAAAAATCTATATCTTCACTAATGTCGCTACTCATAACAATTCCATCGGTAGTACCAAGTAAATTGTACCGGTTAAGGTTCTGGGTTATGTAACCCGGAGTGGTGGAATAATTAATTGCGGTAGTTAAATTAATTTTACTCATTATCCATTTTACCGGGAAACTAAAATTATAAATTGCTTTAAAACTTTTAAAATGGTCAAGATTTATAGGACGTGTAAGCTCATAGTTCTTTTTCAGGACAAGTTTAATGTCTTTTAAAAAAGTATCCTTGGCAGCTGTTATGGTTTGGGTTCCTATATAATTTTTATCATATTCACCTATAACAATAAAAGTTGAATTAATTGAATTTTCGGGATTTGCATAAGAGTAATTACAATTCAGGTAATGATCATATTCCTGTGTTAATAGAGGATTTCCGGTACTTAAATTTGTCCTGTCGGAATTATCGATCACATTTTGAAGCTGTGATATATTCGGTGCGTTTGTTGAAGTTTTATATAAAATTTTAAGACTGGTATTTGAACCTTGTTTTAAATTGAATTGCAAATTGGGAAGGAAATTTTTAAAAAGCCTTCCTTTGCTGAAATCGCCCAGATATTTTTGTTTTTCGTCGAGTTTGGCATATTGGTAATCCATTCCCAAAGAAAATTTAATATTTTCTGTTTTTATCCGGTAAGCCATTCCAACATGATTATTGAAATAAGTGCATTTATAAATATTTGACAAGGTATCGATATGATCGAGAACTTTTCCACTATCGCTATAATTAAAAACTTCCCTGTCCTTTTTACTGTTTGTAAAAGCAGTGCTATAATCTAAATGAAGCATGCTAACCTCACTTAATGGCTCAATATAAACAATATTGGATGATAATTTATAATTATCGGTATTGCTATCATCGTGTTGATTTGTAGGAAAAGAATCGGTTTGTTTATCTCTAAACATTCCAATTTGTGAGCTGTTAGATTCTTTTCTATTTGTTGAAGTTACTAAAGAAACAGATATCGTTCTTTTGGGTTTATTAAACTTATGACGGAATAAAAATTCATTTGCCAAATTATAACCGTCTGTATGTCCTTTAGTATTTTGTCTCTCAGAATTAACAAAAGTATCTTTTTTAGCCAAAAGTGTAGTATCTTTTTTAGTTGTAATTTTAGACATGATTTCTCTGGGATTCCCATTCTGAATAATAATTTTTGGTATCATAATCAATGAATTCAGGGAATCAATATCATATTCTATCCTCATATTGAAACGATGGGTATATTTTTGAGCCGAAGTAGTATCATTTTGCAAAGAATAATGATCTGACTTTGGGGGAGGAAGAAATTTATCTTTTTTGGACTGTTGAATAGTATTGTTCTCGTTAGAATTAAAAAAGTAACTGCCGGTTACATTAATTTTCTTACCCCAATTATCGATATAATTTGTTCCAAATGAACGGGTAGTATTAATTCCATTCTGTTGCCCGACAGTAAAACCGGCATCGTGTTTTCCGCCTGCCCCGGAGATTCCAATCAAATCCTGTTGCGAAAAATTCTGCTGGTTAATATTGTTAAGCATTCCTATAAATGAAATACGTCTTTGCTTATTGAAAATATTTAAATTTCCCCCGGCAATATATTTGCCCCTAAAATCAGTTCCGGCATAGAATTTTCCAAACTCACCATTCTGTCTGCTTTGTTTTGTTATAATATTAATTGCCTTTACCGATTGCCCATCATCAAAACCCGTAAATTGGGCTTGTTCACTGAGTTTATCAAAAACCTGGATTTTATCTATTATTTCTGCAGGTAAATTGTTTAGGGCAGTAGATGGATCTTCACCGAAAAAATCTTTTCCATCGACCAATACTTTTTTCACTTCCTCTCCATGTGCTTTTACAGTTCCATTTTCAACTGTGATTCCCGGCATCTTCTTAACCAGTTCTTCTGCAGTAGCATCACGGCTTGTCAAAAAAGCACCGGCATTCATTTCAACAGTATCGCCTTTTTGAACAGCGGCGGGAGGATTCCCTTTAACAACAACTTCTGAGATTGGATGAGATCTAACAGAAAGTATGAGCGTTCCCATATCAACGATTTTACTATTACCCACAATGGGCAATTCTATTTCTGTATATCCTATATAGGTAGCTTTTAAATTATATTTGGTTTGGATATTTAAATTTGGAATACTGAAAATTCCATTTTTATCAGTCGCAACCGTAACTGTTATTTTTGGATCATTTTTATTTACCGCACTCACATAAACACCCGCCAAAGCAGCATGATTATCCTGATCTAAAATTTTGCCGGTAACAGTAAAAGTTTGAGATTGTGCTGCTAAAGTCCTACCCAATAAATAAAGTAGAAGGAATAAACAAATGAGCCTCCAGTTCATCAATGTTAATTCATTTTCTAAATTATGTAAATTCAATATATTTCCGGAAGGTAAATGTAAACTGAAAAGTATTTATATTATTTTCATTCAATACAAAAATTAACTCAATCTGGTAAAATTTTTATTTAATGAATTATTTTAGTTAATCATCATCACTATCATCCTTAAATTTAACCTGTTCGTCAGTCAGGTTAACCTGATTTTCATCAGTATAATAATAAACACTTATTAGTGCAGTATCCCGTAAAAAGTCAATTTTACCAATTTCTATCCTGTTAATCTTTAGTCCAGTTCTATCTTGCAAATCCGCTATTAACTCATTATGTTTTTCCTGTTTAATTAATTCTATTTTTTCATAGTTGACTAACTTACAGGATTCGTGTTTTAAAAAATTAAATTTCTCAAGACCATAGATAACCCCCACTATTATAACATTAGCAAAGAGAAGTTCTACATAGCTTATTCTTTTACTGGATAAAGCATTAATAACCGAAATACCTATAGTTACGAACAGATAAGCCATTTCTTTAATCGGAATAGGAGTGGTCCGGTAACGGATAATTCTAAATACAGCAAATAGTCCAAGTGCAAAACCCAATTGTAATTTTACACTCCCAAGCAGTATGCATATTAAAAATACGACAGTTGAAATAAGGATATAAGTAAATAAAAAATCCTTTCGTTTGTTAATAGGATAATATATAAATCTCACAATAATAATAATGCTGATAAAATTAATTAATATCCTTACCAGCAATTCAAAGAATCCATGAACATGGATTAAGTCGGTATCAAGTAATTTAATATTCTCGGTTAAAGCTTGTGTATCCATATCAGAAAATTTAATTTATAATTTATCAATTTTTAATAATTGTGGTTTCAAATTGTTGATTTTCATATTTTGGTAAAGTGAAGCAACACCAAGACAATATTTCGAAATACTTTGAGGCCTGATTTTTAGGTCTCTCATAATTTTTAATATCATTGATGTTCCTGGCTTATTATCAAGTTTTACTTCTACTATGCCCAGGTTAGGATAGGAATAATCTTTTTTATGATGTGAAAATGAAATGTTATAATCGAGAGTAATCCTTTCAGTGAGTTGGTTGTTTACCAATGTAATCCTGGTAAATTGGTCCTTTACTGATTCTTTAAAATTTTCATTTTTATAAGGTGTTTGATCCCTCAGAAATGTTTCAGTTTTATTATTAAAATACACCAAACTGTTATTTTCAATTCGGCTTTTTAAAGTAAAACCTTTGTTTGTTTTAAATTTCACTTCAAAAAACTCATTTCCGGTAACATCATATCTTCTTTGTCTTATCTTGTATCGGTTTTGTTTCCCGTTCATATGATCTTTATAGAGCATAAATTCAGGAGTATCAAAATAGGTAGTCATATACTGAAATTGCCTTAGATTATTAATCTCAAGAACCCTGTAATGAATTTTTGCTTTTTCTAAAATTTTTTTTAAAAAAACAGCATGAAAGAAAAATTTAATAACCCTTCGGTTCATTAACATTACCGAGTCTATCTCTTCAAGCGAAACCGACTGATAATAATACAATTGTTTCTCCAACTCTTTTCTTACTTCAGTTGTGTTGATCATTGAAAGATGATAAAGATTAAAATATTAATAAAATTCCCCGATTTTATTCTTTTTATTAAATGGTTTATTATCATTATTTCAATTTTTAAAAAAAAATCTCAATTCGAAATATATCTTTTTTATTAGGATACAATACTGCCCTTATTTACCACTATTTTTATTCATAATTTAGTTTAATCCATTAAAATCTTCAAATTAAAAATATGCATTAATCCAGAAAATTATTTTCAATTCAAAACCGGCTTTTTTTTTAATTAATCCGATAGGACTTCCTTCTTTACATTCAATTATAAGTGTTCTCCAAATTTTAAGAAAAAGGACAAAAGTAAACTATTTTAAATTATGCAAAATACATACCTATTTATATTTAAATTGTTTAAAAACATATAAAACTTTATCTGAAAATTTTGTCGCAGGATTTATTTGTAAAAAGAAAAATGATTTGTTGGAAATCTGATACTATACTTGAATAATGGATTACCTTAATTATTTACTGATATTTAACCATTTTATCATTTATAGTTACCTGATTTGTCTTATGTGATTGAATTTTTAAATTGCAAATTATTTCTTCTGCACCGTATTGATAACATATTTCATGAATTTTTTCTACTATCTTCATAAGTTCTTCATAATTACCTTCCATAACAGTTTCAAAAGGACAAACCATATATTTTACTCCCGAATTTATTATTACCTCAATAGCTTTATCAATTATAATATAAGGGTGGATATCATTGGTAAAAGGTAGAATTTGAATAGCAATATTAACTTGTTTGTTCATTTTATTTTTTTTTAGTTTTTTTAAATCGGATATTTTATTAATGGTCCACGTGTAATTTGAAATCAACGAATACATCACTTTTTACTTGAGCAATTCAAAATATATCTCAAATTTTATCTGGTCTATCAAGGTAATTTCTAATGTCTTCAATTGTCATTATTTTAACATTAGTAATTATACAATTGTCTTTTAGGAAACTTCCATATAAATTACACTCCAATAAAACGCTGCTAAACAAATCCTGGATTGGTATATCTAATGGCACTAAGGCGAGGATGGTTGCAATTTCATCAATAAAATTGATTTCCTCAATTTCAGAATTATTATTTTTAAAAATATATTCAAATTCACTTTTTATAACCTTTTGCTGAAGTTCATTAAAAGGCAATTCATTTTTTGTGAAAAGAACAAAAAAGTAACGAAGTTTATTATCCTTGCCACCAAGTCCTGTCGAAATAAGCACCTGAGATTGTTCAAGTAATTTCGATTGCAAAAGCATTCTTGATTCCTGCAAAGCAAGGATTGACCAATGTTTAAGTGGTTCTTCAGCCGATTTTACATATTTTTCAATTATTCTGTAAGCTTTAACATCATTAATTGATGCCAATTGCACAAGCATTTTTTTCTTTATCCCGGGAATAATTTTTTCCTTGAAAAGTATATCGCTTTTTTCCAATAAATCATCGGCCACAGGTTGATTTTTTAATTCTTTGGACATTTCGAAATATTCTGTCTGAAGTTTAATCTCAATCTTCTCGTTAATAATATTTATATCTCCTTGAAATTCCCTGAAAAATCTTTGTATTTGTTCGAATGGGTTTTCCTCTGTCATAATTTTACAATGGTATTCTTCTTAACAAAAAGTATTCATTACTCATAAATAATACGAAACAAAATTAATCTGAATATCTTCAATAATTCAAAAATGATTAAAAATAAAAAATACCTATTTTTAATTCTGCCTTTTAATTTTTTAAACGAATATGTTGAAGTTTAATTTCTTGTATTAACTATTTATTTACCTGAAAAAAGAATTCTTTTATAATTCTTATTCTATCTACCTGATAAATATTATTTTTACGTTTATAAAATAATTTGTATTGAAATTTTATCTTATGTTAAAGAATAAAAAAGTATTAGGATTCGTTGTCACAATGGTAATTATTTTATTTATCATCCTTTCGTGTGGCAAAAAATCTATAGGTGGAAATGGAAAAGTAATTACTCAACAACGAGCTATTAAAGGCATAAAGGCCATAAGTATTACAGGAACTTTTGATGTTTTTCTTAAGAAAGATACCACTGAATTTTTGTTTATTGAGGCAGACAAAAACCTGCTGGATATTATCAAAACCGAAGTGAATGATAGTGTTTTGGATATATTCAATCTTAAGAATATTGTTCGTTCCAAGGAGTTAAAACTTATTATTTCGTGCCCTAATATTAATTCAATAGATTTTTCAGGAGCAACAGATCTTTCCTGTGATAGCGGAATGATTTTTAAAAATCTGAATATTAATATTTCAGGTGCCGGAAAAGTTGAAATGAACCTAATTACCGACAATTTAAGTACAATTGTGAGCGGTGGAGCAGGGCTTATTTTCACCGGCAAGGCTAAATCGTTTTCTGTAAGTATTACAGGAGCAGGAAATATTGACGCCCAGGAATTGGAAACTCAAAATTGCAAAATAGATATTTCTGGTTTTGGAAGAGCCAAACTAAATGTATCTCAAAAATTAGAAGTAAATATCTCTGGCGCCGGAAAGGTTGAATATTCTGGTAATCCGGAAGTAAGTCAGAGTGTTACCGGAGCAGGCAAAATTCATAAAAAGATTTAACCTGTATAATTGATTTCTGTGCATATTTATTAATTTTTACCATCTTTAAAACCCGGCTTATTTAAATTCATTTCTCGAATCAACAACCTTGAATTGTTTTTATTTATTCACTAAAACTTTTAAGACCAGGTGATTTATATTCTTCAAAATAGAAAAATGACAGAAAATACCCAATATGAATTTGAGTATTTTCGCTCAATATAAATTGAGTGTTATTATTACAATTTTAAGTGTTTATACTATTTAAATAATTTAGTTAAAAAAATACATTTGTTTTTACGTCACAGAATGTAAAATACATTCTATTTTTAAGGTTTTAAGGGTTTTAGTTTTGGGGTTTTATTTTAGTTTCTAAAACATTTATCAAAAAATGCAGTGAGTTAATCACTGCATTTTTAATTTGTAATTCCAGGTTTATTCGTATTATTTTTTAATAATCGAAAGACATTTTTTAACTTTTTCCGTAATTTCTGCAATGCCCACAGGTTTTATTATATATTCAACCACCCCCATTTCATAAGCTTTTTGTTCACTTATTGTATCCACTCTTGCTGTTAACATAATTACAGGAACTTTTGCTGCTATTTTAATTTCATTTTTTTTCTTAATAAATTGAAACCCATCCATCCCGGGCATCATTAAATCGAGTATAATTAAATCAGGTACATTTTGTGGAAGTATCTTTAAAGCAGTTTTTGCGTCTTCACAAACAATTACATCATATCCTTCATCCAATAAAATACTTTCATAAAGAATATTATTTGTAGAGGAATCGTCAATGAGCATTATTGTTTTTGCTGGTGGTGCATTCATCATTTTTTAGTAGTTTTGATAGTTTTAATGCAAAGAATAAATCAAAGTTAATACTATTTTTACCCCATTATTCACTAATATTTAAGTTTGATCATTGTTTATTTATTTCTTCAATATTCTTTTCACAGAATTTAAAATTATAAACTTTTAAAAGAGGACGATTGCAAATCCATCGTCCTCTTATCTAACAGGAGTAAACGTAAACCAGATGGTTTACAGGAAAAAATTTAACATTTGCTTCGATTTAGAAATGTGTGTATTCACCATCATTATCTCCGGACCTCATTTTTATATCGATGCCGGTTGCAATTTTTTTCTTTTGTGTTTGAATTTTACTTAATTGGGCTACGCTGATACGATTTTCTTTTCTTAAATTATGGTTTATTTGCGATTTTGCTTCAGGTAAAAATTCATAATTCAATTTAAAATAAGAAATAATTTCTTTTAATTGTTCGGACTGGTTTGATAATTCTTCAGCATTTGTAGCCATTTCTTCAGCAGCGGCTGCATTTTGTTGTGTAACCTGGTTAAGCTGTTGAATTGCATTATTAATCTGACTTGCACCGGCATTTTGCTCAATACTTGCGGCGGCAATTTCTTGAACTAGCTTTGTTGTTCTTTCAATTTCAGGAACTAAAGAATTTAATTGTTTTCCTGCTTTTTGAGAAACATCTACTCCATTACGGGACAATTCGTCTATTTCATCAGCAGCAGTTTTGCTTCTTTCAGCCAGTTTTCTTACTTCTGCTGCCACAACGGCAAACCCCCTTCCATGTTCGCCAGCCCGGGCAGCTTCAACTGCAGCATTTAATGCCAGAATATTTGTTTGAAGGGCAATATCATTAACAATTTTTATCTTCTCTGCAATATCTTTCATGGCACTTGCTGATACTTCTACAGAATGATTGCCTTCCCTTATCCTGTCATTGGCAGCTAAAGCTATTTTTTCAGTTTGTATTGCATTATCATTATTCTGATCGATATTAGAGACCATTTCTTCCATAGATGAGGAAACTTCTTCTGCAGAAGAGGCCTGCTCTGTAGCCCCTTGTGATAGCTGCTGTGATCCACTGCTAATATCAAGACTGGCAGACGCAATAGTATCAGCCGCTTTACTGAACTCGATAATGATATTAGATGTTGATTTAACCATTTCGTTGAGTGATTGCATTAGTTCATCTTTATCAGACCTTTTTTCTAAAGATACTGTTAAATCGCCTTTAGCAACCATCTTGGCTTTTTCAATAATTTGATTTAAAGCTTCAATTAATGAATTTATATTTTTTTTAACTTTAATGAAATCTCCTTTATATTCATCGGTAATAATTTCAGGCATGTCACCAAGTGAAATCATATTTATATATTTTGAGGCAATATTTAAAGGACCAGTCACAGCATCAAGAGTTGCATTAACACCTTCGATAATTTTACGATAATCACCCCAATGCTTTGTGGCATCAACACGAGAAGTAAGGTTTCCATCTAGCGCTGATTTGGAAAGAGTGGCAGTATCGGATATAAGTAACCTGATTGCATCTATGCATTGATTCAAATTATTTTTAATTATATTAAAATCACCGTCATATGTATCAGCAATTTTATCAGGGATATCACCTTTTGAAATTCGGTCGATATTTTCTGCTGCCATTTTTAATGGGGTAATAAACGCATCAAGGGTATCATTCATTCCAACAACTATTTCACGAAATTCGAAGTTGATTCTTTCCGAATCGCCCCTGACAGATAATTTACCCTGAACAGCAGCATACGCCAATCGTTTTATTTCTTTCAAAATTGATTTTATGATTGCATTAATGTTATTAGAAATATAAAGACCCGTTGCTATTGCTGCAATTAAACCTATTAATAAAAAAACAATCAAAAATCTGGTAGCCGATATTGCGGCTTCATTGCCGTTTAATTTACTTTCACTGGCAAAACGAATATTTTCATCCACAATTTTTGAAAGTGAAGCAATACTTTTTTTATGGGATTCAGAACAATAAAAAAATAAGTCAAGTGATTTCTTGTCAGATTCAATTATTTCCTTGTCTTTATCGCCTTTTCCGGATTCTAAAAAACGGTCCCTGTTTTTTTCTGACTCTAAAAATTCGTTATGGGCCTTAACCCATTTTTCATAATCGTTTAAGAAACCATTCCATAGATCAGCCTCATCTTTTGTTTGAGGTAAATTCTCAAATTCTTTTAAAGCATATTGAAGTTCTTTTATGCTTTTGTCTGTTATATCAAAATAATATTGTCTTTCAATTGTATTTGATAAATTTCGATTTATTAAACCAAGTTCGCCAACCATTAGTTCAGACATTGAATTGCTGATAATTTGTAAATTATTTACACTAGGTAACCTGATGTTTGTGATCTCATCTTCTGTATGTTTTACTTTGATTATACCATTGAATCCCAGCCAACCTATTATTCCGGCAATAACAGCCAATAGAATAAATCCAGCCAGAAGCTTTGTCCTGATTGAAAAATTGTTTAACATAAAATTTCCTCCTGTTAGATTAGTTTTTTAATATTAATTGCTAAATTTTAAAAGACTATTGAAACCTTATTGTTCAATTAAAGTAATAGATACTAAATTAATATATTCATTAAAATATAAATTTATTGGATTATGAAATATGAAAATAAAAGAATGCAATATAATAATGTATAAGAAAGAGTGAATGATTTCAGAAATTGATATGAATTGTATTATATTATTAAATGATTTATATCATATTATACTTAAATAATCCTGATATTATAAAAATAAATTTGCCTGACTATTTTTAGGGTCGATACCTGTTATTAAAAGACTGGTTTGTAAAATATTTAAATTTAAGAATTTGCTTATTTTTAAGAATTTATTGAAAATTTATTTTAAAATTTACATTTATATTATGCTAAGCCTTTAAAAAAAATCTAATATCAATTAAAAAAGACTTTTAAATTAAAGATCAAACAAATAATGAAAAATAAAAGCAAAAAGTTCAGGTGGATTTTTTATTTAATCCTTTTGGCAGTTTTACTTTCCTGCAAAAAAAATGCAGAATATAAAATTGGGTTAATGTTTCCATATACAACGGCAACACGAATACCACTTGAAACAAAATACTTTAAAGAAAAGGCTGCTGGCTTGAACTGCGAAGTATTAGTTACAGATGCCCAAAGCGATGATAAGTTACAAAAAAATCAGGCAACAGGCCTGATTAAAAGCGGCGTAAATATTATTGTGATAATGGCAGTAAACGCATACACGGCTGCTGAAATTGTCAGAGATGCCCATAATGCAGGAGTCAAAGTAATTGCTTACGATAGAATGATAAATAATTGTGACCTCGATTTTTATATTTCACACAACAATTATAATGTTGGGAAATACATGGCCGAATATGCCATGAAATATAAACCTCAAGGGAAATATCTTCTTTTGGGCGGGGATAAAAGTGACAGAAATGCTATTTCTGTCAAAAATGGTCAGATGGATGCAATCAGACCTTTTGTGCAATCAGGCAAAATTAAAATAGTCTATGATGTTTTTGTTGAAGATTGGTCTAAAGAAAATGCATATGCCGAAATGAAAAAATACCTCAAACTTTCAGGCAATGATGTACCCGATGTTATTCTTTCGTCTTATGATGGATTAAGTTATGGTGTAAATATGGCGTACGATGAATTAGGCATTGATGCTTCCAAAACATTGATTACCGGGCAGGATGCAGAACCTCAGGCAATAAAAAACATTGTATCAGGAAGGCAAACCATTACTGTATTCAAACCTTTAAAAGTGCTTGCTGAAAATGCAGTAGACGTTGCAATAAAATTAATAAAAAATCAGAAAATCGATTATTCAGTAAAAATTAATAATAATAGAATTGATGTGCCAACAATTTTATTTGACCCAATAGTTGTTGACAAATCTAACATTAAAGAAACCGTCGTAAAAGAAGGAATGATGAAGGAATCAGAAATTTATGGTAAATGATTTTAAAGCAAAATATTTATTAACAATTCAATACTTTTTTCGTAAAACAAAATAAACATTAATCATTATATTGAAATAATATGAAATGGAAAGATTTAAAAATAGGATATAAAATCGGAGTTGGATTTTCCACTATGATTATGTTATCGTTAATAATTGGTATTATAGCATTTATAAATACAAATAAAATTCAAAATGAAACTATAAACCTTTCTGGAAAATATATTCCTACAATTAATGAATCATTTTACCTGGACAAAGATTGGCATGAAGTTATTCAATTAATTCAGGCTTATGATAATTGCGGAGATGCCTATTTTATTAGAAAAGCAAAGGGAAGAATAGATAAGTTCATTATTTCCCTCGATTTACTTATCCAGATGACAGATAGTTCTAAAAAACTTGAAAATTCAAACATTGAGTTCAGGGAAATTAAAAATGATATTATTAATTTCAAACCAAAACTTGACCAATATGAAAGAGTAGTTACTATAACCAATGAACTTTTACTTCGCATTCAAAAAAATTCCGAATTATTGATTCAATATGATGAGGATCATTTTCATGGAAAAAATATTAGTTATAACGAAATTCTTTCAAAAGTCTCAGGCATTTATGGACTTATATTCAGGTCGGTATATCAAAAGATGCCGGCAGATTTAAATAAAGCCCATTCAAGAATTAACAGCTTTAGTGGTTTTGCAAAAGATTTTATACACAAAAACAATTTCCCGAAAACAATAGACTCTGCACTGATATCTTTTTCAGAAGCTACTTCATTATTTACAGATCATTATGGAAATGCAAAAAAAATGGAATTGGCTAATTCAGAAATCATCAGTAATATCTTATGGTCGGTTCGGGGAACTTCCGATGTAGGACTCGACCAGGTAAAAGAAATGGGGGAAAACACGAATAAGACAATAGGTAACGAAAGATTGGTAATGCTGCTGTCAGTGCTTGTAATTCTTATTATTGGAATTGTATTTGCCATTATTATTACCTTTTCGATAGCTGTTCCAATAGAAAGAGGGGTTTGGGTTGCACACAGGATGGCCGAAGGAGATCTTACTCATATGATTCATGTTGAACGCGGAGACCAGGTAGGTATGCTGACTGAAGCACTAAATAAACTCAATGAACGATTGAAAACCATTATTTCCAATATTTCAGAAAATGCCGATTACATTGCAGAATCGAGTGGAGTACTTTCCAACAGCGCAACTGAAATAGCCGAAGGGGCACGCCAGCAGGCTTCAGCAACAGAAGAAATTTCCTCATCTATGGAAGAAATGTTTGCCAATATCCAGCAAACAACAGATAACGCAAAACAAACAGAATCAATAGCCTTCAAGTCGGTAACCGAGGTAACCAAAAATAAAGAATCTTTCCAGGTTGCTTCCCAATCGTTAAGACAAATTTCAGAAAAAGTTAAAATTATTGATGAAATTGCCTTTCAAACAAACATTCTTGCGCTAAATGCAGCAGTTGAAGCAGCCCGCGCTGGTGAACATGGCAAAGGTTTTGCTGTAGTTGCAGGTGAAGTTCGTAAACTGGCAGAAAAAAGTAAAAGTGCTGCCGGTGAAATAAATAATGTATCGAAATCCACCTTAACTTTATCAATAAATGCCGAACAGGAATTGCAGTTGTTGGCCCCAGAAATTGAAAAAACATCAAAACTTGTGCAGGAAATTGCTTCTGCAAGTATAGAACAGGTAAGTGGCATTGAACAAATTAATAACGCAATGCAACAACTCAACTCAGTTGTTCAATCCAATGCCCAACGCTCCGACGATATGGCTGCTCACTCTGAAAAACTTGCCAAACAAGCTGATGAATTAAGAAGTGTTATTTCAACTTTTAAGCTTTAGGCCAAAATATTTTTTATATTTTAATATTCTTCAAACTTCTGATAATAATAGTTTCTTAAACTAAAAGCGGTATTTTCTTTCAAAATAACTTATATTTTCATCAGGGATACTTGAAATCGAAAGCAAATTTATTAACTTCGCAAATTGTTATCTGATTTGTATTTGCTTTTAATTTTATAAAATGCCTTTCAATCTCAAAAACAGGAGTTTTCTTAAGCTTCTTGACTTTTCCCCTGAAGAAATAGATTTCTTATTGAAACTTTCAACCGAACTAAAAATTGCCAAAAAAAGTGGCATTGAACAGCAAAAATTGAAAGGTAAAAATATTGCATTGATTTTTGAAAAAACTTCTACCCGTACACGTTGCGCATTTGAGGTTGCAGCTTACGATCAGGGTGCAAATGTCACTTTTCTCAGTCCTTCCGGAAGTCAGATTGGCCATAAAGAATCAATTAAAGATACGGCACGGGTCCTTGGCAGGTTATATGACGGAATCGAATACCGTGGTTTCGATCAGGACACTGTTGAACAACTTGCACTATTTTCAGGGGTTCCTGTTTGGAACGGCCTTACCGATGAATTTCACCCTACCCAGGTACTGGCCGACTTACTTACGATGCAGGAACATTCAAATAAACCACTTAATAATATTAGCTTTTGTTATCTTGGCGATGCAAGAAATAATATGGGTAATTCTTTAATGGTCGGAGCAGCAAAGATGGGTATGGATTTTAGGGCCGCTTCCCCTAAAAAGTATCAAACTAATGAGGGTTTGGTAAACAAATGCCTCGATATATCCCAAAAAACCGGGGCGAAAATAACACTGACTGAAAATGTAAAAGAAGCGGTATCCGATGTCGATTTTCTTTACACCGATGTTTGGGTATCGATGGGTGAACCGGAATCGATTTGGGAAGAACGAATTAAACTTCTTTTGCCTTACCAGGTTAACAAAAAGGTTACAGACCTTACAGGAAATCCTGATGTCAGGTTCCTGCATTGTCTTCCTGCATATCATAACCTTGAGACAAAAATAGGGCGCGATATGTTTAAAAAATTTGGCATCGAATCGATGGAAGTTACCGAAGAAATATTTGAATCGAAATATTCTATTGTATTTGACCAGGCTGAAAACAGGTTGCATACAATAAAGGCCATAATGGTTGCTACTTTGAGTGATTAATTGCAAAGGTCAACCTTATTTTATTATATTTGTTTTTAATATGTTTGCTTGTAAGCATATTTGATTTAATTTTGTTATGTCTTAAATTTCTTAATTTATTTTTTATGAGTGTAACACTTTATGTAGGAAACATTTCTTACTCTATGAAGGAAGAAGAGTTGAGAAAAGCTTTCGGCCAATATGGCGAAGTAGTATCGGTGAAAATTATCATCGACAAACGTTCAGGAAAATCTAAAGGCTACGGATTTGTTGAAATGGTTAGTGTAGAGTCTGCCGATGAGGCTTTAAAAAACATTAACGGCAAGGAGCTTGCCGGCAGAAATGTGAAAGTTAATAAAGCAAATTCACAGACTGAATAATTTAAGCCTTTGCAAAACCTACGTATATGATATTTTACAAAAAAGGAAAGTTGTAGAACTTTCCTTTTTTGTTTCAAATCGTTTATTAAATTAAAATTTTATTCACCTATTATTTTAACAAGAACTCTTTTTTTGCGTTTTCCATCGAACTCTCCATAAAAGATTTGTTCCCAGGGCCCAAAATCAAGCCTGCCATTCGTAACAGCAACAACAACTTCCCGTCCCATTACAGTGCGTTTCAAATGTGCATCGGCATTATCTTCAAAACTGTTATGCTTGTATTGCGAATAAGGTTTTTCAGGAGCAAGTTTTTCGAGCCATATCTCAAAATCATGATGAAGCCCGTGTTCATCATCATTAATAAATACACTGGCTGTGATGTGCATTGCATTTACCAGCACTAAACCTTCATTTATACCACTATCATTAAGACATTCCTCTACCTTGCCGGTAATATTTATAAAACCTCTTCTTGTTGGCAGTTCAAACCAAAGTTCTTTTCTATAACTTTTCATCGTTTATGAATAAAAATTTTTAACTAAAGGGCATCCCTAAAAACTCAAATTATCGAAACTGTCATTGCGAACGGAGTGAAGCAATCTTAGTAATTATGCACTATATGGCAGATCGCCGCGCTTCGCTCTCGATGACGAAACGAGTTTATAGAGATGCCTTAAAATATTTTATCTAAAATAAAAAAGGCACTCAAAAGAATGCCAATATTTATTTTAAATAAAAAAATAATTAATATCTGTTTAACCATCTGTAACGACGGGCGTTTTCTCCAAATTTAACTGAAAACATAAATTCATGTGAACCTAAAGTATGGGTCATAATTGGCGCCATAGTATAATCAAATGCATAACCAAAGTAATATTTGTTCACACGCATTCCCAAAAGTAATATTATTGAACCACCGGAAGCGCCGGTCCTGTATGATAAACCTCCCCAATAATCTTCCCTGTAATAAATACGTGAAGTTAAATCTATTTGAAATGCACCATGTTCAGTAAATTTTATTAATGAAGAAGGTTCTAACATAATCAACCTGTTAATTTCAACTTTATATCCACCAATCAGCCAATACGACCTGCCTGTTAATAAACCGGGATAGCTGGTTTTATCGCCAAAATTAATGTTCGATTGGAATAAATTTGATACGGACAAACCCGTATAAAGTAACGGGGTTGTAAACTGGGCCCCAAAATTTCCATCAATTACAAATCTGTTAAAATTGTTATTAAGTATAAATGGATCTGTTATGGGTCCCGAAAATAACATCGATTTGTCGACATGAAAATTATAATTTTTAAGGCCTAAACCAAATGAAAGCTGGCTTTGTCTTAACGGAATATGATAAGCATAATTTAGTTCTACACCTGTTCTGCTAATAGGCCCTGTCATATCTCTGTATACATGTATGCCAACACCCACTCTCCCGCTGCTCGATCGTTTACTGAATTTTTTTCGCAAGCTTAAGGCTTTGGCAATAAAACTGTTTTTTAAAATCCTTGACTGGGCGCTTACTGAAAAAGTTACCGGAGAACCCGGAAAATCTAACCATTGTTTGCGGGTTACCAGGTTAACTGAAGTATAACCTTCACTTCCGGCATATGCGGGGTTTATTAAAAATAAATTAAACATATACTGACTGTACAACGGATCTTGTTGTCCCCTGGCCCGAAGACCTAAGATTAAAATAACAATTATTATACTTATATGCTTAATATGCCTCATTGAAAAAAATAATCTTCAAAATTAAATTAATAATTAATTTGTAAAAATATCATAAATGTTTGAAATACAATCATCAACAAAAATATTAGTATATTTCTTTCTGTATTTTTTCTTAAATCCAAATAACATAAAATATTTATTATTATAAAATATATCAGAACACATTACAAAAATCACCCTCCTCTATCATTTTAATTTACTTATCTTAAAATTGTCACATTTCCAATCCATGGTTTGGAATGACTATTGAGCTTTATAATAAAGAAGTATGTATCCATAGGTAATTCCCTGCCATTTGATTTTCCATCCCAGTTATTAGGATAACCTGTGGAATGAAATACAAGACGGCCCCAGCGGTCATACACTTCTACAGAGGCATTAGGATAATATTGCAGGTAAGGTATTTCCCATGTTTCATTAATTCCATCGCCATTAGGCGTAAATACAGTTGGCGTATTATGTCCTGATGGAGGTGTACAAACCTGGATATAAACTGAATCGCTTGCCTTACAATTGAAATCCGATGATGCAGTAACAACATATTTGCTTGCCGAATCATTTTTATTTGATGGCTGGGCAGCACCAATATTAATTAATGGTGATGAAGGGAATTGAACAGGTATAGTATCGTTGGTGCTCCATTCATAGAATGCAGCTGAATTTCCTGCGTCGAGACTAATAATTTGATCACCGCATAACATTGTATCCTTATATGTCTTACCATTGATCTGAGTTCTTATCCTGAACGGTTTTCCGTTGTCAGTGATATTAACAGTTGGTAAAGGATGTACTGTAAGAATTGCAGTATCGGAATTGTGGCATTTATACTGGTTCACAACAAACACAGATATTGTATCGGTCTTTTGGGCAATACCGCCAAAATACCTTCCGGTATCGAGCGGGTTATTGTTCCATTTATATGAAATAAAGTCCATGCCGGCATCAAATGAAAAAGTATCGCCCTGGCATTTTTCCAGGTCCGGACCTAAATTAATCGGTGCACCTTTTACATCGATAGTAGTCCAGAACGTATCGCCCACACAACCATAAATTGAAACCTCACTTACGCCCAATTGATATTTACCAGGTGTACTGCCCCAGTGAATATCTATAGAATCGCCATCGGAAGGCATAGTATAACCAAGGGTACCACCTGAAGGGATAATCCAGTTATAATGCGAACCCAGCAAAATTGTATCCAGTGTAGGCGCATACCTTACCCAGCTCTCCGTACAAGCCGGAGGTATAACCTGGGCAGACAGCCTGAATGCAAACTGCAGCAACAGAATAAATAATATGGCTATTCTAAAGCGTTTCAAAACCTAACTTAATAAATTTAAGAACCATGACCTGTTTCAAGCAACCTTACTATTAAGGGTGAAACACACTTTTTACTTTAACAGCTGAAATCCTGACTTTTGTTATGATCTGAAATTTACTCTTTCTATAATATGAGCAAATTCTAAAGACCTTTTAACAAGTCAATAGAAACCCAAGGTTGTACTGTAAACTTTTCGGGTTTTCCCTGCAGGGACGCTTTCACTCGTGCCCCTGCATTGAAACCATTTAAATTTTCAAGGCATTACCCGATAGGTTTAAAGCAACCTAACCAGCACATATTACCAGCCTAAGTTGGTTACGTGCTTGATAGGAGTTTTCGATGGTGTTGGTAATGAATAAACAGTATATACCTGTTCTGAAACAGTACCCAATGTACCATCTAAATTGGCTCCTGGTGCAGGAACAACATAAGAAAATACATCGCCTGCATTTGCAGTTCTGCCAAGTGATTTCCTTGAAATACGGTCGCTGAATGAACCCGGATTTGGGCCTTTCGTTCCAAGTGTATATTTAACATATCCATATGTTCCCGGCGCAAATTTTACATTTGTTACAGGAAAGTTGGGTTCAACGTTAGCAGCATTTGCAAATATACCGGTTACACCTGCATAGCTGATGGTTTTAGTACCGGGAGTACCCTGTACAACACCAGCCAGATTATAAACTGCAGAGTCGTAAGTAATCTTAAAAAGATCGGAACCGGTAAGATCGACCAGAATATTAATAGGAATATTATTGTCAACACCACAACCACCAGCTGATGAATCTACCCTGTCAGACCATTGAATGGTAGGTTTGGCTAAAACATTTACCGGTAAGCCCGTAGGAGTTCCAGGACAAGCTGCAATAGGAGTATTCGATACAGGATTTTCATAGTTCCAGATTTTATAGGTTGCGCCTACTTTTAACCATTGAATACCAATAATACTATCAAGGGTAAAAGGGTAAGCCTGTAATCCTGCAACATAACCGGCACCGGCTAAGTGCAATGGAGTAGCAGTAGTGGTGTCTGTCATTTTATAATCTGCTGTTGTCCAGCTTCCACCAGATACATTGGCTTTAGTAACATCCCATTTGAAAACAGATGGCTTATAAACACCTGAATTAATAAGGCTTCTGACCTGAACATCCGGGTGAGTGTAATAAGGCATTTCACTTGATACGGTAACAAATTCTGTTGTTTCATTGACCGTAACTGTGTCCTTAAAATTTCCGTTCGTAGCAAAATTAAATGCGTCAAGACCTGTTGGATTCTGGGCATTTAAAATGCCGGTTAGACCTAACAAAGCAACCGAAGTTGCCAATCCTTTGAAAAAATTTTTTGTTCTCATGACTTAAAAATTTAAATGTTAAAAAAATTGGTTAATTGTATATTTATTTGAATTATTAATTCCATATTTATATTATTGGTTTGTTACGTGAAATACCGGTCGTGCACTGGGTATGGGCTGTAAAACAAACGTATTAAATGTACCGTCGGGAATTGCCGGCAAACCCGATTTTTTTGCAATCCTGTCGGTTATGGTATTTATGGTTAATGTATAAACACCGGGATAAGTCAGCAATATGCCCGATAAGTCTAAAGTAGTATCATTGCCAAGAAAGGCTACCTGATTCGTATACGCGGCACCAAAACCTGCCGGGCCTGTTAATGAGTAATTAACGCTTATTCCTGAATCGGCCTGAACTGCACAGCTGACAGTTACTCCGGCTATCGGTCCATATTCATCATAATAAGGAATAATTGTGTCTGATGCACATGCTAATGGTGTAAATGATATCCCGGTTACATGGGGGGCTGCAATTACTGCCACAGGCGTAGTATCGGTAGAACCTCCGCATCCTGCTATGCTTGTTTCGGTTACCAGTATATTGCCTGTTCCAATAGATGTCCAATTTATTTGTCTGTAATGCAGAGCCGCAGGATGGGCTGGTACACTAACAGCGCCGAGAGTCGAAATAGCAGGGGTAACTGTCCATGCGAAGGAAGAAGTTACATTTGCAAAGGGGTCTATAGCATAATGAAATGATGGATTTACAATCGGGTCGGGCATAATATAATATTTCGAAGTACCATTAATGGTAACTGAATCTGTCAGCTCACCTGCAACAGGCCCTGGATTATGTGAGTTTGTGGGATACATATATAAATCTACACCATCAATATTAATTGGATTCTGTGCTTTAACAATGAAAAATAAATTATTTAAAATAACTGCCACGATGAATATGAATAGATACTTATTCCATATTAACGGGTTAATTTGAGCATTAAAAACAAAAATATCTCTTGGATACTTCATAGTATCTAAAATAAATTAAAGCAGTTATTTTAAACTTTTACAAAAAAGAAACAAATTTACACTTATTATATTAAACATTTTAATTTAATTTATTGAGTTTTACGAAACAGATCAGTTCAGGTTACTACTTATATGAACTTTTTATCAATAATGTCCGATAATTTATTATTATCTAACATATTTATCAATCCCGCATACTCATAATGTATTCATAATTAGCAAAATAATGAATCTACTATTATTAAACTAAATTTTATATATTGATAAATTGAACAGATTATTTTCAAGAAAAATTAAATAAACAATAAATTCAATCTGATATCTTAAACTGTTTTCGAAAATTAAAGTTTTATGTTATATAACATAAATTGAAAAAATGCAAAATTAGGAAATTAATAATTCCAAAGATTACAGATTTTTAATTTCAGTTACAAGCTTTTGCAGGGTAGCTTTTGCATCACCGAACAACATTCTTGTTTTATCGTTAAAGAATAAATTATTTTCAATTGCTGCATAACCTTTACCCATTCCACGTTTCATAACAATAATGTTTTTGGCATTATAGGCTTTTATTATAGGCATACCATATATCGGGCTTGCGGGATCATCTTCAGCAGCCGGATTCACAACATCATTTGCACCAATAATGACACAAACATCTATATTTGGCATGACAGGATTTATTTCATCCATTTCTATAAGCTTATCATAGGACACATCTGCTTCGGCAAGCAATACATTCATATGCCCGGGCATGCGGCCCGCAACCGGGTGAATAGCATAACTCACCTCAACCCCTTTTTCTTCCAGAATTTTCTCAAGATCGTGACATAAATGCTGCGCCTGTGCTACTGCAAGTCCATATCCGGGAACTATTACGACCTTCTGCGAATAGGAAAGTAATATACTGGCATCACTTAACGTTATTTCCTTAATATTTCCTACAGTCTGTTTTCCAATGGCTGAACTTCCGCCAAAAACACCGACGATAACATTGATAAGTGAACGGTTCATTGCCTTACACATGAGTATTGTCAAAATTGTGCCCGCAGAACCAACCAGAATACCACCTGTAAGCATAGCCTGGTTGTGATAAAGAAAACCTCCTGTTGCAGCAGCTACCCCGGTAAAAGAATTAAGTAAAGAAATAACTACCGGCATGTCTGCACCGCCAATAGGCATTACAAAAGATATTCCATAGATCAGGGATATTCCTAGAAGGAGATATATGTATGGCATAATAGTTATTGGAATAATGTATCCCCTGCTCATTATAAAAATAAAAAATAGAATTATGATTAGAAGAAATCCTATATTAACAAATCGCATCGACTTAATTCGCAAATCACCAATATTACCGTTTAGTTTTCCGAAAGCTATCATACTTCCAGCAAAAGAAACAGATCCAATTACAAGTCCAATCAATAAATCAAATACTTCACCGGAAAACATATTAAAATTATTTGTAACCTGGCCCAAATGCGGAAATTCCATTAAGCATATTAATGCAGCACAAGCACCTCCCATACCATTGAATAGGGAAACTAACTGTGGCATGGCTGTCATCTTTACTTTTTTGGCCACAGTCCAGCCAATAATAGTACCTAAAACAATTGCAACAATGATATAGGAAATGTTGCCAATATGTTTTCCGTCTTTAGTATGAAATAAAATTGTAGTAATAATTGCTAAAATCATTCCAAATGCAGCCCATTGATTTCCTTTTCGGGCTTTTTCAGGATGGCTCAACATTTTCAAACCGAAAATAAATAATATAGATGCTATAATATAACTAATTTCTAAAAGATAATTTCCTGTCATTTTAATTCGATAATTTGAAAAATTGAAAATTTATAAATTTTTAAAAAAAAAAAATAGTTGTTAAACTTTAAATTAATTTACTTTTTCTTTTTGAACATTTCTAACATCCGGTCCGTTACAACAAAACCACCCACAACATTTAAAGTGCCCAAAACAACGGCAATAAAACCAATGATCATTGAAATAGTAGAAATGGCATGCCCCATAACGATAATAGCACCAATTATGACGACACCATGAATAGCATTTGCCCCTGACATCAGCGGAGTATGTAGAACAGCCGGTACGTGTGATATCACTTCAATACCAAGAAATATTGAAAGGATGACAATAAATATTGGTTCTTTAAAGCTGTATATAAAAGATAGTATTTGTTCCATTAGTTAATTTTAAATAATTATTGAAAAATATTTATAATATTTTATTTGACACATTATATAGTTCTATTTTACTTTTTCTGAAATGATGGCTAATTCATTCATCAGACATTTAATTTTTTATATTTTTCATTTACAATCTGGCCTCCTTTGGTAATACAAGTTCCATTTACAATTTCATCATCAAAATTCAAATTTATTTTACCTTCTTTATCAATTATAAGTTTAAGAAAATTAATGATATTGTTTCCGAACATTTTGCTTGAATCAGAAGACATATCCGATGGATAATCGGATTTACCAATAATTAAAACCTGATTATGTTCTATTATTTTTCCACTTTCAGTCAGTTCACAATTTCCACCGCTGGATGCAGCAATATCTATTACAATTGAACCGGCTTTCATTTGTCCAATGGTATCTTTTGAAATTAATATAGGAGCCTTTTTACCCGGTATTTGGGCAGTACAAATTATTACATCGGTATTTTTTGCATGATCCTGTATTAACTGAAGTTGCTTCTTCCTGAATTCTTCAGTTTGTTCAACAGCATAACCTCCAGCTGAAGCTTCCTCCTGAGCTCCTTCAACTTCAATAAATTTTCCGCCAAGGCTTTTCACTTCCTCTTTAACTGCAGACCTCACATCGAATACTTCGACAACTGCACCTAATTTGCGGGCTATCGCAACTGCCTGCAATCCTGCCACTCCTGCGCCTAATATTAAAACTTTTGCAGGTTTTATTGTACCTGCAGCAGACATGAACATATGAAAAAACCTGGGCAAATGCAACGCTGCATCCAAAACCGCTTTATACCCCGACACTGTTGCCATTGACGAAAGAATGTCCATTGCTTGTCCACGGGTGGACCGTGGAATAAAATCAAGACTAAAACTTGTTACACCTTTCGAAGCGATTTTTTCTATAAGAGAATCATTAATTAAAGGATTCAGGCCCCCGATTAAAATCTGACCGGAATTTAAACTGCTGATGGTATCCTTGGAAGGCATGGAAACAACGACTAATATTTGAGACGAGGAAATGACCTTTTCCCTGTCAGCTATTTCTCCTCCTGAAGTTTGATAATCGTTGTCGGGCGCAAAAGCATTATGTCCTGAATTTATTTCAACCACTACTTTTAAGTTAAGTTTAACCAAAGCAGCTACATGTTCAGGCATTAACGCTACTCTTTTTTCATTTTCCGGTTCTTTTAAAATTCCAATAGTCATTCTTCAATAAAGCTTAAATTCGCCATCAAAAATATATTTTTTATTGATATCTTAAATCTGATTAATGAACTTATTAAATCAATTTAATAATATAACCATTTTGTAAAGCATTAATCAAATTTATAAAAACAATTCTTCAATGCCATTGTTATTTAAGTTATAGAGTTTAAAACAGATAAAGCTCAATAAAAAGTTTATTATCTTTGATATTTAACGAACAGTACTGAATTTATGGACACGATGTCATATCTTGGAAATGGAGAAATTAATGCTATTGAAAACCTTTATTCGCTATATCTTCAAAATCCGGGATCAGTCGATAAACAGTGGCAAAAGTTTTTTCAGGGATTTGAATTTGCAAGAAAAAACTATAGGAACGATCAGATAGGACCAGAAACGATAAACAAGGAGTTTAAAGTTTTAAACCTTATTGATGAATATCGTAAACGAGGACACTTCTTTACAAAAACAAATCCTGTAAGAACACGCAGGAAATACTTTCCCACACTCGATATCGAGAATTTCAGTTTGTCACAAAACGATCTTGATACTGTTTTTCAGGCAGGAAATGAAATAGGAATCGGGCCTGCAACACTAAAAAAAATAATCGATCACCTTCAACAAACTTATTGTCTAAGTTTCGGCGCTGAATTTACCTACATCAGGAATCCGGAACGAGTCAACTGGTTGTTAAAAAAAATGGAGGGGAGTCGAAATACTCCGGATTTTTCAAATGAACAAAAAAAGATTATTTATAACTCATTGGTTAAGGCAGCCGGATTCGAACGGTTTATCCATAACAAATTTGTCGGCCAGAAACGTTTTTCACTTGAAGGTAGCGAAACGCTCATCCCGGCTTTGCATAACGTTATTGAATATGGTTCACAGCTTGGAATTGAAGAATTTATTATTGGAATGGCCCATCGTGGCAGGTTGAATGTTTTGGGTAACATTATTGGTAAACCATATGAAAATATTTTTAAAGAATTCAATGCCAATCAATACGAAGAAAATATAGTCCTTGGAGACGTTAAATACCACCTCGGTTTTGATAATGAAATTATCACCAGTAAAGACAAACCGATAAAACTAAAAATGGCGCCGAATCCTTCTCATCTTGAAGCAGTCGGTCCCATAACACAGGGTATAGCTCATGCCCTGATAAAATATTCCTATAATAATGATTTTAATAAACTTTGCCCTATCCTGATTCATGGCGATGCTGCAATAGCAGCCCAGGGAGTAGTTTATGAAGTAATCCAATTGGCAGAACTGGATGGATACCGAACCGGCGGTACCATTCATCTGGTAATAAATAACCAGGTGGGTTTTACGACTAATTATCTCGAAGCCCGTTCCAGCATTTATTGTACCGATGTTGCTAAAGTTACAAAATCACCTGTTTTTCATATTAATGGCGATGATGTTGAGGCTGTTGTTTTGGCCGTTTTACTTGCCATGGATTATCGTCAGACATTTCATTCCGATGTTTTTATTGATATTCTGAGTTACAGGAAATTCGGGCACAACGAAGGGGACGAACCACGTTTTACCCAACCATTATTGTATAAAGCAATTGAAAAACATCCTAATCCAAGAAATATTTATGCCAAAGCACTTATTGAACAAGGAATTTACACTGATGAAAAAATTAAAATTATAGAAAAGGAGTTTGACGATTTTTTAGAAGATAAATTTAGTGAATCAAAAAAAATAGAAAAACTTGAAATAAAACAATTCCTTGGCATCTACTGGAAAGGTTTCAGATATTCAAATGATGCGGATTTTGCTTCATCTCCTGAAACAGGAGTTAGTAAAACTTTACTAATAAAAGTTGCTGAGGCAATTAATTTTCTTCCCAAAGACAAAAAATTCTTTTCCAAAACACAGAAAATCGTTGATGACAGGATAAAATTAATAAGTTCAGGAAAAATCGATTGGGCTTTAGCAGAGCAACTGGCTTATGGAACTCTAATCCTCGAAGGTCATTCTGTACGTGTGAGCGGACAGGACAGCATGCGGGGAACTTTTGCCCACCGTCATGCCGGACACGTAATTGAGGATTCCGATCAACTATTTTTTCCACTTAAACAATTAAACAACAAAAAGGCCGACTTTGTAATCTTAAATTCCCCATTATCGGAATATGGAGTACTTGGTTTTGAATACGGATATTCCATGGCAGTGCCAAATGGGCTGAATATCTGGGAGGCGCAATTCGGTGATTTTTTAAATGTTGCCCAGGTTATAATTGATCAATATATTAGTTCAGCTGAAGAAAAATGGGGTTTAATGAATGGATTGACCCTATTCCTGCCTCATGGATTCGAAGGCCAGGGCCCGGAACATTCGAGCGCCAGAATTGAACGGTTTTTAACCCTTGCTGCAAACAACAATATGCAAATTGTAAATTGTACCACACCGGCTAATTTCTTTCATGTTCTCAGACGACAGGTAAAACGTGATTTTCGTATACCGCTAATTATATTTACTCCAAAAAGTTTATTGCGCCATCCTAAAGTAATTTCCAATATCGACTATCTTCAGTATGGAAGTTTTCTTGAAATTATTGATGATAATAATGTCGATGTAAATGAGGTTCGCCGGCTTGTTCTTTGTTCAGGAAAAATATATTATGACCTGCTTGAAAAGAAAGAAGAATTTAACGCACGCGATATTGCATTAATCAGGATCGAACAACTTTATCCTTTTCCCCTGAATCAATTGGTTGAAATTTTTTCAAAATATAAAAATGCGTTGATAAAACTCTGGGTGCAGGAAGAGCCGGAAAACATGGGACCCTGGATGTATATGAATTATAAACTAAAAGAATTTAACCTTGTCCTTTTAAGCCGTCAGGTAAGTGGAAGTCCGGCAGTCGGTTTAAATGAGCTTCACCTTTTGGAACAAAAAGAGATCATTTCAAAAGTTTTCCGGCACTGCGATTGCGAACTAAAGAATAAGTATTGCGGCCTTCAATGTTCTGTTGGTAAATCGCATATTGAAATAATGAAACAGCATAAATATTTATATGATAGAGCTCAAAATTCCCAAACCCGGTGAAAGTATCAATGAGGTTGTGCTTTCTAACTGGTATGTAGAAAATGGTTCATTTGTTGAAAAAAACCAGGAAGTCGGTGAAATTGAATCCGACAAAGCAACCCTTCCACTCATTGCTCCAGAAAACGGCATCATATCTATTTTAGTTAAAAAAGGAACCACAACCGATGTTGGTACTATAGCTTGCTTAATTGATACCGAGAGTAAAAAAGTAAAGGCACAAACCCAAAAAAAGGCAGAGAACAAAAAATTGAAAGGGCAGGAAATAATTGAAATGCATGAGGATTTAAGCTCTCAACAAAGAACTAAAAATGAAAATTCAATAGATTATAATTATAAAAATATTAAGATTACTCCTCTTGCAAAAATTATAATGAAAGAAAAAGGGTTAACACTTGAAGATGTTATCGACGGATTGAAAAGAATCGGGAAAGATGAAATAAATGGCATTTTAAAAATGAATGAAAATTCCCCAAAAGTTCAGAAAGACAAAAGTGCCGGCCTGAATTCCGAAAAACTAATTGGCACTCGTGAATTGAAGCGCGTTGAAATGACCCAACTCAGAAAAAAATTAAGCAAACGGCTTGTCGCGGCGAAAAATGAAACTGCAATGCTTACCACATTTAACGAAGTTGATATGAGTGAAATTATGGCTTTACGAAACAAATATCAAAAATCATTTACAGAAAAACATGGTGTCAAGCTTGGATTTATGTCATTTTTCACTAAAGTTTCAACAATTTCATTAAATGAATTTCCGAGAGTTAATTCCATGATCGATGGTGATGATATTGTTACTCCTTCTTTTGTCGATATTGGTATTGCCATTCAAGCCGACAAAGGGCTTATGGTATCTATTCTCAGAAACACTGAAACCATGAGTATTCCGGAAATAGAAAAAAAACTGGCTCAACTGGCAGAAAAAGCAAGGGCCGGACGACTCAGTATAGAAGAAATGACCGGAGGCACTTTCACCATCACCAATGGTGGGGTATTTGGTTCATTGTTTTCGACACCTATCATTAATCCTCCGCAGGCTGCGATTTTAGGAATGCACAACATAGTTGACCGTCCTGTAGCCATTAATAAAAATGTTGAAATCAGGCCGATGATGTATGTCGCATTGTCTTACGATCATCGAATTATTGATGGGAAAGAAGCTGTGGGTTTCCTGGTTAGAATAAAAGAATTGCTCGAATCGCCGTTCAAAATGTTGCTTGAAGGGGAAAATCCTGAAAAATTATTATTGGATTTATAATTAAAGTGAATTCGAGTTTGAAAATTTAATTTTTTCAAACATAAACCAGTGAACGAATTTTAGTTTTAAAAGTGGCAATTAATATTCCTGATAATCTTAATCAAAAAGAGTTTGTTATTAATGAAACTCAGATAAGCAAGTTTGCCTTAATCTTTTTTCTTGTGGTTTTTCTTTTTTTGTATTTGCCATTCACACTCTTCTGGGGATGGAGATATTGTTTTTACGGATTAAAAGAACTTTTGAAAGATTTAATATTTTGGATTATTCCCATTATAATTTTACATGAAGGTTTGCATGGTTTAATTTGGGCATTATTAAATCCTTCGGGTTTTAAAAGTATTAAATTTGGTTTTAACCGCGATTTGCTTTCTCCTTTCACACATTGCAATATCCCAATAAATAAATATGTTTATCTTATTGGTGGTATGTCACCTCTGTTTTTTATGGGAATTATTCCGGCCATAATTAGTTTCATAAATGGAAATTCATATTGGTATATTCTTTCCCTGTTTTGTATCTGGACTGCTGCCGGAGATATAATTTCATGTTATTATATATTAAAAGTACCCGATAATTATAAAATCCAGGACCATCCTCATAAGTTGGGATTCATTTTGGTCGAAAAATAAAAAAATTACTTTTTTTAATGCCAAGGAATTTATTTAATAAAAAAATCGAGCAATAATTTATCTTCTATGAAAGCCTGAAGATGATCGCCTGTTTTAACAGGGCCAACACCCGATGGTGTGCCTGTAAAAATATAATCGCCCGTTCTCAAAGTTATAAATCGGGAAACATAAGAAATTATCTCATCGAATTTAAATATCATATTTCTAGTTAAGCCTCTTTGAACAGTTTTCCCGTTGATATCAAGCCTGAATTGAAAATCGTCAATACTATTAAATGAACTTTTGTTAAGAAACTTTCCTATCGCAGCTGAATAATCGAAAGCTTTTGCAATTTCCCAGGGCTGACCTTTTTCAATGCATTTTCTTTGAACATCCCTGGCAGTAAAATCAATTCCTATACCAATTTCTTCAAAATAACGGTTTGCAAATTTCTGTTGTATGCTTTTTCCGAGACGGTTTATTTTTAAAATAATTTCTACTTCAAAATGAATTTCGCTTGAAAAATCGGGTATAAAAAATGGATTATTATTTCTAAGTAAAGCAGTATCGGGTTTTAGAAAAAACAGAGGTTTTTCAGGCACTGTATTGTTTAGTTCTTTTGTATGCTCGCTGTAATTCCATCCAATACAAATTATTTTCATAATTTATCAATGTATATTTTTATTTTTTTTTAATATTATTTATTCAGATATACAGCCAGTTTTTCAATCAGCAATTCTTTTACAATTGGTTTGGAAATATAATCGTCGCAACCGGCTTCCAATGATTTTTGAAAATCATCCGAAAATGCATAAGCAGTTTGTGCGATAATAGGTAAATCAGGCTTCATTTTTTTTATAAGAAATGTGGCTTCATATCCATTCATTTCAGGCATTTTTATATCCATTAATATCAAGTCGATATTTTTATGCTGACTGCAAATATTAACAGATTCTTTTCCATTTAGCGCATGGATAATTTTTGCCCCGGTAAGAGACAGTATTTCTGAAAGGAAATAAAAATTTGAAAATTCATCTTCAACAATTAATATAGTTTTATCATTCCAGTTAAAATCGTTAAAGTCATAATAATTTATTGACGGATCATGTTCTTTTTGGGAATCTGGTTGTTTATATGGAATAGTAAAATAAAATTTTGAACCTTTACCAATATCAGAATCTATCCAGATTTTACCTCCCATTAGTTCAATATATGCTTTGGATATAGCTAATCCCAGACCTGTACCCCCGTACTTTTTATTTGTTGTATAATTTGCCTGTTGAAACCTATCGAAAATTCCTGCATGGTCAGTTTTTGCTATTCCCAAACCTGTGTCGGAAACCACAAAAAGCAGGAATGGTTTTTTTTCTATTTCCACAATACTGCACCCATATTCCACAAAACCTTTTTCTGTAAATTTTAAGGCATTGCTTATAAGATTATTCAGTACCTGCTTAATTTTTACCTCATCAATAAACACAATTGAATCTTCTTCTTTAAGTTTTGATTTTACTTTTACATTTACTTTGCTATCACGGAATTTTGAAGAATTAAAAAAAGTAAATAGATCTTCTAATAAAACATTTACATCCAATTCATATTCTTTTACTGAAACCTGGCCGGCTTCAATTTTTGAAATATCAATAATATCATTTATGATTGAAAGCAAATGCCTGCCGTTTATATTTATAATTTCAGCATATTTTGTTCTTTTTTCCAGGGGGAGATCAGGGTCACTTAACAAATCGGCAAAACCGATTATTCCATTCATTGGTGTCCTGATTTCATGGGACATATTAGCCAGGAATGCCGACTTCAGGCGATCACTTTCCTCTGCTTTTTCCAATGCTTTCTCTAATTTCTGTTGATATTGCCTTATTTCGCTAATGTCGCGCGATATCCCCAAAACCTCAATTACTTCATCTTCGTCATTTAAAATTAGTTTGGATAATATCTCAACCGGTTTTACCGATCCATTCTTACAAGGTTGTTCGACCTGATAAACCTGAACTAATTGTGACTGGTCCCCACTATTATATAATTTTATTCTTTGCAGCATCCTTTCTATTAAATGATCGCCGTATATAGGCAATACTGCATCCTGAGGCGAACCTGCCATTGCTTCCTCAATAGTAAATCCCCGATGTTTTGTCACAGATGGGCTTATATATGAAAATTTCATTTTTTTTATATCGAATGTCCAGATTACATCTTCGGAATTTTCTGCCAAAAGACGGTAACGCTTTTCGCTTTCAACAAGGGCTTGTTCTATCTTAAAACGATCTTCTATATTTCGGGAAATAATAACCACTTTACTTATTTTCCTACCTTTATCTTTAAACGGTGAGATAATGGTTTCGAAGAAACCACCTTCACCTTTATCTATAATGACTTCTTTTTTTCCGGAAGATAAAACCCGATCAACAGCTTCCTTTCTGGATTTGGCAATTCCGGGAGGGAAAAAATTATAAATAAGTTTGCCAATAATATTTTCTTTAAAAAGCCCTAACTGTTTTAATAGACTTTCATTACAATCCAAAACATTGCCACTGGGGTCTAATAAAATTATTAAATCATTCGCAGCATCTAAAATAGCCCTTGCAGATGTTTCCTCTTCTTTATTCCGTTCCAAAGTGTTATAATAATTTATTTTTTATTAGTAAAAAAGGGGAAAAAATTATTTTCTACTTTCCAGAATAAGTCTTTCAATTTCTTCTTTCTGGTAGTCAAATCGAAATTCCGACATTTTCATTTTTGTGATATCATCTAAAAAAGTGGCAAAATATCCTTTCTTGGTACTAAAGGCTGAAATTGAGAACCATTTTTGATGATTCTCGGAAAAATAAGAAAACCTTGCCCTCGAATTGTCCAACCCAATATGGCCAAGAACCCCAATCCAGTTAAATGATGAACTCTCTATTTGTGGAAAAACTTCAGTGACTCTTCGTCCTATTAATTTATCTTTTATTTTTCCGGTCAAAAATTCGAAAGCCTCATTAACTGTTACATATTCAAAATCGACAGGAATTCCCAAATCATCAGTTATTACTTTATGTAATGCGTATCCTCCCAAAAAATCTGATAAAAAATTGCTATTATTATCTTTTATTTCCTCACCTTGGAACTGATATGTTTCCGCACCATTTTCCATTTGAAAGAGATTGTCTGAAACTATTCTCTAATCAATTTACGAGAAAATTACAACATTTTTATTAATTTATTAATAAGTCAAATATAAAAACTCATTTTTAAATGAAATATATCATATTCTATATTAATGAAGAACAAATTCCAATTAATAATTTTTGGAAACTTTTCAGGTTGTTTAGACTATAAGCTGTTAGGAATTAGAATGTAAAAATTATTTCCAAAAATAATTTTTATTAATCCGAAAAAATTGTTTAAAAAAGATTCCTAATGATTAATAGTCTTCAACCTGTAAACCTGATTTATTAAAAATCAATAAAGCTTATCGCCTATTGCAACTTTTAACATATAAGTACTTACAACATAATCGATCTGTGCTTTTAAAAGATATAACCTACTTTCCGAAACCGAGGTTGCCGCATCGAGCATATCGAGGTTTGTAATTACTCCCGATTTATAACTGATCTCAGCGAGAGATAATGCCTTTTGAGCCTGCGATAGCTGAAGCCTGAACTGGTTTATTTTTTTTTCGGAGGCTGATACGTTAGCCTGTGATTGAACCACCTCGTTGGTAATGTTTCTCCGAATTACCTCTGTTTCATAATTTGTAAATTGAATATTAGATTTTGCAAGAAGTAAATTGTTCTTAGTTCTTGTTCCATTAAATAAAGGAATTTTAATTCCTATACCGGCATCGAAGTTGGCAGTAAGTTTATTCAAATCCGGAAAATATCCATTCTTATAACCCCCTGAAGCATATATTCCCAAAACCGGGTTATAATTAGATTTAGTAAGTTGATAAACAAGATCGGAAAGTTTTTCTTTTTGTTTGGCAATTTTTATTTCATTCCGGTTATTTAAAGCATATGAAATAAGAGAATCAGCATTCAATACAGGTAAATTCGTTTCAAGTTCTTTCTTAACAATAACAGAAGTTGACACTGGTTGTCCCAATAAAGTATTTATAACAGAAACCGTAGAAATGCGTGCAGTTTCAATATCAATTTTCTGACTTTCAATTCCGGAAATCTTGACCTGCGTTGTAAGTATTTCGTACTCAGTAGCCGATCCTGTTTCTTTCTTTTTCGTGACAAAATCAAGATGCTCATTAAGAATTTGTAATTGCTCGTTCTTTATAATTATTGCATCCTGGAGAAAAACCAAAGAATAAAATGTTCTGGTGGCCAATAAAGACATTTCTTGTTTCAGTTGTTCAATCGACTGCTGGGTAAGATTTTTATTTTCATTCTGAAAATCTACATCCTTTTTAGTCCTTCCAAAATCATAAAGAGTTTGACTGTAATTGAGGTTTGAATTATAATTATTAGCCGGAGCCATTTGAAAGCTTCCAAAATGCTCTATGGTTATAGAAGGCACCGGACCGATTCTTGTATATGATCCTGTTACGTCGATATAGGGTAAATAACCGGCTTTTGCCATGCCAATTTTAGCATCGGCAGCATTAAGGGCTTCTGCAGTCTCTTTTATCGAAGGATGATTTTGAATAACATTTGAAATTAACTGGTTTAAGGTTAATGTATCTGTTATTGTCGATTGAGAAAAAGTTGTAGTGACAAATACAAACAAAAGGATACCAACAATTGCATTTTTTTTCAAAAGAGATGGAAAAAAAATAAAACTCTTGATAAATATTTCATTACAAAATAAATTCACTTTTTCCTTTTTTTGAATGGCACAAGCCGATATATTAAATAATTCTTTATTCATGTTTTATTGGTTTAATATTTTGATTTCTTTTCCTGGTATGAAGCCACAGAATTGGAATAATGCCAATTAAAGTAATGAATGCAGCAATCATAAAATCATCGTCGATTCCCTGGATAAAAGCTTCTTTATTCAATTGTGAAGCAACAACAATCTGGCTTTGTTTTGTTGCAACTGCCATTGAGCTTCCAGCCATATGCTGGATATGGTATGTCATATTTGTAACCACATTACTGAAAGCAGGTGAACCCTGAACAACTGACTGTCCAAACATTTGAGAATGATAACTAACTCTAAGGGAAAGAATAGTAGCTAAAACGGCAACACCAAAACTTCCTCCCAGTTGTCGGATTACATTAAAAATACCTGAAGCCTGTGCCATTTTTTCGCGAGGTACTTCGGATAATGACGCAGCGCTTAACGGAGTAAACAGGATACCCATAGCAAATCCCCTGATATAAAGTGCCAACATAATATAACTATGCTCTGAAAGAAAGGACAACAATGTATTAAGATAGAAAGACAATGTCAATAATAATACTCCCAAAATTATAGGTATTTTCGGGTTAATTTTATCACCGAACAAAC
>Ga0265316_10000406_pt1 | contig 49213 bp, 58 predicted proteins | sample 4522metaG_FD_202092 | JGI IMG/M metagenome (GOLD analysis project Ga0265316, IMG submission 202092) | Rhizosphere microbial communities from Carex aquatilis grown in University of Washington, Seatle, WA, United States - 4-5-22 metaG | ecosystem: Host-associated > Plants > Roots > Rhizosphere >... | reverse complement strand
ACCCGACCGAATAAAACCCTCGCCGCCGCCGTCCCCCCCGGACCCGGCGGCGAGCCTCCTTACACCCGGGGATTTTTTATCCGCCAGAAACAGTCGATGTTCGCGCCGCCGCTCTCAATCAGGGTGTTCATCGAGATTCAGGCAATGCCGGTGTCTAGGAGTGTCAAGTGCCCATGTCACGCTTGGCAATATCCGCGTCATCCGTGCAATCCGCGGTCAAACTCTGGCGCCTTGGTTTCCGATCCCCAACCCCAATCCTTTTTACCACGGATCACGCGGATGCCACGGATGCGAACCCAACCGCAGATCGGATCTTCAACACAGAGTTCACAGAGGGCACAGAGGAAGAAACCTGAAACCTGAGACCTGAAACCTGAAACCGGTCAAAGATCGATCCGCCAATCCATTTTACCGCGGATTACGCGGATTTCACGGATTTCTGACGGAGCAGCCACTCAGGTTTTGCGGCACGCAAAACCTCTCCGTTCCCTCTGTTGCCTCCTGTAAAATCTGCCTTCGGGTTTCAGGTCTCAGGTTTCAGCTTTTGTCTGCCCAATCCGTTCTCACGCAAAGCTCGCGAAGGCGCAAAGGAGGAAACCTGAGGCCTGAAACCTGAGGCCTGAAGCCGGCTAACGATCCGCCGATCCCAATCCTTTTTACCGCGGATCTCGCGGATGACACGGATCAAATCCCATTAGATTCCCCTCTGTGTTCTCTGTGAGCTCTGTGTTAAGAATGCTTGGGGATCGGATCTTTCAACACAGAGTTCGCAGAGGAGCGGTCGTTTACGATTCGAGTCACGCCGTCGACGAGCTTCAAAACGTGAAAGTTGATCAGCAGCCCGACATGATGGCCGGTTTCGCGGATGTAGGAAAGCAGCTGGGCTTTATGGACCGGGAGGACCGACTCGACGGCCTTCAATTCCACAAGCACTTTGCCTGCCACGATCATATCTGCGCGAAATGCCACGTCGATGACGACTCCCTTGTAGGTGAGTGGCAAATCCACCTGGCGCGCGCACGGAATACCGCGGAGGCTCAGTTCCTGGGCGAGGCAACTCTCATAGGCGGATTCCAACAGCCCAGGACCCTTTTCACAATGGACTTCGATTGCCGCGCCAATGATTTGTTCGGTAATAAGGTTGATTTCGTGCATGGTGGATTCTCCGTCCAAGCGACATCTGTGTTGAATGATGCGTCATGAAGATGGTCTTCGATCCTAAAGACCGACCTGACGATTAAAATCCACGATGAACGATTTTCTAGTAATAGGAAGTCTTTATTTTATTAGATGAGACGGATCGTCCCTCTGTGTTCTCTGTGCGCTCTGTGTAAAGAATGCCTGGGGACCGGATCATTTAACACAGAGTTCACAGAGGCCACAGAGCAGAACCTGAAACCTGAGGCCTGAAACCTGAAACCGGCCAACAATCCCCAAACCCTTTTACCACGGATCACGCGGATAGCACGGATGGGGAACCCGAGCAGGCGATATTTACAGGAGCTCGCGGAGGGAGCAGAGCGGTCCATCGCCCGTTCTTCTTTGCGCCTTTTGTGTCTCTTTGCGGCCAATCAGGCCTCAGGTTTCAGCTCTCAGGTTTCGCGGTTCGAGCCGGACGGCAGGCACAGGCCGCGATCGAACAGGCGTTCCGCCACTGCTCCGCCATAGCACGGACAATCCTTGAAGACCGGCTGGAGATGCAGCGGCCAGGATCCGCCTCTGGCGTCGGCGTCGTGTCCTGCCCCTAAACAACCACCAAGATAGCGTCCGTCGCTTCGCCGGCGAATGCCTCGATCTGTCCAGCATGAGCGGCCAGCAGGGAGGTCAGGTGATTCGTCGTGCAATTGCCCGTCCGCACCCAAATGACCTTGGGTGGAGCGCCCAAAAGAACACTTCGTTGCTCGTAGTCCGAATCCTTGGTGACAATGATGAAGGCGTTGATCTTGGCGTATTCCCAGATGATCGCGTCGTCGCTCGCCCCCAGACCACAATCATGAACATGTGCCGAGCCGGGATACCGATCCTGAACCGCGCCAACCAATGAAGGCGGAAGGTTCTCGTCGAACAGCAGTTTCATCCCACGGCGACCGAAATCCGTCGTTCGCGATCCGCCGCATAGGCAAGACAGGCCCGAATGTCTTCCTCCGCCAAATAGGGAAACTCCTTCAAGATCTGCTCATGGGTCATTCCTGCGGCAAGATAATCCAACACGTCGTAGACGGTCACGCGCAAGCCACGGATGCACGGTTTTCCGGAGCGCTTTCCAGCTTCGACAGTAATTATCTTCCGGTAATCCATACTTGGCAATCTAGCCGTACGAACCGCCGAGGCAAGCGGCCTTTCATCTTCCTCTTCTCCCGTCGCTCGCAATGCGAACCCGATCCTCTTAACTGCGTGACCCAAACCTTTTTACCGCGGATCACACGGATGACACGGATCAAATCCCATCAGATTCCCCTCTGTGTTCTCTGTGCGCTCTGCGTTAAAAACTCCGGGGATCGGATCTTTCAACACAGAGTTCACAGAGGCCGCAGAGGAGAAAACCTGAAACCTGAGACCTGAAACCTGAAGTCGGTCAACGATCGATCCGCCGATCCTTTTTACCGCGGATTACGCGGATTTCACCTCAGGTTTCAGGTTTCAACCTTCAGGTTTTGCGTTCTCCTCAGGTTTCGCCTTCCAGATCCCGATTACTGGATCGCTGCGCTGGCCGTGCAACATCGGATTCGCCTTGTCACGACCGACGCTCACTTCGAACATTTCGATGAGTTGCAGCCATGGCTGGTTCGAGTATCTGCGTGACCCAATCCTTTTTACCGCGGATCTCGCGGATGACACGGATGCCAACCCAACCGCAGATCGGATCTTCAACACAGAGTTCACAGAGGGCACAGAGGAAAAAACCTGAAACCTGAGACCTGAAACCTGAGACCTGAAACCTGAGACCTGAAACGGACTCGGACCAAACCGCAGAGACCTGAAATTGAAAACTTGAGGCCTGAAATCTGAGACCTGAACCCGGCCAACAATCCGCCGACCCTTTTTACCGCGGATCACACGGATAACACGGATGCGAACCCAACCGCAGAGACCTGAGATTGAAAACCTGAGGCCTGAAACCTGAGACCTGGCGTGAAACCTAAGCACTCCCGCCTCAGGTAGGTTCCTCAAGTTTCAGGTTTCAGCTTTCAGGTATAGTGTTCTCCTCAGGTTTCAGGTTTCAGCTCTCAGGTTTTGAGTTTCCCTCAGGTTTCGCGTCTTCCAGACACGTCGGGTCACCTCGACCACGCGATCCAGGTCCGCGGTAGTCAGGTTCGATCCGGACGGCAGGCACACGCCCTAGTCGAACAGGCGTTCCGCCACTGCTCCGCCATAGCACGGACAATCCTTGAAGACCGGCTGGAGATGCAACGGCCAGGATCCGTCTCTGGAGTGTGAGTCTCACTCAACGACTTCAGTCGGAAACCCCGATTTTCCTAACAGAGCCTCTAACAAATCGATGAGCTGCGGGATTCTCGTCTGCACGATATCCCAGACAATCTCATCATCCACACTGTCGTATCCGTGGATCAAGCGGTTGCGCAATCCAACGATCCGCGGCAAATCTGGCATCTGTTCCGCAAGCGATGGGTCTACCTCCGCGGCTTTTCCAAGGGCTTCGCCAATGATCTCAAACTGCCGCTCGGTCGCTGAGCGTACGAGTTCGCTCGCCGCGAACTGTTCGAAGCTCAATGTATCAGTGAACACCTGGATGCGCCGGCCAGCCTGGAGTGCATCGAACAAACGTTTTGCGACTTCAGGCTCCATAAATGATAAACCGATCGGCGGCGATAGCCGTTTTCAGAATCGGATTACGCAATGAGCGTTCCGTAAGCAGATCAACCGGACGGTTGAAGAGTCGCTCCAACGCCTCGGCGAGCGCAAGATAACGGTCTGCATAACCGGGTTCATGCGGGGGCACGAAGCGAACGATAAAATCCAAATCGCTCTGGACACTGTCGAAATCGCCCCTCGCCGCCGAACCAAACACCTCCAATCGTTCCACGCCAAACTGACGGCACAGGTCGGCGACAGCCGGCTGGCACATTTGGATCACGCTGTTCATATCACGCGGCATGCACCAGTTCCTGTTCGATGGCCCGCAACAACCGTTGACCGCAGGCGGTCCGCGACAGCAAATCCACGCGGCCGTCGAGCTGATCTTCCAGAAGGAGCTTCAAATCCATGAACTGGTCGAATCCAGGCGCGTTGGCGAATTCGACGAGAAAATCCCAATCGCTGTCGACACGGGCGTCGCCGCGCGCCCGGGAACCGAAAAGATGCAGCGTCTTGACGCCAATTCGGTCGAGTTCCGGCCGGAGGCGGGCCAGACGGTCGGCAACGACTTGGGTGTCACACATCATGCGGCATATTAGTCCGAATAAACCGCTACCGTCAACGCCTCCGTATGCCGGCGCAGACCTTCGGCCCATCTCCAAACGTTTCTCACGCAAAGCTCGCCAAGCAGCGCAAAGGAGAAAGCCTGAAACCTGAAGCCGGCCATCGATCCTCAATCCCGATCCATTTTACCGCGGATTACGCGGATGACGCGGATTCGGACCCAACCGCTGAAACCTGAGATTGAAAACCTGAGGTCTGAAACCTGAGACCTGAGGAGCCTACCTTAGGCCGGAGCACTTCGGTTTCATCTCAGGTTTCAGGTCTCAGCTCTCAGATCTCACGCTTTCCTCAGGTTTCAGGTCTCAAGTTTCAGGTTTTGCGGCACGCAAAACCTACGGCTTGAACTCCGGCATGGTGGCGTGGTCCGAGGCGGAGATGCCCTTCCGAAACAGCACCTGGCCGACTGTCATGAAAAGGATCTTGAGATCGAGCCAGAGGGTCCGGTGGTCCACATACCACACATCCAGAGCGAACTTCTGCTCCCAGGACAGCGCATTGCGACCGTTGACCTGGCACCAGCCAGTCAGGCCGGGCAGCACGTCGTGTCGCCGCCGCTGCTCCGACGAATAACGCGGGAGGTATTCGACCAGGAGCGGTCGCGGTCCGACGAGGCTCATTTCGCCCCGGAGCACATTGAGCAACTCAGGCAGTTCGTCGAGGGAAGTGGCTCGCAGCCACCGGCCGAACGGTGTCAGGCGCGCTGCGTCGGGCAGTAACTGGCTCGCGGCGTCCCGCTCGTCGGTCATCGTCCGGAACTTGATGAGGGCGAAGATTCGTTCGTGATAACCCGGACGCTGCTGCCGGAAGAAAACAGGAGATCCCAGCTTCCATCGCACAAGCGCCGCGACGACCGCCAGCACCGGCAGCCAGAGGGGGGCAGTCAGGAGAACCGCAAGGAGATCAAAGAAACGTTTCAAAGAGACCCTCCGAACGAACGGATGAAGCGAGAATCTTTTGCCGCGAAAAGGCGCAGGGATCAAATGCTGAGACCTGAAACCTGAGACCTGAAGCCGGCCATCGATCCCCGATCCCAATCCATTTTACCACGGATCACACGGATAACGCGGATCTGATTTTAACCGCCAAGTTCGCAAAGGGCCGCGAAGGTAAGCTTCCGCTGTGAACTCCGTGACCTCTGTGTTAAAAAGATCGATTCCCGTTTCTCCGTCCTTTCGTGTCTTTCGCGTGTTTCGTGGTGAACCCTCCGGTCCGTTTCAGCTTTTCAGGGTTTCGCCTTTTTCTGCCTGATTCCTTGGGATTTGGCGTTTGGGATTTGGAACTTTGCCAAGGTATCGGAGTCTGAATCAAAGCGCCGGCACCTTCAGTCCTGCCGCCCTCGCGAGCGCGCCCTGGCGGTTGTCGAAGGTGAGAAGCTCGCCCGCGCCCAACACCAGCGCGGAAGCGACATGGAGGACGTCCAGGCTGCGCGTGCCGAGCGTCTCAGAATGCAGAGCGCTGAGGCGTTCCGCTTCGATCATCACCTCGGCCAGCGGCGGAGCGGCCACCGCGAGCACGCCCCCGGACAGGTCGGCCAACATCACATTCAAGGAAGCGTCGCGCTGCAGCGGTGTGATCTCCCCCCGGAATACGCGCAGCCGGAGCGCATTGCGCAACTCAAGTTGGTGCAGCCAGATGAAGGGCAGAGGCAACGACTGCCGGGACATCCTTGTCACCGCCCGGTCGGTATGTGCATCGGGACAATAGAGCGAGCAGAGGAAGCCCGTGTCAGCGTAGGCATTCATCGTTCCCCGCGGGCGTCGGCGACCAATTCAGTGGCGGTGGTGGGCATCATGACCGGTCCGTAAATGGCCTGCAGCCGGACCAGAAAATCCGGTCTCACAATGGACGATCTCCGCTTGATCGGAGTAAGCATGGCCACGGGTTTGCTGCGGCGGCGCACTTCGACGCTCTCGCCTTCAGCGACCCATGAGAGCACGGTGGATGTGGCATGCTTCAGCTCCCGGATTGTCGTTGTTTTCATTTGTGACACAATGATGTGACACATAATTCAAGTCAACGGGTATCCGATATCTGCGCCGATCTGAGCGATCTGTGGTTACAGACCTCCGGTTCCGCTCTGTGGTCTCTGTGAGCTCCGTGTTGGCCGCAGAGAGCGAGGCAAAGGACCAAGGACCAAATTCCAAGTATCAAGTATCAAGTTCCAAGGACCAAGGAAGCCGGCAGAAAGAGCTGAAACCCTGAAAAGCTGAAAGCTGAAACCAATCTCGGAGCTTTCACCACAAGGCACGGAGGCACAAAGGTCGGAGATTTGCCGCAAAAAGGCTCAAAAGTCGCAAGGTGGTTTTCAGGCGGCCTGGAGAGTCAGCCCTTCGCGGACCTTTGCGAACTCAGCCGGAACGATGCAGTCAGATCACGCCAGAAGACCACGGACCTCGGACTACAGACTACTGACCTTCGACCTCCGATCTCTGACCTCCGATCTCCGACCTCCGATCTCTGATCTCTGATCTGAGTTCACCCAACGCGCTGATCTCGACATCGGCTGCCGCACCCGGCCCCGGTTCCTGGAGCGCATGCTCCCCGTCGCGCCGGCGCAGGCGCACCGTGCGCCAGCCCAGCCGGCGCGGTGCGATGAAATCCTTGCCCGGATTGTCCGCCACATAGACATACCCGGCCGCTTCACCAGGCAGACGCGCAATCACCTCCTGAAACGGCCGCTCACTGGGTTTCCACGCCTCACGCCCCCACTGGTCGCTGAGCACAACGCATTCAATCCACCGTTTCAGGCCCAGCGCAGTCACCTTCTTCATCTGGGTCTCCAGGTATCCATCGCTGATCAATGCCAGCCGGAAACGCGTCTGCGCCCAGGTCAGGAAGGCTTCCGTTTCCGCCGTCAGGGCAATCCGCGGCGTGTGCGTCCGGTAGATCGCGACCAACTGAGGCACGAGCGCAGGGGCGTCCGCTACGCCCTTGCCCGCCAAAACCTCATCGAAAATCCTGCCGCGCTGCCCACTATTAAACAACCGCACCGCGTCCTCCGCGAAGCCCGCTGTGCCCCGCTCCGCCCTCAGCCATTCGTCAACCGCCCTGAAGCCGCTGAAAACGAAATCGCGCTCCGGGTAGAGCGTGTCATCGAGGTCAAAGACCAGCGTGTGGATGCGCTGCGGCGCGGTCATCGGGGGAAGCGGAGACTGGCGAAGGACCAAGTTACAAGTATCAAGTTCCAAGGAAGCGGTCGGAAGAAGGCTAGAAGATTGAAACGCTGAAAGCTGAAACACGACCCAATCTTTTTACAGGAGGTAACGAAGGGAACGGAGGTAGAAGGCAAAAGGCGGAAGACCTGAGAAGCATAAGCGCGGAACTGCCGAAGACCATGGACTACAGACCCCGGACCTCTGACCTCCAATCACTGATCTCGGATCCGATCTTTCAACCTAAATTCCGCAGTTGAGGCGGAATCGGCTTGCTGGCGCTCGCCGCTACGAGGAGCCGAAGCCTCAACTGCGGAATTTAGGTTCAACACAGAGTTCACAGAGGGCACAGAGTGGATCGGTCTCTCGTTTCAGCTTTCAGCTTTTCAGTGTTTCAACTTTGCCTGCCGCTCTCCGCGTCCTCTGCGTTAAAAAGATCGATGCTCAGTTTCAACCTCCTACGAAGACGGCATCATCATACCGCAGCATCGTCACGCCCGCGCGCCAGTCGTTGTTTGCGGTACACTGCAGCCCGAGCGACTCCTCCAGCAACCACTGCGAGACGCTGCGCCTCCTCTGTCGAGTGCACGATCTGCATTCCGACGGAACTGCTTCCTCCGATCGGCTTGAGCACGACCGGCCAGCCCCACGATCCAGGCGCGTCGAGCAAAGCCTCCAGCGGCGCCGTCCGCGGCACGGCGATGCCCGCTGCCGCGAGGACCTCGGCCGTCCTGGACTTGTCCCGCGCGACGGCAACTACGTCCGGCGAGGAGATCGCCACGCGCGTGCCGATCGCGGCAAAATCGTCCCGGTGCGCCGCGAGGACCGACAACTCGGTATCGATCGTCGGGACCAGGAGAGCCACATTCTCCCGCCGGCAGATCTCCAGCATCGCGGGGATGAAACCGGCGTCGGTGCAGCGTGGCACCGGGAAACAGGCATCGGCTGCCTGGCAGGCCGCGCTCTGCGCCGGGTCCAGGTCCACCGCCAACAACCGCACACCGACTCCCAACCTCCGGGCGTCGTCCCGGAAGCACTGGATCAGCGCAACCCGTCGGCCGGCTGAGGAAAAGAGAACGGTCAGAGACATGCTATGATTTCGCGAAGGCAAAACGCTGAAACACTGAAAGCTGAAACCAATCTCGGAGTTCAAGAACCATTCCTTTTACAGGAGGCAACGAAGGGAACGGAGGTGGAAGGCAAAAGGCAGAAGACAACGGACTACTGACCAAGGACAACGGACTACGGACTACTGACTACGGACCACGGACAACTGACCTCCGCCCTCTGACCTCCGATCACTGATCTCTGATCCCTGGTCTCCGACTCAGGCGTTGGCGAATGGATTCCGCACAACGACTCCGCCGTAATCCTGCCCAGAATTGAGGTCCTCCGAGTAAAGCGTTTCGCAACCCAGTTTACGCGCTGCCGCGACGATCGCCGCATCCCAATAGGCAATCTGGTAGCGCTGCTGGAGAGTGAACGCCTCCAGGACCAGTTCGCCTGTCACCGGCAGGACCGGGTATTCGAGCAAGCTGCGCAGAATGGCCTCGGTTTCACCGGCCTTCAGCCCGAGTCGTTGCTTCGCAGTGGCGTTGTGCGCGAACTCCTGCAGGACTTGCGCGGAGATGCCGATGTCCTCGTTTTCAAGCAATGTGCGCGCAACAGCCTTTTTTCGCGCATCCGCCGGGTCTTTCGACGCGGCGTAAAGAAACAAGTTCGTATCAGCGAAGCACCGGGCGGTCATAGATTTCGTCCCGGTTCAAGCGACCAACCGGCTGGGTGTTGCGAGCCCGATCAAGCCCGCCGAAGAGTCGCATGGCGCGAGACCTTCTCGTATCGACGTCGTTGGCCGGCGCTATCAGATCACGTTCCAAGGCGCGGGTGACGATGTCTTTGAAAGGAACGCCTTCATGGACCGCCCTGAGCTTGGCCCGTTTAAAGACAGCATCGGGAATATCGAGGGTGGTTCGCATAAAAGCACATTCGCATAAAAATGCCCGCCGTCAAGGAGATGTCCTCATGGGGCACTCCAGGGCGGATTCATTCTCGGATGGAACGTGCGATTCCCTCCTGTAGGGGCGCGATCTTGTCGCGCCCTCGGGTATGGGCGCAGCGAGCTCCGCCGCAGCGGCGCGAGCGAGACTGCGCCCCTACGACGGAGAAACGTGTGTTTGCGCTGCCGAGAATGAATACGACCTCTGATCTCAGACCTCCGACCTCTGCCTCCTGTAAACACTGATCTGGTTGCCCCGTTTCAGCTTTCAGCTTTTCAGCCCTTCAGCTTTTTCTTCGTCCCCATCCGCGCAATCCGTGAAATCCGCGGTCAAACTCCGATGCTTGGGTTTCGATCCCCAACCCAATCCTTTTTACCGCGGATCTCGCGGATGACACGGATGCCAACCCAACCGCAGATCGGATCTTCAACACAGAGTTCACAGAGGGCACAGAGGAAGAAACCTGAAACCTGAGACCTGAAACCTGAAACCGGTCAAAGATCGATCCGCCAATCCATTTTACCGCGGATTACGCGGATTTCACGGATTTCTGACGGAGCAGCCACTCAGGTTTTGCGGCACGCAAAACCTCTCCGTTCCCTCTGTTGCCTCCTGTAAAATCTGCCTTCGGGTTTCAGGTCTCAGGTTTCAGCTTTTGTCTGCCCAATCCGTTCTCACGCAAAGCTCGCGAAGGCGCAAAGGAGAAAACCTGAAACCTGAGACCTGAGGCCGGCCGACGATCCGCCAATCCTTTTTACCGCGGATTTCACGGATGACACGGATCAAATCCCATCAGATTCCCCTCTGTGTTCTCTGTGAGCTCTGTGTTAAGAATGCCTGGGGATCGGATTTTTCAACACAGAGTTCGCAGAGGCCGCAGAGGAGAAAACCTGAAACCTGAGACCTGAAACCTGAAGTCGGTCAACGATCGATCCGCCGATTCTTTTTACCGCGGATTACGCGGATTTCACCTCAGGTTTCAGGTTTCAACCTTCAGGTTTTGCGTTCTCCTCAGGTTTCGCGTTTCTCGAACGTCTTCCTTACACCTCAACCACCGGAACCGTTGGGGACCGGGGACCTGAGACCTGAAGCCGGGGTGGAAGATATCGGCTTGATCCGGGAACAAGCGGCTTTCCAGGATCGCCACATGAACATGAAATCGGCGGAACAGAAGGCCGCACTGCGGCGGCGAACGAAGGCTTTCGCGAGCAAGATTGTACGGTTCTACTGCGGTCTGGACAAGACTCGTGAGGAGATCCGAGTGCTGGGGAAACAAATGCTTCGAGCGGGCACATCGGTTGCCGCCAATCATCGTGAAGCCTCTCGGGCTCGCTCCTCTGCGGAATTCGTTGCGAAGGTCGAACTCTGCGCTCAAGAGGCGGACGAAACGCAGCTTTGGTTGGAATTGCTGCGGGACGATTGCGGGGTTCCCGCACCGCACGTCGATCCGATTTGGGACGAAGCAGATCAGTTGATCGCGATTTTCGTCACAATGGCGAAGAGGACGAAAGAGGCAGAGCGGAAACCGGAAACCTGAAACTTGAGACCTGAAACCTGAGGAACATATCGTCGCCTCCGGTTTCAGGTTTCAGCCTTCAGGTATAGTGTTCTCCTCAGGTTTCAGGTTTCAGCTCTCAGGTTTTGCGTCCTCCTCAGGTTTCGCGTCTTCCAAACGTATTACGTACCACATCGACCACCCGATCCAGGTCAGTCGTGCTCAGGTTCGAGCCGGACGGCAGGCACAGGCCGCGGTCGAACAGGCGTTCCGCCACGGCTCCGCCATAGCACGGGCAATCCTTGAAGACCGGCTGGAGATGCAGCGGCTTCCAGACCGGCCGGGCTTCGATATTCTCCTCTACCATCGCCAGCCGGATACGTTCGCGGTCAACGCCGGCCACCGCCGGATCGATCGTCAAACATGTCAACCACCGTGTGCAGCGGCCATAATCCGCCTCCGGCATGAAGGCCAGCCCTGGTAGGTCTCCCAGAGCCTTGCGGTAATACTCGAAGTTGGCGCGTCGCGCATCCACACGCTGCTCCAGGACACGCAACTGGCCGCGTCCGATGGCCGCGAGCACATTGCTCATGCGGTAGTTGAACCCGATCTCCGAATGCTGGTAGTGCGGCGCCGGATCCCGCGACTGCGTGGCCCAAAAGCGCGCCTTGTCGATTAACGCCTTGTTGTTCGACACCAGCATCCCACCGCCCGAAGTGGTGATGATCTTATTGCCGTTGAAAGAAAAGATGCCAGCAACACCCCGCGAGCCCGGAGCAATGCCTGGGGGGAAACCTGAAGGCTGAAACCTGAAACCTGAAGGCTCAGGTTTTGCGGCCCGCAAAACCTCAGGTCTCAGGTCTCCAGTCTCAGGTTTCCGGTTCTCTCCCCAGTAGACCGCGCCGAGTGCCTCCGCGGCATCCTCGATCATCGGGACTCCGTACTCCGCGCAGATTCGCTCGATCGGATCGATGTCCGCGCTCTGACCATAGAGGTGGACGACGATGACGGCTTTTGGCAGCCGGCCCTTTTTCGCACGGTCCGCCAGAGCCTCGGTCAGAAGAGCAGGATCCATGTTCCAGGAACGATCGTCGCTGTCGACGAACACGGGGCGTCCCCCGTCGTAGGTGATCGGGTTGGCGGAAGCGCTGAAGGTCAGCGAGGAGCAAATGACCTCGTCGCCCGGTTTAATTCCGATCCAACGCAGGGCCAGGTGCAACGCCGCGGTACCTGAGGACAAAGCAGCCGCATGGGCGCTGCCCACCCGGGCGGCGAATTCCTGCTCGAACGCGTCCACCTGCGGCCCAAGCGGAGCGATCCAGTTGCTGGCGAAGGTCTCCTGCACCAGCTTCAGTTCGTCGCCACCCATATGCGGTGAAGATAGGTAAATACGCGGTTTGGTCATGATGAGGAAAGCTGAGACCGGAGACCTCAAACTTGAAACCTGAAGGCTGAGTCCCCAAACCTGAATCTGGAAACCTGAGTGCTCACGCAGAGGCACAAAGATTGGAGTTTAACCACGGATTACGCGGATTTCGCGGATTGAAGGAACTACAAAGCCACGAAGGAACCAATGAGGGATTTCTGGCCGCGAAATGGCTCAAACCCCACCACCTTCCACCCGGCCGGAACATCCCGCCACACCACTGATCCGGCGCCGATATACGCTTTGTCGCCTACTCCACGCGGCGGGCAGGCACACCCATTACAAGCGTGTCCGCCTGCACATCGCGAGTCGCAAAAGATCCAGCCGCGACCTTCGCCCACGATTTCACCGAAACACGCGGCGCGATCACTGCATTGGACCCCACAAACGCTCCTTCTTCGATCGACGCCCACCCCGAGACCCTCACGCCCGGACAGACCTGCACGGCATCACCGAGGACTGCATCGTGCCCGATCGAAGCACCGACATTAACGATGACATCCCGCCCCACGCGAACATTCGGCCCAATGAACACCAACGGTGCGATGATCGTTCCTGCACTCAGCACCGCGCTTGGCGACACCACAGCGCTGGGATGTACGAGTATCGTCTGCTTCTTTCCGGCTTTTCGCAGGCGCTCACCCCAGTCGTGGCGGACACGATTGTTGCCAATCGCGATAACGAAAGCCAGCAATTCGGAAGCAAGAAAGGCCTCCAAGCTCCCTTCACAAACCGCCCCGCAGATTGTCAGTCCGACCATACCGGGAGCATCGTCGAAAAAGACATGCTTCATCCAGCCCACAGCGCGAGCACTCTCCAAGACCTCAGCGCCGAACCCGCCAGCGCCAAGAATCGCGAGTGTCTTGTTGCCGTTCATTGTGCCGTATACCCGCCGTCCACAGGCAGCACTACTCCCGTGATCCATCGAGCCTCGGGTGAGAGAAGAAAGCGTATCGCGTGGCCCACATCCTCGGGATGCCCGAAGCCGAGCGGATGCCGTTCCTTGATCACGTTCTGCTGCTCTGGAGTGATGTATTTGAACATATCATCGACAAGCGGCGACGGCACGATGCCAGGCGCAACGGCATTCACACGCACGCTACGCGGCGCCCATTCAACCGCCAACACACGCGTAAGGCCCGCAATGGCTGCTTTGCTCGCAGCATAAGCGCTCATTCCACCGGCCCCGGCAACTCCCATAATACTAGATATCAAAACCACCGAGCTCTGCCGATCGCCTCCAAACAACGGGGAAAAAGTCCGCAAGAGACGTTGAGCGCCGTCAACATTCACCGCAAAGACTCGCCTCCAACTCGCATCACTCGTACGATGAGCCGCGCAAAGTAACCCCACTCCTGCAGCATAAACTATTCCGTCAAGACTGCTCCATTCTTTGGAAACCTCCGCGAGTAGACAGCCCGCCGCGCTTTCGTCTGTCGCGTCGAACTGTGACACCCGAGCTTCAGGAAAGGCCTGTACGAGGCGAGGTCCTTTTTCCCTTCGACAGTGAGTCAACCAAAGACTTGTCTGACCGTCATTGAGCACGCTCGCGCAAGCGCCACCCAGCACGGAAGACCCACCAACGACTAGGATCCGTCGCGAACTCACCCGGTAAATCGGTCCTCAACGAGTGCCACTAGATCGCCCACCGTCACGCAGCGCTGAAGGGCTCCTTGCGGTGGCGCAAATCCAAGCTCGGTATCGAGCAAACCCATAACCGCTACCCGACCCATGGAATCCCATGCCGCGAAGGAGCTGAGTTTTGCGTCGTCAGTCAGTTTTTCGGTTGGGATGCCAAGTTCCTGCCCGAGTTTCTGCAGAAATTCCTGTTTGATCATTATAAAGTTTTTTTGAGGTTGATCAACGCCACTCGAGAATGCACCCACCCCAGGAGAAGCCAACGCCAAAACCCGCGAGCAGAAGCTTCATCCCGGGAATTATTCGTCCTTCGGTCACGAAATGTTCAAGCACCATTGGGATTGTTGAAGAAACCGTGTTGCCGCAATGCGCGAAATGGACCGCAAACTTTTCCTGTGGGATTCCGATCTTCCGTCTTAGATGCTCCAGCATGTAGGCGTTCGCTTGGTGAAAGACAAAGAGATCGATGTCGTTTATGGTCAGGCTTGCCTTTGCGAGCACCTGATTGACTAGTCCGGGGACGGATCTCAAAGTAAAACTGAAAATCTCAGGCCCATTCATGAATAGGCAAGCGGGGTTAGGCGCGCCCGCAACAATAGGTGCTTCACTCGGATGCCTCGCTCCCCCTGTCGCAACAATCAGCTCCTTTTCGCCGCGGCCGTCGGTCCCTAATACGAAGGAATGAAGGCGATGTGGAGACGCAGAATCGAGCAATGTCGCAGTACCCGCGTCGCCAAAGATTGTCCGTGTGCCCTTGTCGGACGGATCGAGAAGTTTGGTATAAGTTTCTCCCGTGAGCAGCAGAACGCGGCGAGCCTGTCCGCTCGAGAGCAACGCCTGCGCAAGCGACAAACCATAGATATACCCCGAGCATCCCAGGTTGAAATCCAATGCTGCGCAGGTCGTGGGGAGCCCTAACCGATTCTGCAGCACGCAAGCCGTGGTCGGCAGCAGGTAGTCGGGTGACTGCGTACAGAATAGCAGCCAATCGCAAGCGACCCCGTGCCGCGCTAGGAGCGCTGTGGCAGCGCGCGCGGCGAGATCCCCTGCTGTTTCATCAGCCGCGGCAATATGGCGAAACTCGATTCCAGTCTTCTCCAGGATCTTGTCTGCTGACCAGTCGGGAAAAAGAATGGCGATTTGATCGTTCGACAGCACGCCTAAGGGAAGATAACTAACGATATCTGTGATCATCTGAGTTGGACTCTGATCCTTTCTTGATCCGAAATAGGATAGACTATTCGCAATTCGGATGCCCTTGGGCTTTTCTCCTATACACCTCACGAAACACAGCTTCGAAGTGACGAACGCCTTCGGCAAAGGAAAGATGCTCTTCATAATACCGCTTACCATTCGCTCCCATGCGCTCTCGCTCGAGCATAGGCATGTGAAACAACTCAAGCACGGCCGCGGTAAGACTGCCAGGGTTTTCCGGCTCGAAAAACACTCCTGCATGTGCGTCGCGAACCAGCGCTGCCGCATCTCCTATCACTCCCATCAATATCGGCTTTCCGGCATACAGATACGCTTGGGCCTTCGACGGGATGGTAATCGAAAAGAGTGGATCTTTTCTTAGGTGGACCAATACCGCATCTGCGGCCTTGGTCACTGCCATCGCTTCCTGAAAAGAGCGTCTTGGAATGAACTGCACATTAGGCAGACCGGCCGACAATGCTTTTAGTCGGTCCATCTCGACCCCGCCTCCCATGAAAGTGAACAACACCTCCGGTGCTTTCTGCCGGAGGATCTTGGCCGCGGCAATTACTGTGTCCAATGCCTGCACTTTGCCCATTGTCCCGGCAAACAATACATTGAATCTGCCCGCAAACCGCAATTCCTGGCGCAACTGCGCGGCGTCCTCCTTCGATAGCTCGGTACCGACCTCTTCGCACCAGTTGTAGATCACTTCGATCTTCGACTCAGAGATCCCAGAGCTAATGAGATGCCGTTTGAACCCTGGAGACAACACCGTAATGCGATCAGGCGAGGCGTATTCTCGACGGCACCAGCGCTTAAGCACGCCTCCGATCCAACGGCTCTTCAGCATTCCTGACTTTATCACCGATTCTGGCCAGAGATCCTGCACATCCAGGACAACTGGACACTTATACCGCCACCGGATCATGCGCCAAGCCAGTCCCAACGTTATCAAATTGTAGACATAAACAACATCAGGCGGCCGAACGAGAATCGGCGCCAACAGCGCCGCACTAGCTCCAAAGCTAAGGTAATTGGCAATCCGGCGCAGTCCCGACTGATCATGGCTGGGGAAAAGTGCCAACCGCGTCACCGGGATAGAATCGATCATCTCGCGCTTCCACAGTCTAATTCGGTAGCCTGGATAGAGTTTCCCTCCAGGGTAATTCGGGAATCCCGTAACGACTTCCACTTCGTGACCGAGGTCTCTTAGCGCTTTTGCGAAGGGCAGCCCTTTGAACATGGGTTCAGGCTGAAAGAACTGCGTCAACAGCAGGATACGCATCTGAGATTGAAGTAACAGTCGAGTTCCGCCTCCCCCGATCAATCTGTGCGCACTCCTCGCTGTCTATTTTCTCCAAACAACCCTGTTCAAATAATCCTTATAACTCAAAATGATCCGCACCACCTTCTCTGAAACGTTGGGCATGCTGTAATCCGCGACTGGGCGCAGTGTGCGCTCCGCACCACGTCCCTGCTTGACAAGGACGACCAACGCCTCCTTGACGGCGCCATAATCCATCCCGGTCATCATCACACTCGCTTCTTCCATGCCCTCCGGCCGTTCGTGCGCTTCGCGGATGTTAAGCGCAGGGAAATTCAGAATCGACGACTCCTCTGTGATCGTTCCGCTATCTGAGAGCACCGCGTGGGCGTGGAGCTGGAGCTTGATGTAGTCACAGAAACCCAGCGGCTTAAGCAGTTCGATCCGCGGATCAAGGTGGACCTTCCCCGCTTCGAACCGCTTGCGTGTCCGCGGATGTGTCGAGACGATAACCCGCTGGCCGTAGTCTCGGGCCAATCCATTGAGAATCTCGACCAGGCCCGCCAACTGCCGGGGCGAATCGACGTTCTCTTCGCGGTGAGCACTGACGACGAAATATCCGCCGACGGGCAAATCCAATCGCTCCAGTACGGTCGATGCATCGATCTTCGGTCGATAGTGGTTCAACACTTCGAACATCGGACTACCTGTCTTGATCACCCGGTCCGCTGGCAATCCCTCGCGCAACAAATACTCCCGGGAGATGTCGCTGTACGGAAGATTGATGTCAGAGATATGATCGACGATCTTGCGATTGATCTCTTCAGGGACACGCTGGTCGAAGCAGCGGTTGCCTGCCTCCATGTGGAAGACCGGAATCTTACGGCGCTTCGCCGCATAAGCCGCGAGGCAGCTGTTGGTGTCGCCGAGCACCAAAAAAGCATCGGGTTTCGCCACCTCAAGCAGAGCGTCGGTTCGAGCAATGATATTGCCGACCGTCTCCATGGCAGTTTTGCCCACAGCCTCCAAAAAATGGTCCGGCTTGCGCAGGTCTAGATCATCAAAGAAAACTTGGTTCAGCTCGTAGTCGTAATTCTGGCCCGTGTGAACCAACACATGGTCCACATAGCGGTCCAGGGCACAAAGGACGCGAGAGAGCCGGATGATCTCCGGCCGCGTGCCGACAACGGTCATTACTTTCATGGGGAAGCAGCGGAGCTGGGAGCGAGGAGCAGAGAGAGCGGGGCAATATGCGAACAGCGGGGGCCAATGAAAAATGAACGCAGAGCAGGAAACAAGTATTACATTAGGGTTGTTCTGTCGGATTAACCGCAAAGAGCACAAAGATCGCAAAGTGAGGGCTCATGACGTTTGGCATTTCCAATCTACATGTTCTTTACGGCGAAACTCCACCCTTCTTCCTCGTGAATTCTGCGGACAAACTGGCTGGAATTGGAAGTGACCGCAATGAGCGCGGAGAAAGATGCCAACCGACAACAGCGTCCGATTCTGGTCTATGCGCTCTTTGCGTTCTTTGCGGTTAAAATCCTGGCTTGTTTTTCGGATTACGTGCAGCCAATGCCCAGGCCGGAAGCAACTGATTTGACCGCAAGGAGCACAAAGACCGCAAAGTGAGGGCTCATGACGTTTGGCATTTCCGATCTATGCGTTCTTTGCGGTTAGATCTACTCAGGCCTTTAAGTGACTGTCATCGGGTACGTATCCAGCCTCGTCGGATCGAAGATCTCACTGGCCCAAAAGAGTGTGACGAGCTCGCCGGCACCAACATTCTCAATCGAATGCGCGTAGCCCGGTGGGATATCCACCACCTTGAATTCACGGCCGCTCACCCGGTGCTCGATGACCGTCGGCGGTGCGCTGGACGCTTCCTCCCCGCTCCCCGCTCCCTGCTCTGTGCTCATCCTTGAATGTTCGGCGTTCGACGTTGGATGTTCGAAGTTCGTTTTTACTGCTCCGTGCTCCGCGCTCAATATGGAGCGAAAGCGAATGACCGCCTCTCCCTCAACGACGAGGAACTTCTCTGTCTTGGTGTGATGGTAATGATTGCCACGGGTTATCCCGGGCTTTGTGCGAGAGACAAACAGCTGGCCAAACTGTGCGGACTTCATGAACTCGGCGAGGGTTCCCCGGTTATCGGTTCTCTGTTCTAGGGCGTACGCGAAGTTCGGTCCGTCCAGGTAGCTTAGGTAGGTGGCGTAGAGGCGCCGGGTGAATTCGTCCGCAAAAGAGGGCAGTACGAGCGACTGGCGAGAGGCGCGGAAGGAGCGGATTTTATCCGCCAACTCGCCAAGGGCAACCCGATATGAGGTGTTCACTTCTCGGAAGAAGGGAGCAGGCAGGACCTGCGGCGAACGCCCAACATTCAACATCGAACATCCAACATCCAACGGCGAAGGGCTGCCGGCAGGGAGTACGGAGCCGGGAGCGGAGAGCAAAGAGGCTGGGGCTGACGGAACTTGCGGCGAACGTTGAACATCCAACATCGAACGCGGAACAACCAACGGCCGGGAGACAGGAGCTTCGGAAAGGATAGCCACGAAGGCGACAATGACGTCGTCGATGTAGACGAGATCGAGTTCCCGTGCAGGATCCGAGATGGAAATCGGAAGATCGTGGGCGATGTTATGGCAGAACGTCGCGGTGACCGAGTTATAGTTTGGGCGGCACCATTTGCCGAAGACGTTTTTCAGTCTGAAGATCACGGCGCTGCCGCCAGTCGTTTCCGTCCAACGCTGCAGCGCCTCCTCGGCGTTGCGTTTGCTGACGCCATAGGGGTTGTCCAACGCGGCTTGGATCGACGACGACAACACGAACAGAGGCCGACGGCCCAGAGCGGAAAGCGAAGCACAAAGAGACTCTGTGAAATCGGCATTGCCGGTTTTGAACTCCTCCGCCCTCTGCGGCCGGTTGACTCCGGCCAAGTGGTAGATCACATCGGCTTCGCGCAGACCGCGTGAGAGGTTCTCAGCGGGTGTATCAAGGTCATATCCGATGACCTCGGTATCCGGTCGGCGCCGCAAAGCTTCGACGAGATGTTTGCCGATGAAACCGTTCGATCCGGTGACGAGGATGGTCATGCTTGTTATCTGTTATTGGTTAATGGTTGTTGGTTAATGGGAACCATCCGATCGCTATTGGATAATAGTTGCTGGTTGACAGCTATTGGTCACTCGGCGGACGCGGCGGCACGCTTGAGATAGGCCATATAGCCGTTGATTAGCTTGACGGCGGTCAGGCGAGGACTGAAGACCGAAGACAGAGGGCGGAAGGCAGAGGAGGATCACCTCCCGCAGAAGCTGCCAGGCATGGCGATCATACGGCCAAGCATGCCACCGATTTCGTCGCAATTCGCTGACAATTCATGCCCGCGGGTCTCTGCCAAGTACTTGTACTCCATCGCTCTGTATAGCCAATGCCGCGTTTCGTTCAATTCCCCGTCGGCATCTGTCAATTTCGAAACGAAATGCGCGGGATACCGGCGTTTCGCCCAGGACTCAGAAATGCATGCCCCAACGGAACGAGAGGAGCGGCGAATCTGATCCGTCAGTGAGTACATTTCTTCCCTCGGCCATCGCTTTGTTTCCTCGAAAACCGCCAAATCGAGTTCACACGCTTTCTGGTAGACTCGCAATTGCTCAAACCGCTCGATCTTCTCGCTCATCATTCGGTTTTCCGCCGTCCGTCCTCAGTCCTCTGCCATCAGTCTTCCGTCACCGAACCTCTCGTCCCGCTTTCCAGCACTCGAGATCCTCAAAGCTTCTTACCGCCGTTCTTCTAACTGAATCCATCTTCCGCAATTCCCCAATAACAAATGGCGATTAATCGACTCCCAGATACCAATAACCGATAACGAGTAACAGTTCCGCGCTGCCCAATAACCATTAACAAATAACCCGTTCCTGCCTACGGCGCAATGCCGCGCCGCGCCATCGCGTCCCTGATCTCGGGCAGGGTCAGAAGAAGTTCGGTCATCTGATCCACGTCCAAACGCCGGGTGTTGTGGGAATGATAGTCTTCCAGCTCCCCTACCTTTGTTCCGCCCTCGGAGAAATAGAGGCTGTAGTTCAAGTCCCGGTTGTCTGCCGGCACACGGAAATAGTCGCCCAGATCCTCGGCCTTGGCCATCTCTTCGCGAGTCAACAGCGTCTCGTAGAGCTTTTCGCCATGCCGGGTTCCTATCACCTTCACCGGGTTGTCCACACGCAACAGACGCTTCACCGCCTCGGCCAGCGTGCCGATCGTCGCTGCTGGCGCCTTTTGGACAAACAAGTCGCCAGGCTTCGCGTGCTCGAACGCGAAGAGCACAAGATCCACGGCGGCGTCCAGGTTCATCATGAACCGTGTCATGTTCGGATCGGTCACGGTCAGCGGCAGTCCCGCCTCGATTTGATGCACGAACAAAGGGATGACTGAGCCACGCGACGCCATGACGTTTCCGTAGCGCGTAACGCAAAACGTCAAGCCATGTTCGGCAGCCACGCGCGAGCGCGCGACGGCAACCTTCTCCATCATAGCCTTAGAGATTCCCATCGCGTTGATCGGATAGGCAGCCTTGTCGGTGCTCAGCACAACGACCTTCTTCACCCCCGCTCCCATAGCAGCCTGAAGAACGTTGTCCGTTCCAACAACATTTGTCCGGACGGCCTCCATCGGATAAAACTCACAAGACGGCACCTGTTTGAGCGCCGCCGCATGGAAAATGAAATCAACGCCATCAGCAGCCTCCCGGATGCTGTCGAGACTGCGGACGTCACCAATGAAGAACTTCAGCTTCGGGTCATGGTATTGATGCCGCATGTCATCCTGCTTCTTCTCGTCCCGCGAAAAGATGCGGATCTGCCGGATATCCGTCTTGATGAATCGGCGCAGCACCGCGTTGCCGAACGAACCAGTACCACCGGTGATTAACAATGTCTTGCACTTAAACATAATCTTCTCTTTTTCTCAGAATCCATTCTCAGTAGGACTAACCTCATGGTTAGGTAATCCGATCTACGATCACACTCGGAAAATGCTAACTCTGTTATGATGTTTCGTCAGAGCCTGACCGCTGAACATCCCGTATGCCGGCTGCCGGCTTTCGACGTAAGGAAGCACGATCAAACCGAATTGGAACAAAACGGCCTTCCAACAATCTTTGGGCAAAGACAACAGCTGCTTCCAGTTTGCACCATCTACGCTTCCATAAAGACTGGAATATCGCCCTTTGTTCACCCGGCTGGGTTCAACACACGTTGATATAAGCCCAAGATTTCCGAAATCCGATGCATATAATGAACTTCCATCAAGCGGCACCACTCGCTCGTAACGCCCTGTCTTCTTATCGAGCCGAATAATGTAGTTCTGCTCCAGCTCCGAATCCGAGCCATAGATCAGGCAATCCGGACGCACCAGCATATCCACGGCGCGAACCATTTGGTTCCCTCGTCCTATCCAGTCCAGATCTCGGAAATCTTTGGATAAAGCGGCAATGCCAGGGGTCCGTCCGTGGTCGCCTGCCAAGACCCAGTAATGACCTGCGTAAGCATCCACCACGATGTTGTGAATGTGATGAATGTCGCCTTTGCGGAATTCATAAGCCAGTTCAAAATGCCGCCCGCTATCGTCCGAGCAGTATACTCGGACTTGAACACCATCCATCTCCACCCCGCCATATTCGCCGAATAGAAGCCGATTCCCGTCGGCGGATAGATTGATTGGCCGGGAACCGCGGGTCACGCCCCAAGTTCGCAGCATCTCAACTTCATCGGGTCCAGCGCGGTAGATTCCATCGCGGGCTATAGCTACGCGAGATCCGTCCGGGAGTACCTGCAATGCCTGAATATTGAGCCTCAATGCCCTCGCGGCCAAGGGAAACCGTGCTGCCAACGGCTTCCATCCTCGCGATGGGACTTCACAATCCAAAACCCAAGTTCGTCCGCCGTCGTCTGACCGGTGGATCGCATAGTCCCGGGAGACGTACAGAGTGCCCCTCTCACCGATGAAGAGTGCGCGCCCTCGTGTCCCCCCGCAATATTCCAATGCTATCTCAGGTGCCCCCACGGTTTTCTTATCATCCAAATACCGTAATACGGATAAGGTCGTTTCGCAGTTTTGCGCCAATAGAATTCGAATACTTCCCCGGCCCTTGCCCAGTCCACGCGCACCGTACCAACGAGCCCTTCATGGATGACTCCTTCCGCCACCAAGTCCCGCCCCACCTTCTTTCGGCAAAAACAGAACTTGGCATACTCGTCCCGCCGCAATCGAACCGTCCAGTCCTTTGTCGTTCCGTCCTGAACCACCCGATAGCACCGTTCCCTAAAGAAGTCTTTGATTTGCCAATCCGGGCGGATTTCTTCGACAACATGTCCGATCGTGATGCACTCCCGCAACGGTATACCCACGCTCACAATCAAGCCTTTGTGCTCACAGATCCGGTAATAGCCCGAATCCTCGCCATGCGGCGAGGGTTTTCGTTCGTTCAAGTTATCGCGAAGTAACTCGTCTGCCAGCGGACCGTAAGCCGCAAGCATGTTGAATGGAAACAAACTCCGCTTGACCCCTTTTCTCCGCAAGAAGAGTGCGTTCACCAAGCCGACCGCGCAAGGCGATCGGAGAGGGTCGTAGGTGGTAATGCCTGGTGTTTCGGATTCCAGTTCGTCGGTCTGGTACGTGGCGTTTGTCGGCATCACCAAGGTGCCGTCCGGTCCAGCCAACCTCAGCAGATCGTCCACCAAAATCTGGGCTAGCACAAGAGGATTGGTTTGCGCTTCGCCGCGCTCATTCAATATTTCCATCCCCCCAATTCCTGTATGGACCATGGCGAGGACGCCATTCTTCACGCCAACGTCTCCCAGATATCGCAGCAATGCCTCTCGCCGACATCGCTGAGAATTGGGTTTCCCGCGTTTTTCTCTGCCCCTTCGCCAACGCCTCAAGGGAGGACAGCTCCAATAGAGTTGTCGCGCAAGCCGTTCTGCAAGGATAAGTAATGCATCCTTCCAGAAAGTAACTTTGTCATGCGGCAAACTAATAGCGTTAAATTCCGAAATGACCCGCTCAGAGGAATCCGTGTCTCTTTCCGCGTTTTTCTCCTTCGCAGGCACAACGTGAATTTTTCACACGCTCCCCTGCGGAGCCCGAACGAATGCCTGGCGGATGCGTGCGGCGATATCACTACCGGTTAAGCCATACTTCTTAAGCAAGTATTTGTATTCACCAACCTTGCCGAATCTGTCAGGAAGTCCGACGAACAGCTGCGGAGGAGACCGTTTCAACGTTGCTTTGAATTCCGCCACAGCACCCCCAAGGCCACCGATGATACTGTGTTCCTCGGCGGTGACCAGTAACGCTGATTCCGTGCAGGCTCGCGCGACAGCATCGTTGTCCAACGGCTTGATCGTATGCATATTTACCACGGCTGTGTCGATGCCATCGCCCTCGAGCAGCTTGGCCGCCTCAAGTGATTCATGCACCATAGTGCCAGTGGCAATGACAGTGACATCCCGCCCCTCGCGTAACCGAATGGCCTTGCCCAATTCGAAGGGGTAATCGGCCGTGTGGACGATTGGACTGTTCATCGCGCCCCCCAGACGCAGATAGACGGGGCCATGGTATTCGGCCGCAGCAAATACGGCCTTGACGATCTCCACGCCGTCACACGGCGACACTACCACCATACCTGGCAGCGCGCGCATGAGCGCAATATCCTCAATCCCATAGTGCGAGTTCCCTGACATACCCATGACCAAGCCCGCACCCGTACCCACCAACTTCACATTGAGCCCCATATACCCGAGGTTTAAGCGCACCTGCTCGTAGCTGCGCATGGTGATAAAAGTGGCATAGGTCGTGGCGAACACAACAAAGCCCTCTTTGGCCATCCCAGCCGCCACACCAATCATGTTCTGCTCGGCAATCCCCATATTGTACAACTTGCCGGGGTGCACTGTCTTGAAGCGCTCGAGGCCGGTCAGTAACGCCATATCAGCTGTAAAAACCGATAGATTGGGAAGGCCAGCTGCCAGCTCGGTCAACGCAGTCACAAATGCACCGCGATGTCCCATCTTGGATAAGAACCGCGCATTGAGATTGTTGAATTCCATGGCTATGGTCAACTCGAGTGGGAGATCTCGGCCACGGCCTGCTCATAGAGATCCTTCGGCAATCGCGCATGGTGCCACTCCTTCTTGTTCTCCATGAATGACACCCCCTTACCTTTGACAGTATCTGCCACTACCACCTTGGGCCGGCCGTCGCGGTGCCCTGTCGCCTTCGCGAACACGCCGAATAGGTCACCCATATGATGACCATTGACGGTGAAGACCTCAAATCCGAAGCTGCCGAATTTGTCCTCTAAACTGCACAAGGCCATGATCTGCTCGGTCGTGCCATCGTATTGCAGCTTGTTGCGGTCAACGATAAAAACGAGGTTGTCCAGTTTGAAGTGTGCGGCCGACATGGCCGCTTCCCAAATTGAACCCTCGTCGCACTCGCCGTCACCCAGCAACACGAAGATGTTACCGTCACATCTTTTTCGCCGAAACGCCAGTGCCATGCCGATTCCCTGAGCGGGTCCCATTCCTAGGCTACCCCCTGAGAATTCAATACCTCTACCGATGTTCATGACCGGATGCCCGGGCAGGTCGGAACCATCGATCTCGAAGGTATCGAGATCCTGTTCGGGGAAACGACCGGTGAAAGCGAGGGCTGTATAGAACGACAACACACAGTGGGCTTTGCTGGGGATGAACACATCTTTCCAGCCGTCCCGCTGACTCTTGCCGTACGGATTCATGAAGGCGCCGTACAAACATGCGAGGATTTCGGTGCATGAAAGCGCAGGGCCCAAGTGTGCCCCGTTGGCGCCGGCCCTATAGGCCATCTCGATTGTTTTCAATCGCATCCGCTTGGCCAATTCCGTTAGTGCTTCGATAGATGCAGGCTCGATCATGGTTTTCAGGTACCTTTCATGCCTCCGTCAGCTCGGATAATCTGGCCAGTTACGAACGCCGACAATTCGCTGGCTAGGAACAGAACGACTGCAGCGATCTCGGACGGTTTCCCGAGCCGCTGCATGGTCGTCCTCGCCAGTGTCGCACGCATCATGTCGGGGTTCATGTGCCCGACCATGTCGGTTTCCGTCAGCCCCGGGGCCACGGCATTGACCCGAATACCAGCCACCCCCAGCTCGCTGGCCAATTTTCTGGTGGCTCCGATCAGGGCCGCTTTGCTGGCCACGTATTCGACTTGGGCCGGGTCGCCATCCAAGCCGGCCACCGAGGCGATGTTGATAATGCTGCCAGACTTCTGCTTGGTCATCTGGCGCGAAACATACTGTGTCACCAGCATTGGTGCAAAGAAATTGATCTGAAACACATCCTCCATGGTTTGGATCGTCGTCATCTGAAACAGCCTGCTCTCAGCCACCACGCCAGCATTGTTAACCAAGATGTCCACTGCCCGCCGCTCCGCTAAAATCGTGTTCATCCCGGCTTTAATCTGGGCTTGATCGGCCAAATCAAAATAGACCGGTGTGATCGTCACGCCGCAGCGGACAGCCAACTGCCTGAGATCGGCTTCGAATTTTTCGTTTGGTTGGCGCGCGCAGGCCCAGACATCAGCGCCGTGTTCGGCGAAGAGCTCCACGGTAGCCTTCCCAATACCTCGGTTGCTACCGGTGACGATTGCTGCTTTTTTCTTCAGTAGCACGATAATAACCAATTTCACACAACGTCAATAACGCGCGACAGGCTGTCAATGATGTCGTAGCCATCCCAGATCACGCCGATTTCGAGCGCACTGCCTACTGGCACGATACGGTCAATCCCGGTAAGGCGCTGGAGCAGAATAAAATCGAGCAAAACCTGCTTCTCTATGCCGAAATAGGTCAAGGTCTGATAGCGCGAATTGACGATCGGCGCAAGCTCGTCTAATGACCCGGCATCATACTCGTAGAAATAGCCAAACTCTCCGCGCAGACTATCGACTCCCGATGGAAGGCTTCGCAGCTGGATCCGGTACAGGTAATTGCCGATTTTCGAATATCCGGCCACAGCCGGACACTCGATGGAGTCTTGACACAAGCGCATCAATTTGTCCACCGCATGGAACTGCGAAAGACCGTATTTCTTTTCGGCGACACGGCCGACTGCCCCCCAAAACCGAGCCTTCGCTGCTGGCACCTGGTCCCCCTGCCACACAATGAGGTGGGGCGACGAACAGGCATTCTGATCCATCAGATATGTGTCGTTGTAAAAGCGCTCCGCCAGACGAGCCACCCCGTCGTCACCCAATGCAAGCACGGCATGCGCACCCAGAATACAGAACGAGTAGCGGTCAGCAAATGCGATGTCGACGCCGCGCTCCGGGATAGGAAACTTGCGAATATTCTGGATCGCTATGTCACCACCCCAGATAATCCGAGCGTTGCAGGTGGCCGAATACGCCCCCGTTATGGCATCATCGTGTCCATAGCGCACAAATTCAGTCATAGTCCGTAGTTCGGCAAAGCATTCGCGAGCCAACACGGCCCTCAGAGCGCTGCAAATGATCTCTGTTTGCGGGAAGGGTTTGGAGGGTACACGCACGACATTGGCGTTACCTGATAGGAGACCGAATACGAATGAAAATCCGAAATTGACCGGCACATTCGACGGGGTAATGTGGAACACACATCCGAGTCCGATGCGCACCCGCCGGCCAAGGTTGGAGGATTCAGATTCGTTCTTCAACTTTTCAAGATGCGCCGCCCGGCACCAGAAAGCAAACGCCAAGACGTCCGGATGAGCATTCGCGCGGAGGTCCGAACGCAGCTCCTGGGATAGCGCCCCGAAAAAATCACACGCGAGCCGGGAATAAGGCACCAACGGACGGAAACGACCTATCTCCCCGCCGACGAGATACTCCCGATTCGATTCACCTGCCATAGGTGTCGCTGCAACCCCTTACTTCGGATTCCCTTACGCGCCCATGGATCACGAATGTCTTGCCAAGTCTACCACATGGGCAGTCATCTTCGCCAATAAGTTCGCCGACGTCTTCAGATAACAAGCTATGCCCTGGATAGCTCGACGGCAGGAGCGACACCAGCTGGATGAGTCCCTCAGTATGCGGCGGGCAAAGTGAAAAGTCGGTATGTCGACGCACGATTACATCCGAGAAGTTCGAACAATGCAGCCGCCCGTGTTCGCACTCGATAAAGATCGAGCCGGTCTGCTCGACCATCCCATAATAGTTATGCACCCGACGGATGCCGCTGACCGCCTCAATCCCGCGTTTGAAAGCAGCATTGTCAACTGCGATCTGCTCCAGCTTTTTCCAGCCACCACCATGCAGTAAGATTCCGTTATTGATCGCGAGTTTCTTTCCTCTTTCGGCCAATGGTCTGTAGAAATGCTCCCAAATCATGAAGGTAAAGCCAAACAGAAGGATGTCTTCACCCTGATGCCTTTCGATGAACGCTGATACCACCGATTCATCGAGACACATATCCTCGTTAAGCGCGTAGGTCACATCATAGCCCAGCATCGAGAAACCAAGGATGCCGGCCCCTCTAGCGGAGAATAGCGCCCGGTCCTTAAGCGTAGCCGGTGAGTCAATGATCAGCATGGCCAACCGTTTTGGGCCGACAAAGTGCGCAGTGATCTTCACAAGTGCCTTCGTTTGATTGGCAGCATTCGCCTTATCGAGAAAAATCTTGGACACGCGCTGCCCTGTTGTTCCCGAGGAGGTCATGGTCTTCACGATCTGCCCCCTGTCGACGCTGAGCAGCTCGTACTCTTTAAACAGCCGCACTGGAACGAACGGAAAGTCTCCAACAGCATACGTCGCCGCCACATCAAAGCCCATGACATCCAGAATCCTTTTGTACTGGGCGCACTGTGCGTAGTGCTGATGGGTCAGCTCTGACAACGCTGTGGCGAAAACACTCGTCTTTTCTGCCTTGCCAAAGGAGAAAACTGGGCGAGTAAAGATGGGAGTTAGGTCAAACACCGAAGGCTCCGTTCAACCGAGCGCCGAATGAATTATCTTCCCGGATTCATTCCGAGGTATTTTTTCAATATAGACAACAGCGAAACCAAGTGGATTTATGCCTGTGCGCTCGGAGATGGTTTTCAGAAGCAGAGCCTCCGCATCCTTCTGAGTCACAAAAATCGTAAGCTTGTCATCGACGCCGGAGCAGGCGCAATCGTAGCCGGCGTTACGCAGGAGCCGTTCGACTTCGTCGAGGTTGATGCGGTTGCCGAAAAGTTTTAAGAATCGTTTCTTTCGGCCCACTATATAATAGAAACCATCTTGGTCGCGCTTGGCCATGTCACCGGTCTGCAGAATCCCATTGTTCTCGTCCCCCTTGCTTAAGTCGCCGTAGCTGCTAGCGTACCCAAGTGAAACATTGTCGCCCTGATAAAAGAGTTCGCCGACCGTATCAGCGCCTTCGATAACATTACCGCTATCACCGACCAGCCAAAATCGCCCTCCAGGTATGGCGACACCCATGCTGGCAGCCTTGGTACGCGCGAATTCCCATGGCAAATAAGACATACGGGCAGTCGCTTCGGTCTGCCCGTACATGATGATAAATTTTATCCCTTTGTCCGCACAAACCTCAACAAATTCGGCCGCCAACTCCGGACTCAGTTTTCCACCCGCCTGGGTGAGGTATTTCAAAGACGGTAGATCCATGCGCGCGAAACGCAGCTTCTTCAACATCTCAAAAGTGTACGGCACGCCGCTGAATGTCGTAGCCTGCCGCGTTCTCAGGGTTCCCCAAAATCGCCGGTCCATAAGACTCGCATCAGTCAAAACAATAGAAGCACCGCGCAATAGATGGCTATTGATGATTGACAAACCAAATGTGTAGCTCATCGGCATCGTCGTGATCGGACGATCTGCGCTCCCAATCCCCAGATACTGCGCAATAGCCTCTGCATTGCTATCGATGTTCTTGTATGAGAGTCGAACTAACTTCGGACTGCCCGTACTACCTGAGGTCGTCAGCAATAAGCCCAGTTCGCCATGCACTTCACAGCCCTGAGCGTCGGCGGTCTCAATCAAACAATAGTCACCAAAGTTCGCCAAGACTCGGGAATCCAGGATTTCGGATACCCTTTTGCCTGGCAGATAGACGTAGGCCGGGTGATATGCCGCGAAAAGCTCGGCAAGAACCGCAGGATTCATACTGCTGTTTAGGAGCACCGGCACAGCGCGCCTCCGCAAGAAGGCCAGATACCCGACAATCGATTCAAACCGGTTCTCACATAGCAGGAATCCGATCCGCCTCGCGTGAATATGCTGCCCCAAATCGTCCGCTGCTGTTGCCAAGGCCGCATAGCTAATCTGCTCGTCCTCCTCGGTAATGACCGCAGGTTTTACACCGTGTTGTTTGAGTTCGTCGTAAAAGTTCATTGCTGAGATAACGGATCGTTCTTCGAAACCATCTGTTCCTTAGCGCAAGCTAAACCGGCAGCGGACGCATCCGCACGGTTGGACGCTCAACTCGAGACGCGCTCTCCCGCGCCTCCCATTCTACCAATGATTGGTCCCTGCTTCTTCAAGCAAACTTGGATCCTGCAAGAACAGTCTCTAAAGACTTTCACATTTCGATTCCTAACTTTTGAAGAATAATCTTACCTTTATCATAAGAGCTGAAATCAATTATGTCTTCGGTGTCCATCATAATACCAAAAACCTCCTCCAAGTTTGCAACCATTCGCATGTGGCCGACCGAATCCCAACTCGGAGTGCTCTGATAGACGAGAGCGGCATTGAGATCAGCGTCGACCAGTGAAAAACACACCTTAAAAACCTCGTTGTACTTTTGTAGATTATCCATTGTCAGCACGTTTTTATCATCATTCTCCCGTATTTGGTAGGAGCTCTGAGGAGTTGTTTCGCGACTTCGCTCGTTTTTAACCTAAATCGAAATAACAAATTCTGATCAAAATTTGGATTTCGCTTCTCGCGGGATATCAAACCTATTCCCGTTTTATTAAACTGGCATTCCCACCAGCGCGGGTTTGATCTTCTCGCTGTTTTTTGGAAACACGATAAGGTGCGTCGCCTTGGATTTAGTCCCGATGCAAGATGACATCGATCCTCGCCGTCCCGCTCGCGACGCTGCCAAAAGAGGGCTGCGACTTCATTTCTTGCCCATCAAATTGTCAGAATCCATGAACTCCACGATTCGCTTGCCTTGCTCCCGATAGTTTTTGTGATGGAGGACAAAGTCCCGGCCTCGAAGGCCAATGCGATCGAGTTCTATCCGCGGCTGTTCTTGCAGGCTCCTCAAGAGCGTCGCGAGTCCTTCCGGCGTTTCGCGATCAAGCCACACTATGTAGGGATCGTACTCTGCCGGAATACCTGGAAGTCGTGTGCTAACAACCGGGCGTCCCGCAGCCATATACTCGATCAGCTTTGAAGGGAATGAATAAGGAGTGAAGCTCTGACGCGACAGCCGTGGGTTTACTAGTACAGTCGCCTCTTGCGCTCGGCGAATAGTCTCTACAGGAGAGACAAAGCCAGGGAAGTAGATGCGACGGTCTCTTTCTGCCCTACGGCGAACATCCTCCGCCATGTCTCCTCCCCCGAATACCCAAAGCCGGGCGTCTTCACTCGGTAATTTCGCGAACGCGTCAAGCAGTAATAAGACGCCATTGGATTGCGACAGTCCCCCAGTGTAGAGAACCACGAACTCGGTCGGCCGGCCATCTGGTTCAGGCGTCATTTTTGCCGATTCCTCTGATTCGATCGAAACGACTCCCTCCATTACTATTGCCGGGATGCTTGGCGCGTAATCCTCTGTGACTTGCCGGGTAAGAGCGATCACCCCGTCAGAAGCTAGAACTGCACGATGTACCATAGAATAGTCGATTGGCCGCAAGGCCCGACGCCACCATGATTCGCGGTCAGCTTTCAGGACCGGTAGATCCGTAATGAGCACAGTGTTCTTTATCGGGAACAACAGTTTAACTAACCGAACCGCATAAAGATGTGCACTCGTTAATCCGAATTGGAGTATATGCCGCTTTCCCCCACGATTTGCGATTGCCCATCGGAGGAGCATGCCTGCGCAACCGATAAACCTAGTCAGTTGTTTCAATCCGAGTAGATTAATGAAAGGAACTAACCGGTTATCGCTGCCATTGCCTCGATCCCACTTTCTGTAGCCAGACCAAAGCCAACTCGATTTCGGGTAGTCTTTGATCGGAACCGTAGAAATCAAATCGATGACCTTTCCAGTACTCTCGATACCACGGATCACTGCCCACGAGAGTTTTTGGGTCTGAATCTCCGGCGCCGGATCGGCCTTCATAAGGGCGGACATCACATCTTCAGGAATGGCTCCCGAAATCATCACTATTCTTCCTCTGGTGGCGTCCGGTCCGTTTAATGCCTGGGTATTCATGATTGCGGCCGCCCCCTCTCTGTACCGAAGCTGTTCCACACGTTGGCCAATCGGGTATATGCCCTCTGTAGGAGCTTTAATCTCCTTGACCGCATAAGCTTGATCCGCAACTGAGGTAACGTAACCAATCTCAAACACCCGTAAAACAGTCTTTCGTTCCTTCGAAAATCGCGCCGGCGTATTCGCTTTACCTCCCGGCCCGCGCACCGGGCGTTCTCCAGTTTACTGGAAAAGCCGCCGCCCCTGCACGAGACGAGGGTTTTCTCCAAATTGTAACACGACACGCCCGCTCCGCGAACCAGGCGGAGCAGGAGATCGTAATCCGCAACAACCCGAAATGACGTGTCGAACCGCCCGAGCTTCTCAATCTGGGTGCGTTTTACAAAACACGCTTGGTGGCAGAGCATGGTGCGGTAAAGGAAAAAGCCACTTATGTGTTTAGGACTCTTGACCACCATCTGGAGCGGGTCGCTGAAATAATCGCCATAGATGAGCCCTAAATCCGGTTTCCGCCTAACTAATTCTCCCACCTTCTCCAGGACATCTGCGCCGTAAAGCGAGTCACCAGCGTTTAGAAACAGAACATAGCTGCCCCTAGATCTTTCCAACGCTTGGTTCATTCCTTCGTAGATTCCACCGTCCGGTTCGCAAATGACGATCGGCGCGTAGCCCACCGAAGTCTTAGCATAAAAATCCACGCTGCCATCGTTAGACCCCGCGTCTTTTATAATATGCTCGAAGTCACGGGATTCCTGCGCTCTTACCGACGCCACTGTCTGCCCAAGCCCTGCACCGGGATTTCGCGCGACCGTAATAATGCTGAATAACGGATTCTCCATAATTTCCTTTCCTATTATGCTATTGACCCCAACTTTTTCCGACTATGGCTATCGAAGACCTCGAATCGCCTTTCCACAAAAGCGAACGGTTGCCCAGTTGTGAGTAATTGATCTTCAGCTCATTAGGAATACGGACGTACCCGTCGAACGTAAAAGTTTGTAACAACTATCCCATAGAGACTTGCGCGAGCGATGAAACACCGGCAATCTATTGAATTCCTAAGAGAGACAACGGCAGATACTTCCCCTGCTTGCCGATGACCACCGAAGGATAGGCAGGGCTTGTTTGAACCAGAAGAAAAACAGCTCAATAGCCTCGCATTCCACACAGCGGACTCAAGAAATTTGCGCGAGATTATTTACCGACCACTGACAACCCCTTAACTGCACAGTCTTAGAATCTATCTACTTATCCAAAACGTTAAATCCAAAGTCGATCCCAAATCCTCTTTAGCGCAATATAAACGAACGGGCCATGTTATCCCGCGTCAATGCGTTCTTCCTTCCGTCGATTGCACTAAAAAAGGACGTGCCTTTATAAATATAAAAAATAGATAGCAACGCTATCCCACGGGTGGTTTCGTTAGAACTGCCAAAAATGTCCCCTTTAAAATTGCAAATAATGAGCATCACCAATAGGATAACCATCATATCTTTAATCCGCTCATCTGTAGCGGACTTCAACCCTCCCGATCCGATTGCTGCGAACGCACCGTACTCAAACAGGCAAAAAACTATGCCGCCGTAAAACATACTCTGCACATATCCATTATCCGAACTTCGGAAATCTTCATCCGGAATAAGAAAAATATCTCTCCCGTCTCCCAACCAGATATTCTTCGGAACGAACAAAAAATCTACCGCCGATTCTATACTACTGTCCGTCGCCATACTACCTATCCACCCCAAGTTCTTCCGAAACCTGGAGTCAGCATTTTTAGATTCCTCCTGCACGATTAAATTCAACCCAAATAACAACAGCAAAATCAAACTTGCGATCCAAAAGCCTTTCCCCCTTCCCCGCCGAAAAAATTCAAACAAGGTCATCCCCAGAACCGCGATTGCTGTGGTGATCAATCCGATCCGAGCATTCAACGTTATCGCTGGCAAAATTAGCGCGATCGCCACGACGTAAAATCCATTGAATCGCTGCCCTAGGACAATACAACACAATATCGCGATAGATTGGAAGACGGGCATTGAAAAGAAATAGTTGCCGCTGATTCCAAATCCGCGGTATTCCGCGTAATCATACCGAAACATGCTCAGCTCCCCGCCTTGCCCGTGCCGAAGCATCTCGCCATTGATTACGAAGTTCAAAGAAGGGAAAAAAAACAAAAACAAGGCTATCATTCCTTGGACGACTGCGACCGCTACCAAGAATTTTAATATAATATAATCATCCTGAGGGGAAAAATCTGCGATAATTATCGACAAAAATAGCGCACTCGGGATCACCTCGAACAAGAACAGAGCAATGCTGTAGGATCGGACGATCTTCCACTCACTCAACGCATCGACTCCGACTGAATATAATAAACACAGAACTAAACATATTATACAAACTCGCACCGTGCCGACTCCCAAGAATTTAAATAACTGTGCTCTCTCTAATAGTAGCAGATATGCCCACGCGAACGCTGCAACGAACTTCACTGGTCCAAACTCAAATTGTACTAATGGTGGCGAGTATATATATATGAATAGTAAGGCAATGATTCCTAACCCAAAGATTTTCATTCTCTTCGGAGCCCTGCGCATTCCCTCGAATCCCGAGGCATTTTCGCATTGATCCAACGGCGCTCTTCGGATTATTGAAGTATTTAAATGATTCTTAATAAGATGCATGCGAGGGCGATGAAAGGACCAACTCCATGGCCGTCCAGTTTTGCGTGGTCGATCTCCAGTTGTTTAGGGAGATCGATGTACTTGCCTGTCGAATCAATAATCGTGAGGATTCTCCCCACAGGGACTCGTCCCATTGAAAATTTACCGAAGATTGCCGAATCATAGGGCTTATATCCTCACAAATACTTCGCCAATCGCATTTTCTTGTCTTCGAGTTGATAGCAGACGCTATTCCAAAGGATTCTTAGGGAAATCCGCCCATCATACTTTAGACGTATATAATCCATCGTTCTATTGTTACGAAGAATCCGTCTTTCGAAAGAGTCATGATACCGGCTACCCAAAGCAACGTCCAGTGACGAAAGCATGGCGTTCACACGCTGCCAGTAGTGAATCCCTGCCTCGGCACTCGTCGTCACCCTCTGGCTGAGTCCACCCGGTTGTTTTCGATAGACCGACATACATTCTTTGAGGTAATGGATCTTCCCTGCTGCGCCCACGAGAATGCTTGTCGCCAGATCTCCGCTAGGAAAATCGGCGAACCCCGCTGGGAACGCGGGGAGGACTGCCCTCCGAACGATTAGGCTAGCTGTAGGTACCATCCAATCTTTCTCTATAAAATCTCGAACTGTAATGTTCAGTGGTCTATTAGGATTGAACTTCTTCGGTTTTCCTTTTAATCCGTCATAGCGAACAAATGCGTTGTGAAATGAAAGAGCATAATCCGCATTATTTTCCAACCAGCTGATTTGTCTCTGCAATTTTTCAGGGCTTGTCCAATAGTCATCTCCTTCACAAAACGCGATATATCTCCCTTTTACGGATTCCTTTACCCTTAAAGAATTCTCATGCATCCCGACGTTTTTATCAGAAATGATGACCCTAATCCTTTCTGGATAGCGTCGCTGGTACGCAAGCGCGATCTCGCGCGTCTTATCTGTTGAGCAATCCTCTCCGATGATCAACTCGAAGGTATACTCAGTCTGCTGTTTCAGAACACCATCGATTGCCTCTTTTAAAAATGACTCATGATTGTATGCGAGCATGCACACACTGACGACCGGGGATCTGACCAGTGTCGTCGGACTGCTGACTTCCGTCCATGTTTTCGAGGTTGCGGTCATGATCAATCAAAAGACGGCTCGCCTGAGCCTTATTGCGCGGCCCTTGATTTCCCATAGGAGCTCGCGAAAGACGTCGATCTTCAGAATACTGCAAGACAGACTGTAAACTACGAAGCCAACAGATACTTGCGCACACAATAGCCAGGCGGATGCCATTGGCGAGAGGCATTTCCCGACTGTCCATAGGCAGAACATCATGCTAGCCCCGGCCACCAGACAGGGAAGCGCATCACGCAACTGGCTGCCTGCCGAATATCCTAGGAGCAATCCGACGAAATGTGCGTTGACGAAAAAGCTCGCGATTCCCAACGCCACCACGCTCCATGCCATAGCTAGCACACTGATCGCTGACGTCACAATTATTGCGGAAACCCCGAGAATTTTCTTAAACGCTTCTACCTTGAAGAATAGATCGGAACGCCCCAGCGCCTTGAGAGCACTAAGGTTGATTATATGCAGGGGCCATAAAACACCACCAATAGACAGAACCTGCAGATAAGGGACGCAGGCATTCCACTTCTCGCCGAAGAGCGTAAACACCAATGGCCTGGCGACTACGGTTAATCCGAGGCAAAGCGGGACATTGACAAGCATTAGGATTTTCAATGCCTTTCGAATACCACGGTGCATTAATTGTCGGTCGCAAGCCGCTGACGACAACAATGGGAACATTACACGATCTATGACTGTTGACATCAACATAACCGGAGTTTGGCGCGTCGTATCGGCTCGCGTATAGTAACCGAGATCCTTAGCCGAATAGACCTTACCGATGATTACGGTATACATGCGATTGAACGCGGTATCCAGCAATCCCGAAACGAACAGATAAGAGCCGAAACGGAACAGCGATCGCAGTGCGGTGGAACTGAACCTGAGCGCCGGACGCCATGGACGCCAAAGCCAAAGCAAAAGGACAGACAACACCGTCGAGACCAGTCCCTGCACCGCCAGGCTCCAGACGCCCCACCCACGCCAAGCCAGAATTATCGCAACGACGCCGGATGAAAGCGTCGCCACAACACTGATTCGGGTCAGGGTTCGGAAATCCAAGTCTCTCGATAGCAAAGCAGAATGGACCGCACCGAAAGCCCCGAGAAAAAGGCTTAGAGCCAAGAATCTTGTGAGGGGTTGCAGCACGGGAGTCCGGTAAAATGCAGCGATCCACGGGGCAGCGACCACCATCAGCAGCGCGGTTGCCAGGCCCATGGCCAGGTTGAAAAAGAATACCGAGGAGGTGTCCTCGATCGATATCTGTTGTTTTTGGATCAATGCCGCACTGAATCCTCCGTCCGCGAAAATGCCGGCGACTGAGGTGAAGAGCAAAATCATCGCCACAGTCCCGAATTCCTCTGGCGATAGCAACCGAGCAAGGACCACGGAGAAGACAAACTGCAATCCCTGGCGAGAAAGCGCCTCTACCGAGCTCCAGCCGACCGCCGAGATAGCCTGCTGCTTGAGCAACACCTCCTTCATTCAATCTCTTTCGCTCTGCGCTCACGAAGGACATGCCGCAGCTCTGCAGAACGGCCCAAGGCCATCCGGACGATTCTACAAATCAACTCTATGTCGCCTGATCCCACGGCGGTCCCCGTTGGCAATACGATGATACGAGCAGAAACTCTCTCGTTCTCGGGCACAAGCAACCCTGCATTAGGATAATACGACTTATATGGCTCCATCCGGTGGCACCCGGGCCAGAAGTACTTCCGAGCCAGCACATTCTCGGCGTGCAATACCTCAACCAGCTCGTCTCTTGTCAAGCCGGCCACGTCTGGATTCACCTCAACGACAATATATTGGAAATTATTGGCGTCACACGAATCGTAGCTGATCAGTGACAATCCGTTCAATCCACGCAGACCCCTCTGGTAGCATTCGTAGTTGCGCTGGTTATTGTCAACGAGCTCTGTGATCGCCTCCAAGGAGGTGATCCCCATAGCGGCGCAAACTTCTGTCATCTTGCCGCTTGTGCCCGAATAGACGACATTGTCATAGCCCGAGAATCCAAAGTTGCACATCAGTCGGATCTTGGCAGCCAACTGGTCATCGTTGGTCACCACCGTTCCACCTTCGAAGTTGTTGAGGAACTTGGTTGCATGAAAACTAAAGACTTCGCGGCGCCCAAATCCACCTACCGGCGCCCACGGTGCGTACAGCTGAATGCATGCGCGGCATCATACATGACCTTGAGCCCATGGCGTTCCTCAATCGCCTCGACCGCCTCCGTGTCGCACGGCCGGCCCCAAACATGGACGCCGATTATGCCGGTGGTGCGCGGAGTGACCAAACGCTCGATGCCTGCCGGATTGATGTTGTAGGTTTTCGGATCCATGTCGGCAAACACCGGTGTGATCTCCTGCCACTGCAGTGCGTGCGCAGTCGCGATAAATGTATAGGACGGGACAATCACTTCTCCCTTCAGGTCTAGCGCCCGAATAGCAATCTCGAGTGCAATCGTCGCATTGCACATCGCCACACAATATTTGACGCCCACAAACTCGGCTATCTTCTTTTCGAACTCCTGCACAAAAGGTCCGCGATTCGTCAACTAACCATTGGCGAACACTTCGTCCACTCGTCGCAAGAAAGCCTCGCGATTGGGAGTGTTGGGTCGGCCCACGTGCAGAACCTTCGCTAATACCGCAGCTTGTCCGAAAATTGCCAACCCTTTCCCACTACCAATTCATTCTCCTTTTCGCTTCTTCATCTTCTCTCTTAAGGGCAGTTTGAATAATTAAGTCGTTGCGCAACAATATGTTGGCATGTAACATGCAGTAGATATTGCATGAGCACTTACCAACCGAGTTTCTTTGATGAAGCCGATCGCCTTGAGAAGCTGACTAAGCTGAAGGATCCACTGGAGGATTTGAAGCAGCATATTGATTTCGAGGTTTTCCGCGCGCAGTTGGACAAGGTGTTTAACAAAGACAGGAAATCGGCGGCGGGCCGGAAACCCTATGACGTGGTGCTGATGTTCAAAATTCTGATCCTGCAGCGGCTCTATAACCTCTCGGATGAACAGGCCGAGTTTGGAGTATATCGGGCTGCCGCGCATCCGCACGGGAGTCGGCCTGAGCAACCTTGCTTACAATCTTCTTCGGCATGTTCAACTGATCCGGCTGGGCCGAGTGTCCGTTTAGGTCCGGTGCGCCCAGAGCGATAAAAGTTACGCAGGGCGCTTTGGTTGAATGGCTTACATCGTTTTCAGTTAACAAATTCGCAACGTCATCGCTCCGGCAATCCACTCGGCTATGCCCCAAATCGATGGTTCCTCTCAAAAAGGTGATTGTTCAAAGTGCCCTTAACAATACGACCTCCGCAATAGAACGAATACCATTCCCATAATGTGCGCTGCAGGACTCTCTCGCATCTCCTCCATCTCATACAAAACAACACGCAGGTTCTTCACAGAATCTGGTGAATAGAAACTGAGTTATATAATTGGATCACCAAAGACGCCAATTTCCTTATCAGCTCTCACATTTGATAACCATGTTCGGCTATACGTGCAATCTATCTTTTATGATCATCCACTCTTCCCTTGTCTGATCATCTACAATCCGCATCACACTCCGGATCTTGTCTCGAACCTTATTCGGATTAGCTTCAAACCTTCTAATGCGATCTATCAAATCTTCGCCGAAACAGCCATTGCTCATATTCACATGGAGTTCGGGAAGGCCTAAAGAAGCGGCCATTCCAAGCAATTTTTCATGAGTGCTAAACGAAAAGACTGGAGTGCGAAAACCCAATGGAATGATCTGCCCATGCCCTCGCATCGCCAGAACGAAACGCGCATCACGATAATAACGCATTACTTCTTCACATCGGTCGAACGCAAATTCCCTAAATGGTAGAAGTTCTGTATTTTCCATCCCTTCCGCAATTTCCATCGAAAACGATATGTCTTCGAACACGTGTGGGATAAGAATCACCTTATAGGATTTGACAATCCATCTGATTACGCTTCGTAACTCCGCGACAAAATCTCTTCTGAAATCGGACGTTTTATATCGAAGCTCACTCTTGTCATTTGCGACTTCCACCACGACGAATGGTTCACGAATCCTCTCTCCCCAATTGCGGTCCAATGATACATGAAAGCCTGGATCAGGAACAACCCTCGCTTCAAGTTTTGTCGCTCGTTTAAGCCTGTCTTTGCTGCCGTCATTTCGCACCGAAAAGTAAGCTGCGTGCTTTATGGTTTCCGCAAGGTGTTTGATTCCATGTTCGGGGATCTCCCCCTCGCCTTCGAAATAGTTGTAGCCTGCGCCGTAAACGATAAATGGTATCTTGATAGAGCTTATCAGGTCTTTGTCAATAAGCCAAAACCACCCCTGAGGCCAGTGTTTACCATGTATAATCCCTCCGCCACCTATCACCAACAAGTCGTACCGCTTGTTGACGACCTCATTGATGTAATACGGTGTGAATTCTCTTCCTTGGAGGTTTGTTTCTCCAATTAGCGTCAGCGGCAGGTTATGGCGCAGCAGATTTTTGACGCCGAAACCCAAGGCATAATCACCGACGTTATAATTCAAGCAGTATGTGTGTAAGATCTTAATGGATCGGATCCACGGCTGTCTGATTAAGGACGAATTGAGTTGGTCTTAGATGCCTACTGTCAAGCAGTAACGAATATACTGATGTGTCCTCGATTTGATTTTCTGGCGTCGCTTTCCGGGTCAATCTGGTCCGATGCACCACGGGAGAACGGTCCTCGCCCAGATTCTCGACGGACTGGAAGTCAAAGAGTTTTCGCGCTGCGCGATGCGGTATCCGATGCAACGCGACACGCCGACGTTGTCGGCCTACGATCACTTCGCGACGATGGTCTTCGCCCAGCTGACCTATCGGGAGAGCCTGCGCGACATCGAAGCGTGCCTTGGCTCGCGCCGGAGCTTGCTCTACCACTCGGGGATTCGCGGCACCATCAAGCGCTGCAATCTGGCCTATGCGAACGAACACCGCGACGCGCGGATGTTCGCCGAGGTGGCTGCGGTGTTGATGCGCCGAGCCCGTCGGCTTTACGCGGACGAGCCGACCGAATTGGGTCTGGACGGCGAGTTGTTCGCGGTCGACGCCAGTCTGATCGAACTGTTCTTCCGCTGGATCAAACAGCACCTGCGCTTGCGTGGATTCTTCTCCACAAGCCCCAACGGCGTCGCTGTCCAGATCTGGACGGCGATCTGTTCTTACCTGTTGGTCGCGATCGCCAAACGCGAACTCGCGCTCCCGGGTAGCCTTCATCAGGTTCTGCAAATTGTGTCGATCTCGGCACTTGAGAAAGTGCCTCTCCTTGAGTTGTTTACAGAAAACTATACAAGAGAACCACCATTTGATAATCTCATCCAATTGGAGCTCAATGGCTTCTGATCAGACACGCGTGGGATCGGATCCTTATCGATCTCAAACGCGGTCGTCCAACAATGCATCGATACACGAAGGGTCAAAGACTGGAATGCGCTTGGCACGCCAGACCTCGTCGCGCTCGCGAAAACTATCGTCAATGAAGATGGCCTTGGGGTCGCGGACCGCAACGGACTTGGGCTCGTGCAGACCCAGTGAAACCACCTCATCGAACAAGTTTTGAAGGCGGTACTTACACAACGAGTCAGACAATCCCTCCGCATGACGTGTGAGCAGCACCAGCCTGACACCGCGGTTAAGCGCCTGAAACAGAAACTTCACTAAATCAGGATTTACACGGCCACAAACGATGATAGTGTCGTCGAAATCGATGTAAATCGTTCGATAGTCCAAACTCCGCCGACAGCGATTCACGAATGAACGATCCAGCGTCACCGGCCCCTGCGGTTCTGGCAAATTCACGGCAATCCGTTCCGCTTCGTAGAGGCTCAACAACGGCAGGTTGATACCCATGGCTCGGCACACGCCCGAGGTGCCTGCTATTCTTGGAGCCACTTCCAAAATTTTCAAGGAACCAAACCGGTCCCGCTTCAACTGAAAGAACCACGCGCCGTGAAACCTCAGTCGGCTGGAAATCTTCCGGGCAATATCGCCGGCTTCGGGAAGTGACACCGACTCCGAGTTCGTTGCAATTCCCGCCTTGACCCGGTGGCGGATGCGAGGACTACAAAAAAGCAAACCTTGCTTACGGTCGGAGAAACAATCCACAGTGTATTCCTCGCCCGGCAGATACTCGACGATGATCCTATCGGGGAATTCGTCCATCGCGTTCTTTAAATCTTTCGGATCACAGGCCAACCGCACGCGCTGGCTACCCTGGCCGGCGTCTGGCTTGAGGAAGACGGGGAATTCGGTCACTTCTTTCGGGCTTTTGTAGATATGCGGTGTGGGAACGTGCCTTCGAAGATACCGGTAGGTAGCGGATTTCGACCGGGCAATGCGGCAGATTTCCGGCGGCGAGGTCACGATTCGACAATGGATCTGCCTCGAATTCTCCGCAAGGGCGAGCAGCACGTCGTCGTAGGCCGGGAAGATGAAATCAATTTTTAGTCCGGCAACCAAGGAATTTAGCTTCCCAATCCAGCCCTTCTCATGAATCGTCGGCAAAATAAAATGATTTTGGAAAACATACGAGGCGTGATTGGAGACGTTTGAGCCGGCGGAAAAAAGCTTCACTTCCTTCCGCCACGCTAGCGCCCGCCATATTTCCATTCCAATCTCGGTTCCGCCAGGAAACACGAGAATCCGCCATTTTGCTACTGGGTCAGTGCTGGCAGAAATCTCGTTAGTAGTTTCGATCATCATATTCTGGATATCTGGGGTCGCTCGAAGGTCCGATCGAAAAGGGTCAGGCTTTGTGGTTTGTGGTTGAGCGGCTATTCTGAGGTGCTGCCGGGTTTGTCGATCCGAGGTCGATCCAAGAATGTCGCGTCTCTGACTTTTGACAAGCGCGCTTGGCAGTTGAAAGCACCAAGGGCGGAATCGGACCAATGCGGCTTCTACAGGAGGCAGCGGAGGGGGCGGAAGGCAAAGGCTGAAACCTGAAACGGTGCTGCGGTCGATGAGTTTTTGCCCACGGAGAGTTCACCACGAAGGCCAAGCTTGATTAGCCAAGCCGGTTGCCAAGCTGGCCTCCTGCCTTCCTGCAGAAAATGGAAGCAAGGTCTCTACCTGTATTTTGATCCCACCCGACTGAGGAGCGCGGCTTTTACCTCACTTGCGCGAACAACTGCCGCGCTAATGACTTGGCAAACAGTCTGGATCATTTGCACTTCCATGGCTGTTCCGGTCGGCATTACGATTATTCGTGCCGCAATACGCTCAGTCTCGGGCAGCAACAAGTGCGCATTCGGGTAAAACGAGCGATACGGCTCCATCCGGTGGCAGCCGGGCCAGAAATATTTCCGTGCCAGCACGTTCTCTGCATGCAGGACTTTGACCAACTCGTCCCGGGTGAGACCGGTCTTGGCTTCATCTACCTCCACGACCAAGTATTGGTAATTGCCGCGTTCGGCGGGATTGTAAGGCATGAGCGCCACGCCGGGAATGCCGGCCAGACCGGTCCGGTAAGCCTCGTAATTGCGGCGGTTCACCGCCACCAAATCCTCAATCCCTTCTAGATTCGTTAAACCCATGGCCGCGCAAACTTCAGTCATTTTGCCGTTGGTACCCAGATGGATGACATTATCGTAGCCGTGAAAGCCAAAATTGGTCATCAAGCGGATCTTTGTCGCCAGAACTTCATCATTGGTAGTGATAGCCCCGCCCTCAAAAGAATTAAGGAACTTCGTGGCGTGGAAGCTAAAGACTTCCGCAAGACCAAATCCGCCAATCATCCTGCCATTGTGCGAACAACCGAAAGCGTGGGCTGCGTCGAACATGAGCTTAATTCCACGCCGTTGTGCAATCTCCGATAAGGCTTCTACGGGGCACGGCCGCCCCCAGACGTGAGTGCCGAGAATAGCAGTCGTGCGAGACGTGATGTGTCGCTCTATCTTCGCCGGATCCAAGTTGTGGGTTGCTGGATCCATATCCGCGAAGACCGGCGTGATCTCCTGCCACTGCAGGGCGTGCGCAGTGGCAATGAAAGTATAGGACGGAACAATGACTTCTCCCTTGAGGTCAGCGGCACGGATAACAATCTCTAATCCGATGGTGGCATTGCAGACGCAAATGCAGTGCTTCACACCAAGGAACGCGGCGATGCGCTGCTCAAACTCCTGCACGAGCGGCCCGTTGTTGGAAAGCCAGCCCCGGTCGAGCATCTGCCCAGTGCGCTCCAAAAAGCATTCACGGTTAACAACGTTCGGACGGCCAACATGAAGTGGCAACGTGAAGGCGGGCGGGCCGCCAAATACTGCCAATTGAGCATGCATAGCAATGGGTTAAGGTTACTTGCCGCAGGCGAGGATTCTGGCGGGAACGCCCGCCACGACCACTCCGTCTGGAACGTCGTCGATGACCACAGCGCCTGCGCCGACAATTGCTCCTTCGCCAATGCGCTTGTGATCGATTACCGTTGCCCCGATCCCAATCCACGCGCAGCGGCCAAGGTGCACGTGACCTGCAATGTTTACACCCGGTCCAACGTGCACGCCGTCGTCGAGGGTGCAGTCGTGATCCACTATGGCCGAAGTGTTCACGATCGCTGATTCTCCGATCGTCGATCCAGGATTGATGACTACTCCAGCTGCAACCATCGAACCCGCGCCGACCACGACATCGGGCGCCACAATCGCTGATGGGTGGATGGCACTTACAAGCATGAAACCGAGGGATTTTACCAGCTGGCCGGCCGACAGTCGCCGGGTATTGGCGCCAAAACCGATTATCACACTTAATAGGCCATTGTGTTGCCGTTTTTCAAACTCGTCGCGCCCACCTAACACCGTCGCCCCGCAAAAGGGTTCGTGCCGGCGGCCAAGATTGATGTCATCGACGAAACCGACGATCTCAATGCCGCGCGCCCGCAGAATCTCCGCGACCACCTTTGCGTGCCCACCGGCACCCCAAATCACGACTCGCTGATGCTTTGCGGTATTCATATTACCAAATTCCCGACGATTTTGTCCCGCCGATTCCTCGCGCTTCAGGAAATAGGAACTAGGCTACGATTGACGGCTCAGGAGCCGATCGGAAAGGGAAAGACTTTGTGGTTGAGCAGCTACCTTGGCGAAGTTCCAAATCCCAAAAGCCAAATCCCAAGGAATCAGGCAGAAAAAGACGAAACCCTGAAAGCCTGAAACGGAACCGGAGTTTTCAACACAGAGGACCCTGAGTTCTCAGAGGGGGCTTCTCTTTGCGCCTTGGCGAGCTTTGCATGAGGAAATGGACTGGCCCGACCTTTATTACAGAAAATTACGAAGAGGACAATCGTTATCTGCATTCATCTGCGTAATCTGGTACGTCATGAAAAGTTCATCTAATCCATCAGACTGCAACGTGTCTGACCCACCAAAAGGAAACGAGGTGGGTAGTGCCGCCGACATGCCTGGGGGAGCAATCCTCCTCATGAAGTTTGGCGGTTTCGAAGGTGTGAGCCGTAGCGATGAGCGAATCCGAATCAGCCCCGTTACGCAAAACCCGAGGGCGGCTACGCTGTCAGATAAGCCGAAGCCAGCACTGGCCGTGAAGATGTTTCCGGGAGCAGCGGTCGGGCTCTCCGGGGTGGAAGGGAACGGCGCGCATCGAAGGATGGGATGGAAACATGAGAGGTCCATTCGAGCTGAGGGGGCTTGGTCCCCTCGCCCGGGTCTGGGAATCAATAACCGGGTCCGGTGTTCGCGATGGAAGTCGGAGGGGCACATAGTAGCGAAGAAGCGGGTAATGACCGTGGAGCGAAGGAGCCCTAATGCAGAAGAAGCGGACTCAGAGGTGAGCGTGGGCCGATTGGTATGAAAGTACCCACTACGGAACAAGGTGCGGTAGCGGAGCCCAAGGCGGAGACAACGCTGAAGGAACTGCTGATGCCCCCCAAACTGGGGAATTATGAAGGGGTCAGGTTGTACATTTCACCCTCGTCGCGAGGCACGCGCCGGAAGGGAGGAGACGCCCAAGGGCGAAAAACCAATGCTTTTTACAGGAGCTCGCAGAGGAAGCGGAGGACGGTGGCTGAAAAGCGGGAAACTGAAACGGTGCTGCGGTCGATGAGGTTTTGCCCACGGAGAGTTCACCACGAAACACTCGAAAGACACGAAGGTCGGCTACTATCCCTCGATACGATCACGCCAGTAACCGGCTCACTCCTTTGGCATCCCGAGCAATCCGCGTTTCCGCAGCCGCGCGCGCTCGCGCGAATCCACCTTCCTGCCGCCCATGGCCTTGATCCATCGTTCGATGCCGCGGACGTCCTTCGGCAACTCCTTCGTGACACGTGGATCGGGGGTGATCATTCCGACTTTAACGCTGGTCTTGGATGTAGCGCTCATGGTTCTTCTTGAAATCCTCGATGGCATACGTGAGGGCGCGATTGAAATCGTAATGCTTGGGCCGGGGGAATTCTGAAGGGGTCGGAATTCTGAAGGGGTCGGGTTGTACATTTCACCCTCGTCGCAAGGCACGCGCCGGAAGGGAGGAGACGCCCAAGGGCGGAAAACCAATGCTTTTTACAGGAGCTCGCAGAGGAAGCGGAGGACGGTGGCTGAAAAGCGGGAAACTGCGGCTTCAATTAATTCTTCGCGGGCTTCCGGAAGAAACTCGTACATCATCGCTTCAGCCGCTGATCCAGTTCCGCAAAAACATTCGCTCCTGGAATCCCAACCAAGAGGCCCTCATCGTACCGGCAGATCCGATCCTTAATTTCCGTCTCCCAAGCCAACCTTGTCAAAGGTCCAAATCCCAAACGCCAAATCACAAAAGCCAAATCACAAGTACCAAGTACCAAGGAAGCAGAGCTCGATCTTTTTAACACAGAGATCACGGAGGGCGGCAGGCAAAGCTGAAACACTGAAAAGCTGAAAACTGAAACGGGAAACCGACCCTTTTACAGGAGGCAACGAAGGGAACGGAGGACGGCGGGCAAAGCTGAAACACTGAAACCGATCTCGGAGTTTTTAACACAGAGGTCACGGAGTTCACAGAGCCCGAGCGTCGGAGTTTTCACCACAAAGACACAGAGGCACGAAGGCCGATCCACGGAGGCTAAGTGGAGGCGCCGGAGTTTTACCGCGGATAACGCGGATTTCGCGGATGGGGAGCAGCGTTAAAAATGATAACGGTTGTAGTCCTCGTGGGTTCCAATCCAAAACCACGCCACAATGTCGCCTGCCTTCAATCCGATCGCGCGATAATGGTCGCCCACCCTTACCACACAGATGCCGTTACGGCGCTCTTCATACTTCAAGGACGGATGATAAGGATTCTCGCTCCACAAGGCATATTTCTCTCGCGCAAGCTGTTGGACACTTAGCGGCAGGCGATCGAAACAACTCCAGAAGCGCCGATGGGCTTTACCCTTCACGGGAGTCTGTCGAGCCTTCCGGCACGCAAGTCGGTTCTAACCTCTTCCACGATGGAGTGCAACCGCCCACCTTCGGAACAGTCGAGGTCGATCTGCCGGTCCCACGTGTCCGCTTCGCACCCAGCAACGAAAGCAGAGATTTCCGCCAGCTCTTCAGGGGAAAGCGTCTTAACCGCCTCCTTGATTTCCGCGACACTCATGAAACCAATATGACTTCCTGGACAATCGATTGCAAGACCACCTTTGCGTTTAGAACCAGATACGCGATCAAAAGGAATCGGAATCAACCGAACGGATTTTTCAGGAGGTAACGAAGGGAACGGAGGACGGCAGGCAAAGCTGAAACACTGAAAAACTGAAAGCTGAAACCAGGGACTCGATCATTCTTACAGAAGATAACGAAGAGGGTGGATCCTTATCTGCGTTCATCTGCGGAATCTGCGGTTAAAAAGATTGGGATTGGGGTTCGGAACCCAATGCGCCGGAGTTTTACCGCGGATTACGCGGATGGCGCGGATGTGGAGGAAGAAAAGGCTGAAGGCTGAAACGGGCTCGAGTTTTCAACACAGATGTCGCGGAGTTCACAAGAAAGCTTGCCGCAAAGAGGCGGACACGGAGGGTCGTCGAAGGGGTCAGGTTGTACATTTCACCCTCGTCGCGAGGCACGCGCCGGAAGGGAGGAGACGCCCGAGGGCGGAAAACCAATGCTTTTTACAGGAGTTCGCGGAGGCAGCAGAGCTGAATCCCGGTTCCGCCCTTTGTGTCTTGGTGCCTCTGTGGTGAGATAGATCGGATCGCGCATCCGTGTTATCCGTGTAATCCGCGGTAAAAAGGATTGGGATTGAGGATCGGAACCCAAGCCTCGGAGTTTACCGCGGATTGCGCGGATTTCACGGATAAGGATCCGATATCTGCGATCATCTGGGGTCGTCGAAGGGGTCAGGTTGTACATTTCACCCTCGTCGCGAGGCACGCGCCGGAAGGGAGGAGACGCCCAAGGGCGAAGATCAAAAGGGGTCAGGCTTTGTGGTTTGTGGTTGAGCAGCCACTTTGGCAAAGTTCCAAATCCCAAACGCCAAATCCCAAAGTCCAAATCACAAGTACCAAGTTCCAAGGACCAAGGAAGCAGAGCCCGATCCTTTTAACACAGAGGCCGGCAGACAAAAGCTGAAACACTGAAAGGCTGAGACCTGAGAACGGAATTTGACCACGGATTACGCGGATAAAAGAAGAAGTCTGAAGGCTTTCCTTCGCGCTGCGTTGCGATCGTTGCGGTTAGGATCAAATCCGTGTGATCCGTGGTTAAAAGGATTGGGTTTGGCGGTCGGAACCTAAGCCTCGGAGTTTTACCGCGCCTGCCTGCGCCCGCCTGCGCCGGGCCTTCGGCGGGCAGGCCGGGCCTTCGGCAAGGCAGGGATTACGCGGATGGGAAAGGAAAGGCGGAAGGCCGAAACCGGAAACAGCGGATCGATCCCCATTCCTTTTTACAGGAGCTCGCGGAGGGCACAGAGCCCGATCCCCATTCCGCTCTGTGGTCTTCGTTGCCTTCTGTAAAAAGTTCGGTGGATCGGACCTTTGCGTTCCTTTGCGACCTTTGCGGTTGAGATCAAATCCGCGTTATCCGAGTAATCCGCGGTTAAAAGGATTGGGGATCTACACAGTAGGAATGCCGAGATCCCTGCATATTTTCTTCGCGAGCAAATCGCTGACTTCGGAATGCCGTGGAACGGCCGAATGTCGACCTGTGACCCGGTTCTTCCACCAGGAGTGCCGGGCACCCTCCCGGTCTAGCGCGCATCCCTGCGCGATCAGGTGGCTGATGAGGGCGCGCCGTTTCACCCCGGGATCGCCATCTCTTCGTATGAGTTTCCCGCCTCAGCTAACGCGTTCGCGCGGTTGATTTCCAGTGCCTCGTGAAGTGCCGAAGCCAGATTCTCAAGGAGTTCCTTGCGCGTCTTCCCCTGACTGTTCACTCCGGGAACCTCGACGATC